>Ga0302288_1002598_pt1 | contig 10483 bp, 8 predicted proteins | sample III_Fen_N1_1_FD_194549 | JGI IMG/M metagenome (GOLD analysis project Ga0302288, IMG submission 194549) | Peat permafrost microbial communities from Stordalen Mire near Abisko, Sweden - III_Fen_N1_1 | ecosystem: Environmental > Terrestrial > Soil > Wetlands > Permafrost | place: Sweden: Abisko...
CACAAACCCAGTAATAAACAGGTATAACACTGTGGCAGCCATCAGTATGTGGTAGGCTGAAATGGTTTCCATATAGTCTGCTATATTAAGTAACTGAAGCATATCCAACATCAGGAACAAGACAAGTGACATCCAGAATAATATATTCAGAACTTTTCTGTTTTTAAAATAGTCAATCGAATTTAAAAACCAGAGTACTACCGGTAATATGAGATAAAAAGTTAAAAATTCCAAATTAAGCAAAAAGAAAACGTTGCTAAAGACCACCTGAAGTATGTTGGTTGTACATGCACTCCAGACTCCAATCAACGCGGAAAGTAACCCAAGACGAAGCAGGGACTGTGTTGCTTTTCTATATTTAACCACTAATGCAAAAACAGTCATTCCAGTTCCAAGAATAACTAGAATAAAACATAACATAATACTGCCAAGCCTTTTACTTACAATATCATATAAAACAGCGCTCTTATCCCCCATGTAAAATTCATTTATTCTTCCGGCATAGCTTTCATATGCACCGATTAATTTTATTTGTAATAAATCTCCTGCCTGGTCTTTCGAAATTGGTATGACTACCCAGGTGCATCCAGGACTTTTTCCAAACAGTCTCTTCTCGTCCCAGCCAAAGCTATATACCACATGCCCATTGATATAAGCTTTTACATATTGGTGACTAGCTCTAAAAAATATATAAGTATCGTTTTCCAGTGTTTCAGGCAGTTGTCTGGAGAGCACTAAATTATCTCCCAGTTTGGCATCTTCTATATAGGTAGGCAGTTCCACATTTTCATATGTTCTATTGCCATTAGTTACAGTCCAATCAGTCTGGTAGTCTATTAAATCCGTTCCTTCAAGCAAAGGCTTATCCACCTTGGATATCAGTAAATCAGAAAACAGAATGACCAAACCAAATGCGATGCATATCAAAATACCAAAAAATTTGGATTCATTATTGCGCAATCCCATAGTTGTGTCTCCTAAAATTTATAGTTATACTATTATACAACACTTTTATTTTAGTTTCTAATAAAATATACGCAAAATTGAAAATTTACAGGAAATATGCTTGTTTTTTACTGTATTTTACATAAAACAACATTTTTCATCTGCCAAAGTATTTCAATAATCTATAAAAATCAGTTAATTTTAAAAAACTAAATTCAAATCCATACTCCCTGACCTGAAGCCTTCCAGATCAACTGTGATGTAAACAAATCCAAGATTTTTCAAATAGGAAGTGATTTCCTTTCGCTTCTGGATAAATTTCTCCAGACTGTCTTCATCTACTTCTATTCTGGCGATATCTCCATGTACCCTGATCCGCACATTATAAAAACCCATAGCCTTTATATAGGTTTCGCCCCTTTCTACTCTTTCCATCAAATCATAAGAAAGTTTTGTTCCATAGGGAAATCTTGTTGCAAGACAAGGTGCTGACGGGCGGTTGGCAACTGATATTCTGTAGTCCGAGGCCATTTTACGCACATCTTCTTTTGTCATTTGTGAATCAGCCAGAGGACTTATGATTTCCAGTTCTCCAAGTGCTTTAATTCCCGGACGGTATACATGCAGATCATCTTCATTTGTTCCTTCCAGAATGGTTGTAATTCCCATATTGAAAGCCAATTTTTTTAGTTCTGAAAATAAATATTTTTTGCACAAATAGCAACGGTCAACCGGATTGTTTTCAATGCCTGCATCCTGAAGTTCGTTCATGTGGATAACCATATGAATTGCTCCGCTTTCATCTGCTACCTTTTTTGCTATTTCAACATCCTTCATCTCATGAAGCTCTGTATGCACTGTAACTGCATATACTTTTTTGCCGGTTTTTTCAGCCGCTTTGCAGGCGAGTTTTAACAGCAGGCTACTGTCAACGCCACCTGAAAAAGCAATGACAATATCCTGTGCTGCATACTCTTCCATTTTTGATATTAGTTTATGGCATTTTTCTTTATAGCTGATCATAACATTCCCTTTCAATCAGCTGGAAAACGAACTGATATGGTTTATTATGTTTTTTACATAATTCAACCACGCTGCTGTACTCCGGATATATCCGTCTGGTATCCTGTAGAAAGCAGATTTTTACTTGTACTTCTCCAAGTGAAGTCTGCATTTTCATTATTTTTCTATCTAAAACGGTTCGTTCCATTCGTTGTCTTCTTATACCAATTGTTGTAGTTTCTTCGAAAATAATTTGTTCCAGTTTACTAATATCTGATTCCAGGCAAATCACATTAAGCTGGTATGCTGGACGATTTTTTTTCATAAACACGGGAATATAATGCACATCTCTGGCTCCTGCTTCCAGAAGTCTGTCCATAGTATATCCCAAGGCTTCCCCTGAACAATCATCAATATTACTTTCCAGTTTATAGATAATATCGCTATTTTTACTTTTAATATCCTCTGTAACCAGAACATTTTCTTTCTGTAACAACATAGCTCGAAGCAGGCTTGGTCTTTCATAGGTTCTTTTTCCTGCTCCAAGCCCTATTTTCTTTACAGCAAATTGTTCTGGAAGTTGATCTGAGGTTTTGATGGCTGCCACAATTGCGGCTCCTGTTGGTGTAACAAATTCGCCTTCCGTGTTTGTAATATGTATCTTAAGACCATGTTCAGAGGTAATTGCTGCAACCGCTGGTACTGGAACTGGAATAATTCCATGGCGACACCTTATAAATCCAGTTCCATCATATAAAACAGGAACTATTACCTGATCAATTTCCAGATTGTCCAGGCATACAGCCACTGCAATGATATCCACAATGGAATCAATAGCACCCACTTCATGAAAATGTACCTGTTCTATCTCTACTCCATGTACTTTTGCTTCTGCTTTTGCGAGAATGCGAAAAATACGGATAGCTGTAAACTTTGCATCATCCGTTATTTCTGTATGCTCTATCATTTCGATAATTTCTTTCAGCCCACGTTGTTCATTATCATGAGCGTGATCAACTTCCTCGTGGTGATGACCGTGATTGTCTTCCTCGTGGTGATGACCGTGATTGTCTTCCTCGTGGTGATGATCGTGATTGCCTTCCTCGTGGTGATGAGGATGCTCCCCATGAAGATAATTCATGTCATGGTCATGATTCTCATGTTTTTCATCCAGAATCACATTAAAGTCACAGGCATCCAGCCCAGATTTTAACACCCTTGTAATTTTTGTATGAAATCCTTTAACCGGCAGACTTTCCAGTGCTTTATTTAAAATCTCCTGGTTTGCACCCAGGTCTAAAAGTGCAGCCACCATCATGTCCCCACTGATTCCTGAATAACATTCCAGATATAATTTATTACTCATTTTCCTACCCCCAGACGGTTTATCTGTGCAGATATGTAACCCGCACCGTACCCATTATCAATATTTACTACAGCAATTCCATTTGCACAGGAGTTAATCATGGTCAATAATGCTGATAAACCATGCATGTTTGCTCCATATCCGATGGATGTCGGTACTGCAATTACCGGTTTATCAACCAATCCGCCGAGTACGCTTGCCAGTGCTCCTTCCATTCCTGCTACAGCTACCACACAATTAGCACTCTGGATTATATCAAGTCTGGAAAAAAGTCTGTGTATGCCACTGACTCCCACATCATATATTCTATCCACGTTTGCGCCAAAAAATTCTGCGGTCTGGGCTGCTTCTTCTGCTACCGGTATATCGGCCGTTCCTGCTGTACATACCGCAATTTTTCCTATATGTGTTTTATCTTTTTTTTCTATTTTAATGAGGTGGGACAAAGGATCATATTCTGCCTCTGGATATTTCTCCGATATAAGCTGATATTGTTCCTTTGTGGCTCTGGTTCCCATAACTTCACCATTCTGTTTGTATAATTCTCCGAATATGTTAATCAAGTGTTCGTCCGTTTTTCCACTACAAAAAATTACTTCCGCAAAACCAGTTCTGATTTTACGATGAGTATCTAATTTTGCAAATTCCATTTCTTCGAAAGGTTCTCTTCGAAAAAAGTTTTCTGCTTCCTCTATGGATATTTCATTATTTTTAACTTTTTCTAAAATTTCCCGTGCTTCCATATATTCATTGCCTTTCTATTTAAAGAATGTTCTTACCTGTTGTTAGTTGTTCATTGTTCGTTGTTCATTATTCATTATTCATTGTTCGTTTTCATTGTTCGTTTTAGTTCTTACAAATTTCAGTTACAAAACGTTTTCAATATGCGTACAGCCCATTACTATGGATTTATTTATAATCCAATAGCAATTTTATAAACTACCAACAGTTGGGATTTGACATTATGCTAAATATAATCATAACATGTTCCAAGTTCGCTGCATACTATATTACCCGCTATAAAACAGTCCTTTCAGAAGGTGCATTATAAATAAAGTCTCATCTATCTCCTCCCCAGACTGTAAAATATTAATATTAATCACTTTAAAAGAATATCATCCTGAGTTAACTCCACGTCAAGATTTTTTTTATAACGTTTTTCTAAAATATATAAGTAAATTCTTGTTTTACCGTTTAAATTGTTTAAATAATAAAAAAAAAAGCCTTTACTCAACAGATATAATTCATCCATTTTGCAAAAGCTCTTTTTATAGTTCTTAAAATCTTGATTCAAAAATCTGCATGTTATTGGCATTTACTTCGTAAGTACCGGTATCCATGTATTTTTTAACCTGTTTCCCTTCAAATACATCTGCAAATAATTCAAGTGGTACGGAGCCCCAGGCAAATGGTCTCTGAGCAATTGCTGCACTAACGTTTCCTTTTTTCATTTGAACGGCTACATCTTTGGTAAAGTCAATCATAACCACTTTGATAGCAGGATGGAATTTTTCCATATATCTTGCATATGCTAATCCCCAACCGACATTGGTTGCATATACCATTTTGGTGTTGGGATAATCTTTTAGCATTTTTGCAATGATTTTTTCAGAATCTTCTTTGGATGGTTCACCAACAACTCCAACCTTATTAATCTTTATAGAAGAGCTTTTTTGAACCTCTTTAATAAATCCTTCTGCTCGTTCTTCAATGGTAGCCATTTTATTGTCTGTCCACATTCCAACAATAACTTCACCAGTATTTCCCAGTATCTGTTTTGCAACTTTACCAGCATTGGCACCGCATTCTAAGGTGTTTGTTCCAACTACCGATTCATAAGGGATACCTTCCACCGGAGACTGGATAAAGATAATCTTGATACCCTGATTTGCTGCTTTTTTCAGCCTATCTGTAATATTGGGATCCATAATGGGTGATATTGCAATCCCATCATATCCATTTGCAAGTACATAATCAAGATGGTCAACCATTTCCTGTGTTCCTTTGTTGCCTCTTGTTTTTGGAGCAAATACAGTAACATCAAAACCTAATGATTTTGCGGTTTTATTTGCTACCTTAGTTGCTGGTTCCCAGAACGGATCTTCCAGATCCCATATCATATCAATTTTTTTCTTTTTTCTGTTTACCATTTCTGTTTTAATTTTTTTGGAATTTTTATCAATTGTATTTACTTTATTACATAAATCACGTGCCATTTTAATAAGAATGTCTGCTATGCTGTTCTGACTTATGGTCAGGCTGGCAACTTCCTGTGTGGTGGCAGAGGATTCCTGCACAACCGCCGCGATGTTGTCTACAGCTTCTATCAGGATCTCTTTCTGTCCAGATAAATCAACAACATTCTGATTAAACTGTTTCTGCATTTCGATAAAACTGTCTACCGATGTACTTACCAATTCTACCGATTCTATAACCTTAACTACTGCTTCTTTTTGGTCATTAAAAATGGTCCCTGACGTATCCATAACAGTTTTCAGACTGTCTAACTCACCAGTTACTTCACCCAGTGATTTATTAATGCGTTCGCTGGCAACCCTGCTTTCTTCCGATAGTTTTCTCACCTGCTCAGCTACAACTGCAAAACCTTTTCCTGCTTCACCTGCTCTTGCAGCTTCAATGGAAGCATTCAGTGCCAGCAGATTTGTCTGGGAAGCAATCTGATACAATACCTTTGTAACATCATTGATACTGTTTATTTTTTCGAATAATACATGAACTTCATTTGTTATGGCCTCAATAACCTGATGGTTTTTCTCCTGGTGAATCTCAAGATTCTTAATGGCTTCTCTGCCTTTCAGGTTTTCTTTTCCCATCTCTGTGGCATTATCAATAAGTTCTTTGGATTTATTATCCATTTCATTTATTTTTATGGCAAGCATTTCCGCTGCTTCTATACTTCTTCCAACGTCATTTGCCTGGGACTGTGCTCCCTCTGCAATATATTCTGCTGAAACCCGAACATTATTTGAAGCTTCAACAATATCTTCAACAACTCCTTCAAGTTGTCCTGAAACTGTCTTAACATCCTCAAATTCTGATTTGAATACAGTGAAATATTTTTTATAGTCATCATAGATGTCACGAAATAAAGTGCCATCCGGTGCTTCTTCTTTGGTCTGAAAATCCCAGTTGCGTAATTTTTCCATCACGATGCTGCTTTTTTTAGATTCGTTTTTTCCTCTCAACATGTCTGTTCTCCCTGTAATATTATTTTTCTGCATAAATTACGTAAATTGTAATTAGCAATCTCTTTATGCTTACATGTTTTCGTTTAGAATGTTTACCAGGTTTTTATAGATTTTTCTTTGTTCCCGCTAAGAATAGTCTCTCTATAACCTAATACTTTCTGCGAAAATACATTTGTTCATATTGTATCACACTACTTCTATTTTGGGTAATATTTTATCCATCTCTTATATTTTTTTTATCATTTTATGTAATATTGACGGATTGTTATATTATTATTGCTATTTTTTCTTTCCAATATTCGTTATTTCTTATAAACCAATTTTTAACGATATCGTTTATATAAAGAAAAACATATGTCTGTGTTAAATATTTTTTTGTTACCACTAAGAATTATCTTTCTTATCAAAAATGTATCTTTTTCTGAAAATCTGGAATTAGTATTATGTTTTAAAAAAATGGATTAAAGCATTAAATGCCTTAATCCATTCCCTATTTTATATGCAAATCAGGATAATATTATCATCCCGCCTTTTTCTTTATACCCAGTATTCCATAAATCCGAAAAAGAAATCCATTGATAGTCTCCATAAGTAACTATTTTAACAAAAAAATCATTTTCATGTTCTTCGTAACCAATGATCAGATACCAGTGCCAGACCAGATCCTTCATTTTTGGGTTTTTATGCCTTAATGTTAAAAAAGGAATAGGAAGACTGCCATCTATCTGCTTTTTTAGTGTCACCTTCGCATCTTCATAAGGCTGATGACCGGAATATTCTCCTACCTTAAGCTCAGTTTCACCTACACTATTCAAATATTTTCCAAATCCTTCCGTAAAAAGATCCAGTTTGTTAACTCCCGTAAATCTGGGATGCAAATATGATTTCATAACATCAGAAAACCTGATATAATCCTCTTTTTTCAGATTCCTGATATCATACGGATATAAATGTTCTTTTCCTGCATGCATCGCAAAATGAATAACACTGTCACAAGCAGTAGCTGCTGCACAGCCTCCCATATTCATAAACGGGTCTTTGAACCAGCTCTGATTTCCGCCATAAGATTCCTCTATTTTAAAATATTCCAATTCTCTTTTCATATATACATACCCATCTGCGACAGTTAACATATGCTTATTGTTTCAGCCAAATTTGATTTCTACTCAAACTATTAAATTCGGTTTTAAGCTATTTCACCTTCTGCAACAGTCCTTCATGGTGTTAATGTATATCATACTATTACTTTTTGCAATATATGAAAAATTATATTTCTATAAATTAATAAGAAACTTAAATCTCATTTCCTTTTTCAGAATTCAGAATTTTTATGTATGGAAGTTTATTTTCAATAAAGCTTATCAACAAAATCAACACCACACATCCTAGATACTGTATAAAACAAAACATCTGATTCCTAGTTTGAGTATGTGAAAAAAATAATATAAAAATCAAAACTGAAATGGCGTCCAGCCCAAAAGCTGTTGCTGTAAATATCCCTGCTTTTATAATAGCGGGTGATGTGCTTTTATAACTATATATTTTCAAATCTCTCTCAGCAAAAATATAGCTCAGCAAGACATAGGCATACCATATAAAAGACAGGACTGTCAGTCCCTGAAAAACTATCGTAACAGGATAATTATTAAATCCAAGGTTCATGGAAGATGTGAACAGAAATAGACTCACTGCAGCCCCAAAGAGAAATACAAAAAGAATACGCAAAAGTATTTGAACAGACTTTTTTACATCCATCCGATAATATATCCCCACATACCGGTATGTAGTTTTCCTTTTTTTGCCACTGATCTGCGGTACATTTTCTTCTTCATATCCTTCAAAATACTTATCAAAAAATCTTTTCATTTAAATCTCCTTCTATTTCTTTTTATAACACCTGTCTGAAAATCCAGTCATGAAGAGCAGTAATATTGTATGCTCTTGCCCAGGTCAGTACATGATGTAGTCCCGGATGGGATTCTGTCCCTTCTGGTATTAAACTATTTTCTTCAAACCAGGTAAAATGAATATTATTTTTATCAGAATCCAGCTTTTCTATTATAAGCTTCAGTTCTTCATCTGTAGCTTTTGCACTAAAGGAACCTCTAGTAACCTTCCCTCCTGCACTTTCCATGCTGTTTACACAGGCTCCCATAATTGGAAATGCTTTTGCATCACCTTGGGATACAATAATCCAGAAATTTTTATTTTTGCATACACTCATCGTATCCGGATTCCACTGACCTGCCACAAGAAGACAGGCCGCAAAAAGTTCGGGATACCGGATATTTATTTCACAAAGCATCATACATCCCATAGACTGACCGGTTCCATAAATTCTTTCCGGGTCAATTGGATATATGTTCATAATTTCTTTTACTAACTCCACTGTATATTCTGCTTCTGGTGTAACTTCAAAATCATCATTGGCACAGGTCGTGGGATAACAGGGTGCAACTATAAAACATTCATGCTTCTCCTGCTCCACTTTTGTACTCCATATAACAGCTCCATTTCCCTGGGCAAGTGGTCCTATGGGTTCGTCCGCGCAGGCCCCAGCGTCGTGGATAAACAGGACAAGTGGATATTTTTTAGTGGAACTGTAATTTTGTGGAATAAAAAGCTGATAATTCAGTTTTTTATCTGTTCCCGGTATATCAAAACTACACTCCCTAAAACGGTCAGCCAGTGAGTCTACAGTTTTATCACTGATAAATGACTGTTCAGATCCTGGGCAGACAGTGCCCAAAGTACTGAAAATATCATTTTTCTGAACAACTTCAACAACCGCTTTATGAAAAACTGATTTGCCATGAGGTCCACGGCCAACCATTTCTCTTGTATTTCCCAGTTCATTGCTACTGTCAAGTTCAAGTATAACAAAGCAGCCACAATCATTCATTTTTTCAAAACTGTGTGCCGCCTCATTATTTGCATATATATTTGTCACTGTTCTTCCAGTCACTGTGAAATCCTGTGTTTTTAATTTATTTGTATCGATTTTTACATTATATTCAATCGCTACTGCAGTACATTTCTGCCCAGCACCAGCAATATCCGTAATAGCTGTGATTCCTAATATTTTTATATTTTCCATAATTTTCCTATCCGTACGCTGTGTTTTGCGCACAATGAAATGAGACATCAACATCCTCACTCATAATGAGATTGTCTGCAATGGCAGACAACTCTTAACAAATATGCCACCACCGCTGCAATACTCTGAAGGATGTGTGGCATATATATTTTTGTTATACTGTTATTTTTTAGATTTCATCCACTCTACAACAGGAAACGAAGTGGTTTGGAGAAACTTCTTTCAATTCTTGTGGTTGATGACATTTTTCGCATGTATACTCACATCTGGCTGCAAAACGACATCCAGGTTTCGGTTCTATTGGAGATACAATTTCTCCCTTTAATATAATTCTTTCTTTTGTACTGTGAATATCAATGGAAGGGATTGCTGTAAGTAAAGCTTTTGTGTAAGGATGTCTTGGATCTGCAAACAAATCCTTTGAAGAAGCTGTTTCCACAAGCTGACCCAGATACATTACACAGATATTATCTGAAATGTGTTTTACTACAGACAAGTCATGTGTAACGAACATAAGTGTGATTCCAAATTCCTGTTGTAAATCCTGCAATAAATTCAATACCTGTGCCTGAATTGACACATCCAATGCTGAAACAGGTTCATCACAAACAATAAACTTAGGATTTAACGCAAGTGCACGTCCGATACCAATACGCTGGCGACGTCCACCATCAAGTTCATGAGGGTACGAATGACGAAGTCTTTCATCAATTCCAACCATATTCATAATACGTTCTGTTTCTTCCTGCAAAGCCTTTTTACCAAAACGTCTGGATAATTCCAAGGGTTCACGAATGGTTTCTTCTACTGTCATTCTTGGATTTAAAGAAGAAAAAGGATCCTGAAAAATCAGCTGCATCTGCT
>Ga0302288_1002599_pt1 | contig 10479 bp, 8 predicted proteins | sample III_Fen_N1_1_FD_194549 | JGI IMG/M metagenome (GOLD analysis project Ga0302288, IMG submission 194549) | Peat permafrost microbial communities from Stordalen Mire near Abisko, Sweden - III_Fen_N1_1 | ecosystem: Environmental > Terrestrial > Soil > Wetlands > Permafrost | place: Sweden: Abisko...
TGGCGTTCTAGATGTTCCTGGTACTCCTAATGTTACCTTTTCTTCTTGTTTTATGGGGCTTTGGCTATATATAGTTGCCGTTTTTGTCTCTGTAGGAATTGCATTATACAATGCTTCCAATTTGATTTCAGGCCTGGCTTCAGGTTTGGCTTCAGGTTTGGCTTCTGAAACAATATTCTGAAATTTAGCCATATCTCTGATATTTTTTTCTTTATCTGGTGTCAAGTACTTTCCAGAAATATCCATATCTTTATCTTCTGTAGAATCTGATGGTTTTTGTACCTTCTTGGACTTATTTACCATCCTTACAACAAAGATTATTATTATAACAAAATATATAATACCAGATATATTCATGGGAATCCTCGCTTTTTCCTATAAAAGAGGCTGTGATTTCCACAGCCTCCACGTTTACTTTGCTTCTTTTGATTTATTGCAACAATTTAGTAACCAACGAGTCTTCGTCCATTTGTTTCTTCATCATCGTATTTTTATATTCTTCTAACACCGCATTTTTTTTCTGATCTGAAATAGCCTTGGGAACATCCAAATCCTCAATTCTGCTCTGGGCACTGGTTTGTTCCTGTGCAGCGCCGGTATTGTAAGAATATGCATAATCCAGGGCGTTTGACGATGCTCCAATAGAACTTCTGGTATCCGAAACTTTACTGATAGCCGAATCAATGGTTGAAATATCAAATTTCTTTGTAACATCATATCCATCAATTCCAAGAGATTCTAACGTAGAATTTGCCATCTGGATTTTCATGCCACTTCCATCTGGATTCGTAGCCAGATTCATATCGGCCATGTTGCCATCCAGCAATTTTTTTGTATTATACTGGGTTCCCTGAGCGATATCCTGAATACCACTCATATAACCTCCGATTTCCTTCTGCATTGCGCTTAAATCACTGGCACTATTAAGCCCATTCATTGCTTTTACACTGACTTCACGGATTTTCTGAAGGTAATCCTGAATTCCGCCTAAAGCTCCATCCGCTATGTTTGTAACATTTTTACCTGTCGCTGCATTATCAGCACCTGCTGTTAACCCATTTGACTGACTCTTTAATTTGTTAGCTATGGTTAACCCCGATGCATCATCTGCTGCGGAATTAATTTTCTTTCCTGTGGATATTGATCCATAATCTACATTTGAACTGATATTCGATATAGTACTCATAAAAACCTCCATTCTGCTACAAACCCGCGCCTTTGGGGGATAGCACAATATTTACTGTGTGAAAATACCTGTTATTCTGTTTTATGAATGAAGCTACAGTTGTTACATAATTATATAACTTTTCACACCCAAATACAAGTAACTGCCCAAATTTAGTGCACTTTCAGAGCTTTTTTTCGGGTTCTTAAATATTTATACTCAAATATTTATAAACGCTTTCAAAGTTTTCAATCAAAAAGTTCCAGCAGTTCCTCGAATTTTACAATGGAATAATCAGGATTTAAAACAGACCCGAATCCATAAGATGCATAACAGATGGGAATTCCAGCTTCCTTGCAGGCATCTGCATCCCCCTGAGTATCTCCAATATACACCGTGTCCTTAATGTTATTTTTTTCCATCAAATACCTGATATTCTTACCTTTTGAATAACCAGTATCCCCAAAACAAATCTGATCTGTGATGTACTGGCTAATTTCTATTCTTTTTGTGCACAATTCTATGTATCCGCCCTGACAGTTACTTACTATAAAAAGCGGATATTTTTTGCTGAGAATTTCCATTACCTCTTTAACTTTTGGATATACTTCACCAGAATGTGTTTCCAGTTTGTGGTTTTCGTATGCGTGGCAGTGGGAAGACAACCTCTCTCTGTCATGTTCACTCAGCATGGGGAAAAGTATATCGCTGATATCTTTCATCGTTTTACCAAATAATGATTTCAATCTGTCTGCATCCACTCTTACATCCAAAGTGCTGTTTTCTTCTATTGCTTTATTCCAGGCTTCTGCAACTACTCCCGTTGAATCCCATATTGTTCCATCAATATCAAAAATAATTCCGTCCATGTACATCTGCTTTCTTTTTTTATTTAAATTATTATGTCATTATACAGGAAAATAATAATTTATCAAATCCATATTGAAAATATGATTGTTATTTATATTCCAAATATGTTCGTTCTTAACCTATATATTACTGTCCCGGTTGCCAGCTTTCATCCGGATCCATATTCCATGTAAGTGAATTACCATCTGATTTTACAATAATTGTACCCTGTTTGTCTGTTCTAAAAACCTTAATGCCGTCTTTTCTGAATCTGTTTAATACTTCCGAATCAGGAAAGCCAAAATCATTTCCTTCACCGCAACTGATTATTGCATATTCCGGATTTATTGCATTTACAAAATCTTCCGAAGAAGAACTGCGGCTTCCATGATGTCCCGCTACATATACATCAGCATTGATAATAATATTGTTTTTTAAGATATCCTTTTCTGCCGGTTCCTCTGCATCACCGGTAAATAAAAACCTTTTGTTTCCGTGCTGTAAGAGTATGCAGATAGAATAATTGTTGGATACGCCATCATAATCATAACTGTTGGGCGCAAGTATGGTAAATTTGGCATACCCAAGTGTATAGGTATTGCCCACTATTGGTCTGGTAATAATGCTTTTACGTAGATCTATAACTTTAAGCACATCCTGATATGATTTGGTAACTTTTTCATAATTAGGCAGTAAAATATTTTCATAGCTGAAGTTTGCAAGAATTACATCCATTCCACCAATATGATCTATATCCAGATGCGAACCAATCACATATTTAAAGTGTTCAATTCCCTGATCTTTTATATACTGCATTACAGAATCACCTGTGTCATTACTTCCCGTGTCGAAAAGCATATTTTCGCCGTCACAGGTTATCAGGGCGCAGGAAGCCTCTCCAACATCTAAAAAATGTATGGTAAGTTCACTGGGATTTCCCTGTGAATCAAAAAACATTTCTGTTCTTATTTCTGTTTCTCCGGCAGCCTGTCCATTTTCCTTGGAAAAGAGAATGCTAAATGCCATCGCTATCACGGTAAGTACAATTCTGATTAACCATTTCCTCTTTTTGATATGCTTTGCATTTGGGCTATTCTCCATATATTATCCCTTTCACGTTCCGATTGTGGTGGTCCTACTATCTTCTGCTACCGGTAAACTTTAAAGATATAACGCTATATTTATATACTGATTGTAACCCTTTTTGCCATAGGTTTTCAACTTATATATCGTAATTTTTATAAAAAACTGCAACACAGAAAAAGAGCATTTGCTCTGCTGATGATTGCTCATCCACATTGAAAATGCTCCTTTGCTAAAAAGTGTTTTTTTATATTCTTACATATTCTCACTTACATATATCTGTGCACGGCTCTGTATAATATCCGCCACTTCCTGGGCTGTTTTCTGACCCGAGAAGTAAGATGCTGCTTCCTCTGTAATGATATTGATCAAGCTGGTATCTGTAGACATTGTCTGGTTTAATGATTTCAAAAATGTCATAACCTGGTTTACCTCATCATCAGTACAAGGATCAATAACCACTTCTACATCATTCATGTAAAAGGTATTGTCATATTCTACTTTATTCCCATTTTCATCCAGATAGTATGGCTTCTGTTGGGACTCTTTTGCAAGTTCTTCCAGACGCTTGATACTTACCGGGAAGTTATAGGTAATGGAATCCTGATATTCATCTGTTAAGTAATATCTTAAAAATTCCCACACGCCGTCTTTATTCTTTGATTTTGAAGACATTGCAAAGCTATAATCACAGTTGATTGCGGAACCATTTTTGTTAGAAGAAGGGAATCCGATAAATGTAATATCTTCACCAAAAGTACCTTTTTTCTGATATGCATAGGTTGAAAAATCTCCCAGATAAAGTGTGGAAAGTAATGCTTTGCCATCTCTGTACATGGTTGAATAGTCATTCATATATTTTGAGTCATCATATACTGAATAATCAAATGTTTCAGGAAATTGTTTTAAAAATGCCAGTAAATCGGTGAAGCCTGCTGTATTAAAGGAGCATTCCCCTGTCTGCCAGTTCACAAACTGATCTCCCGACATCTGCATACAGTAATTTAATATGGTTGCTCTGTCGACTTCTGGGAAAACAGCAATATCACTTGGTTTGGTTGCAAGTACTTTATTAAGGTCAGCAATGGTCCAGCCTGGCTGACTACCTACATCAGCGGTTTTACCAATTACTGTAAATGCTGTAAAACTTGGTACCAGCTGATACATTTTTCCATCAACAGAATAAGCATCAAAAATATTTGTTAAATAGTTTGCACGGTCTAATTCACTGTCATTGTCAATATATGGGTTCAAATCTTCAAAAAGACCTTTTTCCATATATGTTTTAGTTGGGAGCTGATTGTTAAGAATCATAATATCTGGAACTTTGCCTGATATAATATCAGTATTCAACTTTGTGGTTCCTGCAGTATAATCATCTGCTGTATCATATTTCGAATAATCATCTATGGATATTTTATATGTATCACTTGCTTTGTTAAACGCAACTATATGACTTCTGATTGTTGAATCCAGGTAGTAGCAGGCTAAAGTGATAACAGTTTTATCTACTACATCTTTAGGTTGAACTTTTGTAAATTTCATATATATATTCTTAGATGTTACAGAGTCATAATAAGATGAAATAAATTCTGTATCACTTAAAAAAATTGCTCCGTTTAGATATGAAGTATCAATGTCAGAATCGATATAATCCATTATTTTGGTAAGTTCAGCATCTCCAATATTAAAACCATACAGTCCGGTTGAGTCTACAAGAGAAAGATCATAAGTATAGCCTTTATAGAAAGTGTAATTATTACTATTACCCGGGATTACAATCGGAGTATCAGATATAGTACCTGTGGTAAGATCCAACTGATAATATTCCTGTGAAGTTTCCGTATATTTTCCAACAAGTACCGAATTGTCTTTTAAAGTATACATATTAGTGAATGATGAAGTACTGTCCCCAATAGTATTTATAAGATTGGATTCTGTATCAAAAACCATAATTCCATTTCCTGTCATAACCGCAATTTTATCCTGCGCAATAACCATAGTTCCTGCATAAAAAGTGTCAGTAGTTTCACCTGCTTCTGATGTGGCTGCAATTTTCATCTCGCCTGCTGCTGCAGTCGCATCTGTTGTGGTTGCATCCGTTGTGGTTGTATCTGCTGTGGTTGAATCTGTCACCGCTGTGGTTGTTCCTGCGGCTGCTGCTGCCATATCAATTCTCCAGACTTCCTGTCCTGTACCGTCCCATTTTATCAGATAGTAATTATCCTTATAAATATAGTTGTTTGGATCTGAATTATCTTCAAAAGGTTCATCCATTACAGCATATATATTTCCCTGGCTGTCAGCTGCGAAACTGTTTGCATAGCCATTCGTTGCAATTGTAATTGGAAAGCTCTGTTTATCACTTCCAGTAAAATCAAAAGAAGTGATGGTATTTGTGGTTGTGGTTCCATCCGTAGAATACTCCACCGTATAAAAGTAAATTCTGCTGTCTGTGTTAAAAGTATTGACTATATTATCCGTATTTATATCAAGGCTTAATTCTTCTCCACTAAATACATCTTCTTTGGATGCTGTAGAAACAGCTGCCTCTGTGGTGGTATTGCTGCTGCCGCAGGCTGTTAAGGCAAACATTGACATTACAGCCAGTAACAGGACTCCCACTTTCTTTAAATTTTTGTTCTTTTTCATTTTTATCCCCATTCCTTTCAACTTTTCTTTCCCCTTTTGTGCTTTTTCTGAGTTTCTATTTCGTCAGACTCATCATACTCACTTTTCTTTAAATTTGTAAAAGCTTTTTTAATCAACTGCCATAATTTCATCCATAGAAAAGATAAAACTTGAAGCAGATCCCGCCAATGCCACTTTCGATGTCTGAAAGCCCTCACTGCAAGAATAATTATTAAGATTACAGGGAAAAGCAGAAATATTAATTTTAGTGCCAGTATAACTGCCAACTGGTCCTCATAATATCTTGCCACATTTTCCCAGTATGGGAATATAATTTCCTGTTTACTCATGGAACGCACCCCAAAATCACGGATAACCGAAAATAGGGAAAATAGGGAAAAGCGCTTTGTATTTTCAACCAACATTATATCTTTTTCATCTACCGTCAGTTTGCTTTTGACAGTAGATAACGCAAATCCGGATATGGGATTTGGCATTACAATTTCATAGCAGTTAATTCCATAGCTTGTACCATAATTTTCCAGTGTATTATAAGAAACATAAACCGTAGTAGCATCCAGTCCTGCTGCTTTGTTGATTTTTCCAGAAGCTCTTTCAACCACCCCCACAATAGTATGGGGAACTCCGCCGATTTCCACCTGCATCCCCGCCACATCATTGGACCCAAAAAGTTGCCATGCTGCATCTTCGTCAATAACAACATAATCATTCATTATATCACTGCCCGAAAAAAAGCCTCCACTGATTAATTTTAATGGATGAAACATGAAAAAATCGCCCGACACACCAATCGCATTGGCTGTTAATTTGCCTTTGTCACTGACTACGGTTACTTTACCCGTTCCACTGTATGTGGAAGACCAAAGTCTTGCGTTTTTATTGGGAGGTTCGATGGAATCTTCTTTAAGTACGCTGTCCAGTTGCTTTTCAAAAGAAGTTAGCTGTTCACCTGTTATGCCAGCTCCCTGTGAAAAGAAACAACTAACCTGAGCTGTTCCACCTTCACCAGACCAGCGTTTTGCTTCCTGCTGGTCTTCAAGAGAATTGGGGATCATATTTCCAGCTGCCTGTAAACCTAGAAAAATCAGAAAGGATACTGTGCCAAGTATGGTTAAAATAATCTGTATTTTTGTCAGATTCCTGATGAATCTTTTCATACTTGCTCCTATCTGCGTGCCTGTTACACGCTCCTGGCTTTAAAAAGTTGTCTGTTCTTCTCGTTAAAAGCCCTTTATTTTTTGTAAAATTTATTGTTCTGCCAGACGAACCTGTTTACCTGCTTCAACAGGTTTTGTGGATGTGGTAATTACATATTCTGATCCATATAATGCCCCTGAAATAGCTGTCTGGGTATCATCCGATGCCAGTACTTCAACATCCACCCGGGTAGCTATATAGCGGTTTCCTAATGGACTGCTTTTAGACTCAACGATGAGTATAAATTTACCATTATTGTCTTCTCTGATAGCACTATTTGGTACAATCAGATCATAATCTGCTGATTTCTGTCCCACTGACAGGCTTAATGATTGTCCTCCAGTTACGTCTCCCGAAATATCAAAGTGTAACAGTTTGCTTTTACCTGGATTGCTGGGATCAGCCTTTATAGCCGAAAGAGTTGCTGTCAAATTACTGTAATACCATGCATTAACAGCTTCTGCCACATCACCGACGCTGACATTTTTTGCCTGATCGTTGGTTACTGAGAACTCTAATGTAAACCCTTTGTCTGACATCTGAATAACTGCCATGGTGGCATTTGCATCCACAGTCTGCCCTGCCACAAAATTAACTGCTGTCACAGTTCCCGTTACCGGAGCCGTTACTGTAGCTCCCACAGATTTGCTTAACAAATCATCTACTACTTTTTTCTGGGTAGCAATTGCATCACTTTGTGAACTGAGTCCGATTGTTGTCTGTATACCTGCTATCAGATTGGTTTTTGCGGTGGTAGCTGCGGTAAGTGCCGCTGTTGCCGTGGTTAATGCTGAATCTGCGTCTGTTTTCTTTGCATTCAGCCCGCTTACAGCCGCATCATAAACTGCCTGTAAATTAGCCACATTAAGTTTTGCGGAAGCCTCTTTAACTTGTTCTCCTGATAGCAATTGATCGTTACTTGCAATAGCAGCTACTACTGCTGCTGCTGTGTCTCTTGTCGTTTTCGCAGTATTATAGGCAGTTACTGTATTGTTATAAGTAACCAGTAATGCGGCCTTTTGTTCAGCCGTTCCTACACTGGTATTCCATGCTGTATAAGCATTATCCCTTGTGGTGGTGGCGGCTGTTAGTGCCGTTTCTGCTGCTGTCAATGCGGTGGCCGCTTCTGCCGGAGTGCTATAACTGCCCAGAATACCCGTATAGTATGCCTCAGTGTTCTGGATTCCTGTTAAGGTAGCTTTTGCTGCTACAAGATTATTAAACGCTGTATATAGTGTTGCAGTATCTGCAGTATTTTCAACTACTCCGTTTGCCAGCAGGCTGATTGCTCTTGCCAGACTGTTTACAGTAGCCTGACAGGCATCTGTTTTTGCCTGTGCTGCACTTACTGCGTTGATTGCTTTCTCGATTTGTGCTTTATATTCATCAGTAGATGACACATTGCCGCTTTCTACCTTGTTAATGATACTTTCGTCAATTGTACCATCCAGTAAAGACTTCTGATAAGCTAATTCCAAATCCTCCAGGGCCTTCTGTGCTGTAAGAAGTTCTGTACTTTGCGAATCTTCCAGTGAAAAGAGTACATCTCCCTTCTGGACTTCTGCTCCTACCTGCACCGCAACACTGGATATCTTGCGGCTCTCAGTAATAACAACATTATATGGGTCACTGGCAGTAATCGTACCGGTTCCCCTAACTTTTGCCGTGATACTACCATTCACTACATACTGGGTTGCTACCTCAGGCAGTGAATAATTCATAATTGTATTTGAAAAAAAAGTAAGCAATAACATTACCGTCAAAAAAATGATGGCTGCATTCTTAACCCATTCTCGTTTCTTTGTTGTTTTCTCTTCCATAGAAAGTCCTCCTGTTTACCCCTTTATTCCACCCTGATAGGTGATGCCCTCCACCAGGTAATCTTCTCCGTAAAGAAAGACTAATAAGGTTGGAATCATATATATTGTTGCTACCGCAAATGCCAGTCCGATTTCACCGGAATTGATTTTTGATAAAAAAACTGATAACGGATGCATTTCTGCATCAGATAATAAAATAAGCGGTTGTTCAACCATATTCCAGTAATCAATAAAAATTAATATTGCAACAGAATATACCGCGCTTTTGCATAAAGGCATACAGATTGTTCTAAAAATCTGCCATTCTCCTGCACCATCGATCTGGGCAGCTTCAATAACCGAGGTGGGTATTTTTCTCATAAATTTTGTTAGGAGGTACACTGCAAAAGGAGAGAAAATTCCCGGCAACCAGATAGCCCAGTAAGTATCCAGAATATTTAGCCATCCGGATACCAGATAGTTTGGTACCAGTGTAACCTGATAAGGCATCAGCATTACGATTATATAAGAGAAAAACAATATTTCTTTCAGCCTCCCCCTGGTTCGGGTAAAACTATACGCCGCCAGACAGGCAACAGTCAACTGAAATATTACTATAGGTCCCACAAGTATTATGGAGTTCCAGAATTTCAACAGATACTCAGGGCTCTTAAGCAAAACCGTTATATACTGATTGAAGGATACCATATCTGGAATAAACTTCAGATTCACCGTTTCTGATATGAATTTTTTCCCTCCAGTGTCTGAAGTTTCAAAAATGATACCATAGTTGGAAGTAATCTCTGATGCCGCCATAAACGAATTGGAAATGGTTAAAATAATAGGCATCAAAAACAAAATACCAAATGCCCCAACAATAATAAAAGCTATTATTGATTTAATTTTTTTCTTTCTTAGCCGGATACTGATAGTCTGACGACTTCTTCTGTGTTTTCTCATCCTTCCACATCCTTTCCAAAACGGCTTTCCGTTAGGAATAGGATTCCAATGATTACAATCATTACAATGGCCATAATAATGGCCGCAGCTGATAGTTTCTGATAATCCAGTGAGCGGAAGGTATTGTTCATAAAATGCTGTAATAAATAAAGTGTATCATAAGGATAGTCCCCTGTAAGCAGGTAAACTTCCCTGAAAACCTTAAATGAATTAATCAATGACATAATTGTAACAAATAATATCGTTGACGATAAATATCTTGTTTTAATGTAGAAAAAAATCTGCCACGGGGTTGCGCTTTCCAGCTGTGCTACTTCAATGATATCCTTCGGGATACTGCTTAAAGCTGCCATAAAAAGAATCATATTATAACCAAGATTCTTCCATAGAAAAAGCAATACAATCACAACCGGAGCATACGCTGATTTCATCCAGTCTATCTTATCAACTCCAAAAACAGCCAGCATATTGTTGACCACTCCATTGTAATGAAACAATACCTGCCATATCAAAACTATGGAAGCTATTGGTACCATCATGGGACTTAAGAAAAAAGTACGAAGTTGGCTTTTGTAAGGAAGTCCCCCCTCCAGCAGAATTGCCAGAATAAGAGATAGCACTACCGCCAGCGGAACCGCTATCAGTGAGAATTTCAAAGTATTTCCTGCTGCCAGTCGAAAAGCTGCGTTGCCAAGCACTCTTTTAAAGTTGTCTAAAAACACAAAGTTATGACTAATTGGATTATCCACAAGAGAATAATATATAACCACCACG
>Ga0302288_1002603_pt1 | contig 10475 bp, 13 predicted proteins | sample III_Fen_N1_1_FD_194549 | JGI IMG/M metagenome (GOLD analysis project Ga0302288, IMG submission 194549) | Peat permafrost microbial communities from Stordalen Mire near Abisko, Sweden - III_Fen_N1_1 | ecosystem: Environmental > Terrestrial > Soil > Wetlands > Permafrost | place: Sweden: Abisko...
CGCCACGCAAAATATCTACTTCCGGATGACCCGGAGTTGGGCTTCCCCATTGACGGAACTGTGCCAGTTCTTCCATGGTGTATTTTCCGGCACAAGCAAGAACCGAATATAACATTGGTGACATGTGTCCCGGATCAAGGAACATACGGTCACGACCTTCCCATGTTGGTTTTTTGGGATCATATTCCAAAAATTCGGAATAAAGTACATTAATAAAATCAGCACCTCCCATGGCACCTCCTGGATGACCAGATTTAGCCTTTTCTACTGCTGAAGCTGCTAAAATTCGAATATTATCGGCAGCACGGTTTAAATTTACAATTGAATTCATACTTTAAAAAATTGATTGATATGTTTATTTTGATTATTTAGTTATTTTTGAACTTTTCTTTTTAACCTCAGAGCCTGGTTTTATTTTGACAATTGGAATTTTAGAATGAATGTTTAATTTGTATCCAATTGTATAATTCAATCCCCAACTTGAACCATTATTTATACCATATCCAGGTATATACCAAGGACTTATTTGTCCTGTAACATCCTGATTTAATAGGTTCTTCGTGCGAACAGACCAACCCATAAATATATTTTTTACAACTTCTACACGGATACCGAGAACTATTTCATACCAGATTTTTGTATTAGAAATATTCGTATAGTTGAGCGTTTCACTTCCACCCCAATAAGTATCGGTTATGATGAAATTATTAAAATTATATTTAAAACTCGACATTCCCAATCTTAATCCGGCTAAAAACAAATTTGTTGTTGGTTTTTGGTCTTTCTTTGGCGTAAGCAAGTTTAAATCAACACCTAAACGACTAAACATTCCATTCGTTTGAAATGTAATGTTTTCATTAGAAATCTTATTTGCCCCTGCATATCCCACTTCTAAAATTGGAAAGTATTTATGCTTAAGGTCAACTTGTACTGCAACTTCCGAAGAATATGTTTCTTTAGAAGTAAATGCTGAACTTATTATTGATGCTACATCAGCTTGTACTGTCACCCCATTTATCAATGGAATACTATCGATTTTCTGAACTTTATTAGTCTTTTGAGCTTGTACTGAAAACACCATTAAGCAAAAAATCAAACTACTTATATAAGTGTATATTTTCAGCATTAGTTGTGTTTACTGTATGATTTGTTATGCGAATTGAATCAATAAAATGATTTGTAGTTAATACCGTGTCAATTTCGAACACCTTTATACAACCACAGTCTAGCGAAAGATATTGATCCGATTTTTCATATAAAACTGAAATTGTATCTTTAATTTTGTTGTTGAAAGCTATTTCAAATTTTGAAATTGAACTAAATTTGTTAAGTGGCAATAAAACATTTGATTTAGTGAGTGCACTTTTATATAAAAGCGAATCCATTAAAACATAAATTTTTGTTGTATTATTATATATTAATCCTCTTATAGAAATTGAATCTATAGTCAATGGAGAAGTAGTTATTGTATTGTCAGTCGATTTTTTATCAACATGATAAAACCCAATTTTACTATTAACGGTTTTATTTTCTCTGCATTGCTGATCGGCAGTACATGATGAGATAATAATTAAACAAAGAATTAAGAAACCGAGAATATAATTTTTCATGAACAAAATATTAACATAAATCACTACTTTACATAACAAATTAAAAGAACACCCTAACTTCACTTTTAAGCTTCGCAATTGCCATTTCAGTTGGAGTCTGATCACTTGAATTATATACCTGAATAATAATTTCGGCTAATTCTGTGGCAGAATTCAACGGATTGCACTTTGAAGAGCAAGTATTCACAAGTTTCACTAAACTCTCTTGCGCACTTCGAATATAATTCCACATTTCATCGCTTACGTAAAGTTGTTGTGAAAGATTATGCGAAAATTCTTTGCGAATCGTTTTCAATAAAATGGCATGTAAATCACCATTGGTCATTTCCGGATTAATTAAATCAACAATCAAATTTGCAGGTGAAGTTCGTTCCAAAACAAGCGTTAGTCTTTCATAAGCACGAAGCCTGATAGGAGTTAGAATAGAAATATTTTGTTTTGACAATTCAAAATTTCTACGTATTTCTTCACTTTTCAACAATTTGTCAATCAACAGATAAGCTGTAATCAAAACAAGAATTGCCGGTAATCCAATTTTTAAAATTTCAATTATTTCCATGCTATGTATCTTGAAACACTTATTTTGATTTTCCGGTTTTCAGTAGTTTTACAGTTACTGGATGCATACTAACTAAAACTCCCTTTTGTAGAGAATTTAATTCGTTTTCAATTGAATTGTAAAAGTCTTCAAGAATGATAGTTTTGTCAATCATTTCAATGACAACCGGCAGTTTTTCCGTTAGTTCCCAAAATCTTGATGTGCTTATTTCAGTGCTACTCATTCCATAGCCCATTATTCCTCTATAAACAGTTACTCCGGCAATTCCACTCTTTTTAGCTTTGAGGACTAAATATTCATAGAGCAATTCAAAACCAATTGTATCGGTACTGCTTGCATAAATCTTCAAAATGCTATGCTCGTTGGTTTGCATTTTACAACAAATTTGAAATTAAATACCCTAAATAAACCGCTAAAAATCCGAGCATTATGCTCAATCCTGTATATAAAAGCATTGAGAATATTTGACCATTTTGCATGAGCGTCAAATTTTCGTTTGTAAATGACGAAAATGTAGTAAAACCTCCGCAAATCCCAACCATTAAAAACAAACGTAAACTTGGCGATAGAATTTCACTTTTTGCAGAAATTCCCGCTAATATTCCAATAATTAAACTGCCTATTACATTAACTGTCAGCGTTCCAATAGGGATTGACAAGAAATGCAAATGAAGATTTAATTTCGATACTAAATATCGGGCAATACTTCCTATAAATCCTCCCAGTCCAACTAGTAACAATTGCCTCATTAGATTAGACTATTGTAAAAAATTAAATTTCCCGCTCAATATGATAATTATTTCTTTCCGATGAATTTCGTGCAACAATTTCAGCAACAAATCCCGCTAAAAATAGCTGAGTACCCAGAATCATTGCTAAAATTGCTAAATAAAAATAGGGCGTTTGAGTAATTAATGGTGCTCTTACATGTTCAATAATGGAAATCAATTTATTGACCGCGACTATTAACACTGAAATAAAACCTAGAATAAACATCAAACTTCCATACAGACCAAAAAAATGCATAGGTTTCTTACCAAACTTTGATAAAAACCACAACGTCATTAAATCCAGATAACCATTTACAAAGCGGTTAAGTCCAAATTTTGTTTCACCAAATTGTCGTTTGCGATGTTCAACCACTTTTTCACCTATTCGTGTAAATCCTGCATTTTTAGCCAAATAAGGAATATATCGGTGCATTTCACCATAAACTTCAATATTCTTAACTACCTCATTTCTATATGCTTTTAAGCCGCAATTCATATCGTGCAGTTTCAATCCAGTAACTTTTCGCGCGGTATAATTATATAATTTGGAAGGAATATTTTTGCCAAAAGTAGAATCATATCTTTTTTTCTTCCAGCCAGAAACTAAATCAAATTTCTTTTCATTAATCATTGCATATAATGCTGGAATTTCATCCGGACTATCCTGAAGGTCAGCATCCATAGTTATTACCACATCTCCTACTGCAGCTTTAAAACCGCAATACAATGCCGGTGATTTTCCAAAATTGTTGCGAAACTTCAGACCCTTAACATTAGAGCTTTTCTCTTTCAACTTTTCTATAACATTCCAGGAATTATCTGTACTTCCATCATCTACAAAAATCACTTCAAAAGTAAAATTATGATCGGACATTACTTGTTCAATCCAATCAAATAGTTTTGGTAATGATTCTTCTTCATTCAAAAGAGGTATTATAATTGAAATATCCATATTATTAACTTATAAATCGTGAGATTTTGATTTAATACATTTGCATTTTACTCAATACTTTAATCACTAATGATAGATTATTGAAAAATATTTTTCTCTTTTTTAAGAAATGCAGCCAATATTAAACCCCAAAATGTTGCAACAAATAAACTTCCAAACAAATTCCCAAAAGAGTAAGGTATTGGTTTAAAGACTGATTCCATGGCTTCACCCGTTTTGTCGTCAATTGGGATTTTAAAACTATCATAAATCTTTAAAATTGAGCTCAACGATTCATCCAGATATGTTACGTTAATGTATTTAGTATAAATCAAAATAACTAATGTTGAAATTATAGCACCATAGAGATATAGCAAAAAAACGTGTTTGAAAGCCTGACCATATTTTATTACGCCCCCAAATTCGGTCTCACGAAATTTAAGAGTCATTTTATACATATAGACAATTATCAATATTGAAATAAATAAAGTGATAAAGGTGAAGAAATTATTTTTTTGAATTGATAATAAAAATTTTAGCGACAATAATAATCCAATAATCAAACCATTGACCATTGCCGATTTTGTTATATTCGATTGCATTGAGTTGCTTTTAATTTAGACTGTACAAAAGTACAAAAAAACCGCCAAAATGAAAAGGAAATTTTAAATATCATAGAAGTCCGTTTTTATTGACTTAAAATGGATTGGATAAAAAGAAAAATAAACCTACCGAAGATTTACTTCGATAGGTTTACCAACTACAAACACAAACAGTTAACTATATTCAATATTGTAATTAAACGAATTGATTTTTGAAGATATTCATTGTTTTCAGGATCATTTATTAATCGATTTTCGGGCAATTGACAAACGATTTGTATCAGAATTTATTGCGCTGACTTTGTGTTGCCGTTATCGTTGTTCTTTTCCTTCAATAATCAGATTCTGTCCACAATTCTACTTTCGTTGAACAATCAGTTTTTTGCTAATATATCCATCTTTGGTAGATTATTAACAGCACTCTGGTTTTCAAAACCGTAGTTAGGAATAGTATTCGTTTGAGCTACAACAGAAAGTGACATTGTCAATAACCCTACAAGTATAATTCTTACCTTCACCTCTTTTTTGTCAGTGTTTACCGTGCTGACGCCGCACTGTTACTATCGTTGTATAACTCATTGATTATTTAAAACACCTAGGTTTGATCAAGTTATTTTTTTGTTAATTCTTTTACTGAAGTTAGTCTCAAACTATCCAATAGCGTAGATATCGCGGTCACTTTCGTCGCTTTTGAATCTTCATTTTGCTTTATCGTTGCATTTATAGCAGTCCAAATTCCCGCCACATCAGAAGTTGTAGATGCAAAAATAGATTTGTCGGGTATTTTATTCTTGTCAGACATATCCAAAGGATATTTGCTTAATAAACTATCACGGATTGCACTTATTTTCAATATCCCATTGATGTATGCTTTCATTTTTCCTGTACTTTGGGAAGCATCTAAGCTTGAAAGAGCGTTTTCTGTCAATAACTTATCTAATTTCTTATAAAACCGAACAGAATTATTTTCATTCATATCGGCTTTCAGTTGTAAGAGCATTTGGTCAACCATTATCCGTGTGGTATTATACAAAAATAGCAAGGAGTTATTTGCTGTTGAGTGAGGAACTGTATCGTAGTAATGACAGACGATAGCTTCGCTACTGTATTTGATATAAACCAATTCAGAAATAAGACCCATTTTCTCTAGCTTATTTTGTTGTGCATGGAGGCTCATTGTGATTGAAATGAAAGCCATCAAAGTGAGTGTAATTTTCTTCATGTCTTTTTTGTCAGTGTTTACCGTGCTGACGCCGCACTGTTACTATCGTTGGATAACTAATTTCTCAGTTTTCCTTGTATTGTTTGATTGAATTGTAATCAGATAAACTCCGTTGGGTAACGTACTTATTGTAATCACCTCATTACCTTTTACCTGTTTTGAAAGCAATAATCTGCCGTTTACATCCGATACGGTAATCGTTGCTGTTCCTTCTATGCCGGTTATTTGTATAACATTTGTTGCAGGGTTTGGGTAAATCGTTATTAAATTTCCGACACTTTTAATTTCATTTACTCCTGTTGTTGCCTGCTTTACATAGTGAGATGTAATCCAATCGTAATTAGAGTCTACTCCAAATGAAGCAGGAAAAGTCATTGTGTTACCGCCACTTGCTTTTTCTGTCAATATATTTCCCGAGATACTCCAGATAGCAAGATTGGCTTTTTTGCCATTATAATACCATGTATTACGATGAGGTATAACTTCAGTATCTAGAATGTAAGAGCATGTCATTATTATGGTATCTCTTTTTATCCCCCCATTATAGCTGTCAAAATATAAATTACAGATTGAATCGTTTACATAATCATATTTAAAAAGCTGCTGGTATCCCTCAGAATTGGGATTGTCATCTGCTCTTGGGCCATCAATCCAAATCCATTTGCCAATTAGAGGACTCGTTTGAGCCACCATAGGAAGCGTCATCGCCAACAACAGTAATCCGACAAGTAAAATTTTTGTTTTCATATTGTTTTTGTCCAAGTTTATCGTGCTGACTCTGCACTTTTTATTGTTGATGTTTCACGGAGATTTATATTCTTCTCTGTGGTTCGCTGCGGTTATATTACTCTGCGGCTCTCAGCGTTTTTATTTACCGCGGAGGTTCACTGAGGTTTATCGCTGAGGTTCGCTGAGATTTATTTTCTTCTCAGTGGTTCGCTGCGGTTATATTACTCTGCGGCTCTCAGCGGTTTTTCATTTACCGCGGAGGTTCACTGAGGTTTATCGCTGAGGTTCGCTGAGATTTATTTTCTTCTCAGTGGTTCGCTGCGGTTATATTACTCTGCGGATCTCAGCGTTTTTATTTACCGCGGAGGTTCACTGAGGTTTATCGCTGAGGTTCGCTGAGATTTATTTTCTTCTCAGTGGTTCTCTGCGGTTATATTTCTCTGTGGCTCTCAGCGTTTTTATTTACCGCGGAGGTTCACTGAGGTTTATCGCTGAGGTTCGCTGAGATTTATTTTCTTCTCCGTGGTTCTCTGCGGTTATATTACTCTGTGGCTCTCTGCGGTTTTTTATTTACCGCTGAGGTTCGCCGAGGTTTATCGCTGAGGTTCGCTGAGATTTATTTTCTTCTCAGTGGTTCTCTGCGGTTATATTACTCTGTGGCTCTCTGCGGTTTTTTATTTACCGCTGAGGTTCGCCGAGGTTTATCGCTGAGGTTCACTGAGATTATTTATTTTAGGTTGTGGTTAGTAATTATTTACCATCCGTTTCAGTCCATCTGTTAGTTTTGCAACATTAAAATTGATAAGTAGTCCAACTTTACAACCTGAAACCTTCAAATAAGTAATCAATTGAGCCTGATGTATTTCGTTTAAAGCTTCAACGGCTTTTAATTCTACTATTACTTTATCCTCTATAAATAAGTCTAATCGGTAACCTACATCTAAATGAACCTCCTTGTAGGTCAATGGCAATGCTTTTTGCTTTTCAACCTTGATCCCGACTTGTTTTAATTCATAATATAAACATTCTTCGTAAGCATTTTCAAGTAATCCGGGACCAAGAGCCCTGTGTACTTCAATGGCACAGCCAATTATAATTTCGGTTATTCTGTTTATTTCCATCTTGCATCATTTTTTTTAATTTACTGCTGAGGTTTTTTAATTTACCGCGGAGGTTCGCGGAGGTTTATTTTCTTCTCCGTGGTTCTCTGCGGTTATATTACTCTGCGGATCTCTGCGTTTTTTTGTTTACCGCGGAGGTTCGCGGAGGTTTATCGCGGAGGTTCGCTGAGATTTATTTTCTTATCTGTGGTTCTCTGCGGTTATATTACTCTGTGGCTCTCAGCGTTTTTATTTACCGCGGAGGTTCGCAGAGGTTTACCGCTGAGTTTCGCTGAGACAATATTCCCTCTGTGGTTCTCTGCGGTTATATTACTCTGTGGCTCTCAGCGTTTTTATTTACCGCTGAGGTTCGCGGAGGTTTATCGCTGAGGTTCGCTGAGTTTATTTCTTTACCAGCGCTATATTTATTACACACAATTCGTTGGCAAGTACATTTACCGTGACGGTTTGCGATATATAATCTATGCGCGATGCGGTGACCTGATAAGTGCCTTCGCCCAATGTTTTATCGATAAATCCGCCACCTTCGGCTGTAGTTTTTTCCAACTTCACTTCACCATCGAGTGTAAAGCATATAGTTACTCCACTCAATGCAATACCTGTTGTGGCATCGGACACCTGTCCTTTTACAGACAACGAACCGGAACGATATACTACCTTACGCGTATCGTAATATTCGGCGTAAAATTCAGGATTTGTATTCTTCAGCATATCCACCAGCAAATCTATTTTGCCTAAAAGTGATAGTTCTTCATCTAGTAGTTGTGCCAATTGATCGGTGCTTTGTTTCTTTTCGGTATGTCCTTTTTTGGGATTGTCCATAGCTGTTCTAAAATCAGAAATTGCCTTTTTAAGTGCTGTTAATATTTCGGCAGTAACGCCATACTCAACTAAGGCTGTTGCATTAGCTTCGGCTGCCGAGCATATTACCGAACATGCTGTAGCCAGTGTTTCATCGGGATAATGTTGTAAATCAGTATCCGTGTAATAGGCTTCTTTTGCCAATACTTCGTTTCCAGTTAATGTAGCATAAGCCACTACTCTGCGACTCACATCCATTGCTTTCAAAATCAGGTCGGCTCGAAGGGCTTCCTTTTGTTTTTTCAATCCGCTGATGTCCTTTTCTTGTTGTTCACTCACTACACCTAACTGGATCAGTTTCGTTTCGTAAACACTGAACAAAGTTGTAAAAACAGGCAGACCACTTAACAGTGGCAAATTCTTTTTCAATAAATCATAGATGCGTCTAAGCATTGCGTAAACACTACTTTGTTTGCTGTTCATACTAATAAATTTTAAAGGTGACTATTATTTGGTTTAATTTATACTTGTTTTTATTTCTTGCTTGCCGAGTCTTCGCTTGTCGGTTGACATTCCTTACGTGTCAATGTCTATTGCTTGCTTGCCGATTGTCATTTCTTGCTTGTCAATGTCTATTCCTTACTTACCGATTGGCATTCCTTACATGTCAATGTCTATTCCTTGCTTGCCGATTGGCATTCCTTTCATGTCAATGTCTATTCCTTGCTTGTCGATTGTCATTTCTTGCTTGTCAATGTCTGTTCCTTGCTTGCCGATTGTCATTTCTTACATGTCAATGTCTGCAATTCCAGTTTTATGTTCTATTAGAATGATCTGTCCCTGCTCTCTTGTCTTTTCTCTACACTAAAAAACGGATGCCGTATCAATTGTGAATATGGGAGTGACAGAACTATAAATTTTTGCAGTAAAAGTAGAGGCTTGAATTTATACCTACAATGGGAATTTTTTAGGATTTTTGGTGGTAATATTTTACCATAAGGAAGCCTTGTTTACGATGGGGGTATTTGTTCAGGATTATCAAACTGAAAGATAATTGACTGGTTAATCGATAGAAATTATTTTGTTCCGAATGGCAAATACAACAATTTCAATCACTGTATTCAAATTCAGTTTTTCTTTAATATGCTCTTTGTGCGAATCAACTGTTGCTGCGGATATATGGAGTATTTCAGCAATTTCTTTGGTGGAATATCCTTTTGATAAAAATTCGATTACTTCAATTTCACGCTCCGTGAGTTGGTAGGGTTTTGCCCCCGAAGGGGCTACAGTGTTTCCAAAGCACTCGCACAAAGTCTCACGGGGTAACGTTTCGCCCAGAAACAATCCTTTTCCCTGAATAACCGTGTGAATACTTTGAATCAGTTCTTCGGCAGAGGTATCTTTGACCAAATAAGCTCGGGCACCCGAACGTATAGAGTTAATAATGGAGTATTTATCTTTGTTGTGCGAAAGAATAATGACACGAATTTCGGGGTAAAGTTTAGTGAGCTCCTTGGTAATCTCTATGCCATCGTATTCTTTTTCGAGACAAATATCGAGCAAAACAATATCAGGATGCAATTCAACTATTTGTTGCATTACTTCTTTGATATTATGAGCTTCGCCCACTACTTGTAGCGTTGAATCCCCTTTTAATATCATTTTTAAACCTTCCAAATGAATTTGGGAATCATCAACAATGAGTACACTAATTGGTTTCATGATCGATTGCTTTTAATACGGTAAATATAAATGTACTCCCTTTGCCAACTTCGCTTTCCACACGTATTTTTCCACCTTGTTTGCCTACAAACTCGCTGCAAAGTATAAGTCCCATTCCCGCTCCTGCTTCGTTCTGTGTTCCGGTTCGTTTTATTTTGGTATCAAGGCGGAATAATCGCTGTTGATCTTCCATGTTGATTCCCGTTCCGGTGTCCGAAACCGAAATTTCAATCTGATTCCCATTGTTTTGAGCCGAAATAACGACTTTGCCACCCGGATAGGAAAACTTAATTGCATTACCAATCAGGTTCCCGAGAATGGTTGTCATCATATTAGCATCTGCCTGTATCCAACACAATTCGGTAAGGCTACTTATTACCTGAATATTTTTGTTTTGCGCGGTTAATG
>Ga0302288_1002606_pt1 | contig 10464 bp, 6 predicted proteins | sample III_Fen_N1_1_FD_194549 | JGI IMG/M metagenome (GOLD analysis project Ga0302288, IMG submission 194549) | Peat permafrost microbial communities from Stordalen Mire near Abisko, Sweden - III_Fen_N1_1 | ecosystem: Environmental > Terrestrial > Soil > Wetlands > Permafrost | place: Sweden: Abisko...
CTACAAGAAGTACGATGCAAATGATCCCGATATTGCACCTTTGGGTTACCTTGTTAGGACTAATTTTTCCTATTCGGGCGACAGAAAACAAGACAAAGGATTATCCCGTTATCAGGCAGCCCAGGATCTGCTGTATCAGGCATCTCTGACCAACTCCATCTCGGTAGATTTCTTTATCAACGTATCCCGAAGCCTGAAACATGGGATTACGCATACCAATTTGTATGATGATATTCCTGCGAGTGGGAGTGAAGCTGCTTTTTCGGCTTTTCGCGATTATATACCCCGCTATGTAACGGCTTCGTCCATTGTTGTTCAGGGAATTGCTAAAAATGAATCGCCTAACCTAACCACGATGTGGACTACTCTTGGCTCTCCGTTGACTACTGTTGCTGTTCCGGTTTGGATTACTTCCGGTCTGAAATTACCCGAAATTTTAGTAGCGGATAAGCAAGGAAAAGCGAAGTTGAACGATTTGTCGTTGCAGTTAAAGAAACAGCTCTTCCCCATTGAAAGGGGCGAGGGAGCTGATTATATTAATCTGTCGGCCTTGTTGACTAAAGATCAGAAGGGAATTCTGCAAAAGATACTTCCAATTGAGAAACAAGTGCAGTCGCAGTCTTCAGTCTACCAGCATAAATGGAGAACAGCCGGTGCGATTGATGAAAAAGAAATTCTACTGTTTTATAACTGGGTGGATAAGTTTATCAGCCAGTCGTACCACGATACGTTTGATATCCAAACAAATTTTTAATTCAATAAAAAAAACATAACAATGAAATCATACGCAAAACTTTTTATACTATCACTGATAGTGATTACTCTCAGTTCGTTCGATCAACAATCGGGCTATGTTATCAATGGCTCAATCAACGTTTCTTCGGGTACAATCTACCTCAAGAACTTCAGAAACAAGACCTTTTTTACTCTCGATTCGGCTAAAATTGTAAATGGTAAGTTCAGTTTCAAAGGCAATGTCAAACGTGCCGATTTATTTGGCTTGACTCTCGACCGCGAAGAATCGTTTAGTCCGTATTATATTTTTATTGAAAATAATCCCATTCAGGTAAGTATTGATACGGCTAATGTTCGCTCGGCAAAAATCATCGGATCTTCATCCAACAATCTTTTCGAGAAATATAAAGCAAAGCAGTCCGGCTTCGGTATTGACTCACTGATTAAGGCGAACCCTTCTTCAACTGTTGCGGCCTATATTCTCTATCGAAATTTTGCCGGTTCATTAAGTCCTAAAGAGATAGAAAACGATTTGGCTTTATTCGATTCTTCCTTGGCCGATTTAGCTTATATAAAGGAGCTGAAAGAGATTGTTGCAGTAAAAAAGAAGGTGGAAACGGGTAAGCCGGCAACTGACTTCTCGGGCACTACACCAGACGGCAAAATCGTTCAACTTTCCAGCTATTATGGAAACTATCTGTTGCTCGATTTCTGGGCGTCGTGGTGTGGTCCTTGTCGCCGTGCAAATCCGGAGTTGGTGAGAGTGTACAACAAATACAAATCAAAGGGTTTTAATATATTTGCTGTTTCGCTCGATCAGAAGAAGGAGAGCTGGACTAGTGCCATTGCCAAAGATGGTTTGACATGGATTCATGTATCGGATTTGAAATTCTGGGATAGTGCACCTGCAAAATTATACGCGGTACGTACTATTCCGTCTAATTTTTTAATTGATCCTAAAGGTAATATTATTGCCCGTAATTTAGAAGGTGCGGAGTTGGAAGAAAAATTGAATGAATTATTTAAATGATTCTAAAGTAACTACACATTTTGGTAGCACATTATTCCCCAATCGAGAAATCTAATTTTCGGTTGGGGAATTTTCGTTTAGACAAATATTCAAGGACCAAAATTGGTAGGAAAGTAATGAACATTCCTGAGAGACATATGCTGTTTCTGCTCTGCGTATTTGCCTTCTGTTTTGTTTTATTTAGATATGTCTTAAAATAAATGAAAATATACCATAAACTAGGTAGCTAGGATGCCCTACTAATGGTATTTCGGGTATTGTGTGCATTAGCTAATTTTGCATTGTCGAAAGGAACATTTCATTCAGGCAACTCACTAATTTCAGTATTCGCTACAACGCATAAACAGGTATAAAAATGGAACGAAGTATTTATCACTACACGCTACACGCACCGGTCAACTCTCTGAGTAGGCATAGTAGTGCGCTGCCCGCCGCAAACATTCAATTATCATTGTCGGCTATTACATTTTCTTCTCTAGCTTTCTCTACCTCATCTTGTTCAATGCGAATGTGCTGCTGTTGCGGTTCGTGTTGATTTTTCGTACATAGTCTCCAACCCCCTCGTTTGCCTAGTGCAATTTCGAGACTATCTTGCAACTTTACACTTATTTTTTATTCAACTGTTTTGTCAATTCTATTGGCAGCAATCTCATTTTATTTAAAATATAAAAAACTCAAAATATGAAAACGAATAAATTTGCTCAGGTACTTTTCGCTTTGTTGATTTCTTCAACAGGCCTTTTTGCACAAAGTAATAGTTCAGAATCAGTATTCATCAGCGGAACTAAATTCACTTATCCTTTAATTGAAAAGTGGATTGCTGAATATGCAAAAGTAAATCCAAACTCCAAATTGAAAATTGCTCCTAAATTGGCCGCCGGACAAACTGCCGATTTAAGTATCATAGCACACCAACCGGCTAAAGATGAATTGAAAGCTGATCAAGCAATTGTTTATGCCGGAAAATATGCGTTGCTACCGGTTACCAATCCAACCAATCCTATCTTGTTAGGAGCAGCAAAAAAAGGCTTTAATAAAAAGGAAATAGACAAACTGTTTTTCGAGGTGGTTGATTACGATGCAGAGCCAACGAAAGAAAAACCTAAGTTTGCAGCCACCATCTATGCCCGCGACAATCAGGCCTGTGCTTCAACTGCTTTGGCCGGATATTTTGGACACTTAACTTCCGAAATCCGTGGTAAAAAAGTGTTGGGCGATGATATTTATCTTCTATCTGCTTTGAAAAAAGATTCTATCGGAATAGCTTATAATAATCTGGGATATTTGTTTGATACCAATTCCCGCAAACTGAAAGACGGCATCGCTTTGCTACCGCTTGATTTGAAGAAAAATACAAAGGATATTCTGACAGGAAACCTGGACTTTGTGATAGACGTATTGGAAAAAAATCAGATTGAAACAATACCAGTAGAAAAGATCGGTTTTGTTTATTCACCGGTCAACTCACGAAAAGAAGTTACAGCATTTTTAGCCTGGGTATTGACCGATGGACAAAAATTCAATCACGATAAAGGATTTCTGAATTTAGACAAGCAGTTATTAGCAGAACAAAACAGTAATTTGAAGGAGAAATTCCTTACCCAGAAGTAAAAAAAGTTCTTATTTATAAACAAAAAGCGAGCGCCCCCTTCTCCGTCGGCAAACTGATTTAGGAAACGCCCGCTACAATTCAAAAAATTGTATGACAAAATTACTATTATTTTTTGGAACCCACAAAAGGTTCCAGAATGATTTCGCACGCAGATATGGAGCCGTATTCCTGTTTGCAGTTTTCACCAGCCTCTCTGCATTTTCTCAGCAGATAGAGATCAAAGGAAAAGTACTTGAAGAGGGTACTAAAAACTCAATTATTGGTGCAGTTATAAAGCTTAAAGGTCAAAAAACAGGAACAACTTCTGATGCAAGTGGAAATTTTGCCATTAAAGTAAAGACACTTCCTGTTACATTTGCAATATCTGCCGTTGGTTTCAAAGTTCAGGAAATTGATGTATATGAGCCAGAACCAACTACAATCTATCTTTCAGAAGATCAAAATAGATTGAGTGCAGTTGTAGTCGTGGGCTATGGAACACAGAAACGGAGTGAATTAACGGGATCGATATCTTCAATACCAGTATCAGGTATTAAAGATAACGCTCAACAGAATTTTGTAAATTCATTACAAGGATTGGCTTCCGGTATACAGGTCACTCAAACATCAGGTGCTCCAGGTGGTTCTTCAAGTGTTAGAATACGCGGCGGCAATTCTATAACAGGTGGTAATGAACCTCTTTATGTAATAGATGGTTTCCCTGTTTATAGTACCAACCTCTCAGATATTAACCCCAATGATATTGAGACTATTGATGTACTGAAAGATGCTTCAGCAACAGCAATTTATGGTTCACGTGGAGCAAATGGTGTGATTGTAATTACGACTAAAAAGGGTTCAAGAGGTAAAGGAACTGTAAGCTATGATGGGTCCGTTGGTTTTCAGCAGGTTTCGCATAAAATAGGCCTATTAAATGCAAAACAATGGGGTATCTATAAAAACGATGCTTTAATCAACAATGGCAAGTCTCCTCTTTTTTCCGCAGCACAATTAGATAGCTTGGGAAAAAACAGTACTGATTGGCAGGCAGCTGCATTAAGAAATGCTCCTGTACGCAACCATCAAATTACCGTAAGTGGTGGCAGTGATAAAACCAGGTACTCCGCATCTATTGGAGCTTTCTTACAGGATGGTATTTTAATTGGCAGCTCCTTTGACAGATACAGTGGGCGTATTAACTTAGATAGCAAGGTAAGTGAAAAATTTAATTTTGGATTTAATGTAAATGGCAGTTATTCCATAAATAATAATACAAGTTCAATTACATCATTGCTATATATTCCACCTACTGTTCCTGTTTATGACAACACTGGAAAATATACTTTCTTAAGTCCGTACGAATCGGCAATTGCCAATCCAATAGCTTCGGCAGACTTATCCACCAATGCAACGAATACTCTCAGGGTTTTCAGCAGTTCTTTTGGAGAATATGAAATAATCAAAGGCTTAAAAGCTAAAGTGTTATTGGGTATTGATTTGTCTGATTACAAACAAAATAGATATACTCCATCAACTCTTTATGAAGGAAGTTCTGTCAGTGGTTCTGCTTCAATAAATGCCGGATTCAAAAGGAATATTCTGAATGAAAACACTCTAACATACACAAAGAATATCAACAAGAATAATTTTGAGATATTGGCTGGTTTTACTCAGCAGGAATCGGTTACTGAAACAGTAGGTGCATCAGCCAAGACATTTACTAATGATATCGTAGAGTATAATGACTTAAGTAGTGGATCTACGCTTGTGAAACCGTCTTCAAATTATGAAAAGTGGGCATTAAAATCATATCTTGGCAGGGTAAATTACAACTATGACCAACGATACTTCTTTACAGCCAGTTTGCGTGCTGACGGTTCTTCCCGATTGGGCGAAAATAATCGTTGGGGCTATTTCCCATCAGGTTCTGTTGCGTGGCAAGCAACTAATGAGAGTTTTCTGAAAGATTTTAGCAGATCAATTAAACTGAACAATTTAAAAGTGCGATTAAGTGCAGGTAAGACAGGTAATCAGGAGATTACCCCATATCAATCAGAAGCGTTACTTACAGGTTATTCGTACCCAACAGGAAGCGGAACTACCACACTTACCGGGTTTGCTCCTTCTCAAATTCCTAATCCTAATTTGAAATGGGAAACCACGGCGCAGTACGATGGTGGAGTTGATATCGGCTTTTTCAACGACCGTATTAAGTTGACTTTTGATGCTTATTACAAAAAAACATCAGATTTATTGTTGGCTGTTGCAGTACCAGTAACTTCAGGATATGCCTCTTCAGTTCAAAATATTGGTAGTGTTGAGAATAAAGGTTTGGAATTTTCATTGAATACAGAGAACATTAAAACAAAAAGTTTTAGTTGGAGTTCTGATTTCAATATCTCATTTAACCGTAATAAAGTATTGTCATTAAACGATGGAGTAACCCAATTGCTTGTAGCTAGTGAAGTTCAAACCGGAAATGTAATTGTTGTAGGTCAACCTTTAGGCTCATTTTGGGGATATAAAACAGATGGTATTTACCGCGATGCAAGTGAAATACCTGCAACTCCACTCTTAGCAAACACCAAAGTAGGCGATGTAAAATACGTGGATTTAGGCGGAAATGCAGATGGTACACCAGATGGAAAAATAACACAAGCCGGCGATCAAACCGTTATTGGCAATGCTCAACCTAAATTTATTTTTGGTTTTACCAATAACTTCTCATACAAGAATTTTGACTTATCGGTATTCTTTCAGGGAACTTATGGAAATAAAATTTATAGTTATATAATTCAACAATTAATGGTTCCTACCGGGTATCAAAACGTTATTGCCGGATTTGCCGATCATTACACTTCAACAAATACAACTGCACAATATCAGCGACCTAACGAGTTGATAACAACCAATGCCGTGTCAGATTTGTATGTGTTTGATGGTTCATTTCTTCGATTAAAGTCACTTACATTAGGTTATAATCTACCTAGAAAACTAACTAAAAGCCTGAAAATTGAGAAAGCGAGAATATATGCTTCGGGTTCAAATTTATTAACCCTTACCACATATCCCGGTTTCGATCCTGAGGTTAACTCCTATAGTACAAACTCAAGTCGCCAGGGAGTTGATACGGGTTCATATCCAACTGCTAAATCCTATAATCTGGGTTTAAGCATCACGTTTTAATTGAGAATTTACTTATTAATCTTCTCCCAAATTTTGGAGATAAAAATATAAATATGAAAAAAATAATATATAGCCTATTGATAACAACGCTTGTAACTGCTGGCTTTACATCATGTGTTGATTTGCAAGAAGATGCACGTTCCAATATATCAACAGGCAATTTTTACAGCAATCAAGCAGAAGCAGTTTCTGCCGTACAGAGCGTTTATAATGACTTGTCACATAACACCTCGGGCGATCATGCATCAATATACAATCGTCAACTTGTATTATGTGTAGGAATGATGACAGATGACAATATTCCGGGGCCAAGAGCTACTAACCCGGATGTGAGATCCATAGCGGCATTAACTCAAACAGCAACTAATACTCGTGTTTATGAGCTATGGAGACAGCATTACGAAGCCATTAACCGTGCAAATGCAGCCATTGATCGGATCCCATTAATTACAAAAGGTGATACCGCGGTATTACATCAGTTGGTATTGGAAGCCAAATTCTTAAGAGGATTGTATTATTACAACTTAGTTCGGTTATGGGGTGATGTGCCATTATTAATACACGAAACTACATCTTTGGATGGTCTTAAAGTTTCAAGAACACCTAAAAACGAAGTTTATGCACAGATAATAAAAGACTTTACTGATGCTACAAATCTTCCGAAAAGATATACTGGTGTAGATGCATTTCGCGCAACAAGTGGTGCAGCTCATGCATTCTTATTGAGTGTTGCTGTTACACGTCGGGATTATACAGAGGCGATAAATCAATATACACTTATTCAAAATGGTGGTTATGGATATAAGTTATTCGATAAATATGCAGACAATTTTAATACGGCTAAGGAAAATACGGAAGAGCACATATTTGAGGCATTTACCATTGCTGATGGAACTTCTGGTAGTCAGGGTAATACAAATATCTTAAGTGGTTTTTCAGCTCCTGTATCCAAATTTGAGGTGGGTCAGGGTACAGGCACAGAAGCCGATGCACCTATTGTAACTTTACGTCCTCTATTCAAATCGAATGATGCAAGAACAAAAGTAACATTTAACGATTCGATATTAATTAGTGGAACTACCAAAAAGAAATATGACCCGCATTTTTATAAGTATTGGGATTCATCAGCAGCAACAAATTTAGCTAACAATGGAGTGAATTTACCCATTATCAGATATGCTGAAGTGGTATTGTTCTATGCTGAAGCCCAAAATGAGCTAAACGGTCCGGGTGATCCTTCAGTAAGTACCTCGGCCTACGCTGCTATCAACAGAATTCGTAATCGTGCCGGATTATCCAATCTGACTGCAGGACTTACAAAAGATCAGTTCCGTGATGCGGTATTCTTTGAGAGAAAATTAGAATTTGTATATGAACAAATACGTTGGTTCGATTTAATCAGAACAAATGGATCTGGTTCAGCTATTCTGGTGCCAACCTTAAAAGCATTAACTGATCCTTCAAAAGGAGGTAACGCTACAAATACCTGGACGGTTGCAAAAGCGACTAACGTATCTGAAAAATTCTTGTTGCTACCAATCCCTGCAAGTGAAATTTTAGCAAACCCAAACTTAACACAGAATCCTAATTGGTAATTCTTGAAAATATTATTCTATGATACAACTAAATAATAAATTAAACGTTTTAGCTTCGCTAGCATTAGTAGGTGGCGCATTGCAACAGGCAAATGCACAACAACCTTTTCAGGGAGTAATTGGTCGCACATCGGCTGAGTCGAAAGAATGGTGGCCGGAACCGGTCAAAGCACCTAAAGGCGCACCCAATGTGGTATGGATTTTAATTGACGATGTAGGTTATGGAGCTTCTAGCTCATTTGGTGGCGTAATCAGCACGCCTACATTGGACAGTTTGGCTAACAATGGTTTACGCTATACCAATTTCCATACTTGTGCCATCAGTGCTCCAACCCGTGCGGCATTGCTTACCGGACGAAACAGTGCTTCGGTGCATGAATCCGGTTTTTCGCACACGGTTTTATCAGCAGGTTTCCCGGGTTGGGATGGACGCGTTCCTGCCGAAGACGGAACTATTGCAGAAATTTTGCGTGAAAATGGTTACAACACCTTTGCCGTTGGTAAATATGGTGTAACACCCGACGAAGAAGCAACTGATGCCGGTCCGTTCGACCATTGGCCAACCGGTAAAGGATTCGATCGCTTCTTTGGATTCCTCGGTTCGCAAACCGATCAGTATGTACCTGATTTGGTGCAGGATCAGGTGCATGTAAAACCCGATGGTCGCCACTTAAGCGAGCAAATTACCGATAAAGCTATCAGCTTTATTGATATTCAAAAGAAAGCTGCACCCGATAAACCTTTCTTTTTGTATTACGCACCGGGAGCGACCCATGCTCCGCATCAGGTAGATAAATTCTGGAGCGACCAGTACAAAGGCAAATTCGACAAAGGGTGGGATGCCTTCCGCGAAGAAGTATTTGCCCGTCAAAAGAAACTGGGTGTAATTCCTGCCAATGCCATATTGCCCGAGCGGAATCCAAATATCAAAGCATGGAACAAACTATCGGCCGATGAGCGGAAACTGTATGCCCGCTTTATGGAAGTGTATGCCGGTTACCTTTCGTACACCGATTACCAGATCAGCCGTGTGATAAACCATTTGAAAGAGATAAATCAATTGGATAACACAGCCGTTTTTGTATTGATTGGCGATAACGGAGCCAGCAAGGAAGGTTCGTTGAATGGTGACATTGATCGTAGCATTTTCACTAGCAAGGGCAGTGAAGAAGAAAATATCCAGTACAACCTGAGCAAAATTGGTGAAATTGGAACCGGTTCTGCCACCGAAGGAAACTATCCGCTGGGGTGGGCGCAAGCTGCCAATACGCCATTCAAATTTTGGAAACAGGATGCTAACAGCGAAGGTGGAACACACAATCCGCTGATTGTTTTTTATCCAAAAGGGATTAATGAAAAAGGTGGCATCCGTACGCAATACAGCCATGTGATTGACATTTTGCCTACAACGCTTGAGTTGACAGGAATCAAAGCACCGGAGCAAATCAGAAGTGTAAAACAGGAAGCAATTCAGGGAATTTCGTTGGCTTATTCTATCAACGATGCCAAAGCTGCAACGCAACACACTACGCAGTATTATTACATTTTCGGTTCACGGTCTATCTACCAGGATGGCTGGAAAGCCGAACTGGCCTATCCAAGTAGCGTTATTACAGGTAATGCCAAAAGTAATGCCGTCTTTGACGAAAACGCATGGGAACTTTATAACCTGAAAGATGATTATACAGAGCGTATCGACTTGGCCAAGAAATATCCCGAAAAACTGGCTGAACTGAAAGCTCTTTTCGAAAAACAAGCCCAAGAGCATCACTTATATCCGCTCATTACATGGGATGATATATTCTCTGGTAAGTTTCACCGAACAAAGGAAAGTAAGTCTTTTATTGAAGATGCAAAAAAGATAACGCAATCTGGAAATAATAAATAGAAAGTAACTGTTTAAAAATAAACGTTAGTCTGGAATAGTGTCTGTTTATAAGAAGAATATAAACGCACTGCTTTTTTAGAGACAACTATCATATTATTAAATAGATACTCATTTTTGTCGATAAAGTATTTACAGATTCTATTGATGAGTTTTACATTTCGGCATTTAAAGTTACTGACAAAGATAAAATAGTAGTCTCTGCAGAAGCTTCAATGTTCTCGGCATAATTAGCGGGCAAAGAAAAACGACTTATGGGCTTTAATCATCCGACTGCTAAATACAATTGTCCGTTGTTAATGAATCTGTTTCATTGGTTTGATAAAAAATAAAACCACAAAATCATGAATAAAAACTACGTTACACTTACCGTTCTTTTGGTATTGACTTCGTTTACTAAAGCTCAAAAAACGAAGTTGCCAACTGAACCAAAGCCAAATAT
>Ga0302288_1002608_pt1 | contig 10464 bp, 7 predicted proteins | sample III_Fen_N1_1_FD_194549 | JGI IMG/M metagenome (GOLD analysis project Ga0302288, IMG submission 194549) | Peat permafrost microbial communities from Stordalen Mire near Abisko, Sweden - III_Fen_N1_1 | ecosystem: Environmental > Terrestrial > Soil > Wetlands > Permafrost | place: Sweden: Abisko...
AATTGCTGATGTCGAAGAAATTTTAATGAATAATAATATCGCTACGTATGATTTCTCAGCAATTGGAGAAGAAAAATCCGATATAACGGATGAAGAGTACAAAGCAATGGTTCGAAAAGGGAAAGAACAGTGTTTTAAAGGGAATGTATTTCAGATAGTGCTTTCAAGGCGGTACTATCAAAAATTCAAAGGGGATGATTTTATGTTGTATCGTACTCTGCGGTCAGTGAATCCGTCACCTTACCTTTTCTACTTCAACTTTGGCAATTTCCGTATTTTCGGATCTTCACCTGAGGCACATTTGGTAGTGGATGTAAAAAAACAAAAAGCATATATTAAGCCTATTGCAGGAACATTCCGACGTACCGGTGATGATGAAAAAGATTTTCTACTTGCCGAAAAACTTCGTCACGATAAAAAAGAAAATGCCGAACATGTGATGCTGGTAGATCTGGCACGTAATGATTTGAGCCGTAATACCGATCATGTGGAAGTGGAAGTGTTCCGCGAAGTGCAGTATTATTCCCATGTCCTGCATTTAGTATCAAGTGTGAGCGGTAAACTTAAACCGGACACGAAAGTGATCCAACTCTTTGCTGATACTTTCCCTGCCGGAACGCTTTCAGGAGCACCAAAAATTAAGGCTATGCAACTAATAGATCAGATAGAACCTCATGATCGCGGTCCTTATGGAGGATGCCTGGGTTATATAGGTTTTGATGGAAGCTTTAACCAGGCTATAACGATACGTTCATTTGTCAGTAAAAACAACACCCTGTATTATCAGGCCGGTGCCGGAATTGTAGCTAAATCGGATGAAGAAAGCGAATTACATGAAGTGAATAATAAACTGGCTGCATTGAAAATGGCAGTGGATGTGGCTGGAAAATATACAAATTTACCAAAGTGAGTTATGGTTGATTAGATGATTGGTTGATTAAGTTAAAAATACAAAATACAATTATTTTATGAAAATACTAGTTTTCGATAATTACGATTCGTTTACCTATAATCTGGTACATGCGGTTAAAAAATTGGGGTATCCCGATGTGGAAGTATTTCGTAACGACCAGATTGGGTTGGAAGAAATAGACCGGTTTGATAAAATCATTCTCTCACCGGGTCCCGGTGTGCCTTCCGAATCAGGCATTCTACTGGATGTTATTCGCAGGTATGCACCAACAAAGAGTATTTTGGGAGTATGTCTTGGTGAGCAGGCAATTGCTGAAGCGTTTGGAGGAACATTAATCAACCTGACCGAAGTGCATCACGGAGTTAGTTCCCTGATAGATGTATTGGAAGAGGATGTCCTTTTTGCCGGTTTACCTAAACAACTTGAAGTGGGTCGGTATCATTCCTGGGCGGCTGAAAGAAGTACGTTGCCCGATTGCCTGACTATAACAGCAGTGGATGAGGAAGGTATGATTATGGCGTTGGCACATAAAACATATGATGTACGTGGCGTTCAGTTTCATCCTGAATCGGTATTGACTCCTGATGGAGAACGGATGTTGAAGAACTGGCTGGAAGCTTAGGTGTTGGTTGATTGGTTGATTGGTTGATTTCATCGTTCCGTGTTCCGTGTTCCGCGTTTTGGGTTGATAAGTTAGTTTGGTTAATTATTTGACCCTGTATACAGGAGGTTTATTCGTTCTGTTATATAAATTTTGATTGCGAGAATGTTCGTTGCGAAATAATTCGCAACTTTTTACAAAGTAATTATTCAATTATTTGTAATTTAAAAACTGAACTGTTATATTTGCGAATATTTTCGTTGCGAAATATACCGCACTCATTTATTCATAAAAATATATCCAACTATGAACAATCCATTTAAGTTTGGAACCATGGTTTCAGATCGTTATTTTACTGACTGGGAAGTAGAATTTCAGAAATTGAATCAGGTTCTATTCAGTGAAAATCATATAATATTGATTGCTCCGCGAAGATATGGTAAAACCAGTTTGGTTCATAAGCTGGTCGTAGATTCACATAGACCAGTGATTTGGCTTGATTTACAGTTGGTCACCGGGGTAAGCGATCTAGCATCACAACTTTTAAAACAGGTGTTTAAAAATTATCCGTTTGAAAAAATCAAATTTATGATTAAAAACTTTCGGATTGTACCCATTTTATCCATAAATCCTCTATCGAATAACATTGAGATTACATTTCAACCAACTGTTAACAGTTTTGTCCATTTGGAAGATGTGTTGAATTTAATAGAGATGCTTGGTGTTGATGGCATTAAACCAATCGTAGTATTGGATGAGTTTCAGGAGATAATGAGTCTGGAAAAGAATCTTGATAAAAAATTAAGAGCAACGATTCAACTTCATAAAATGGTAAATTATGTTTTTCTGGGAAGTATAGAATCGATGATGAAAGATATATTTGAAAAAAAGAAATCGCCTTTTTATCACTTTGGAGCATTATTTACCCTAAAAAAAATTCAATACGACGATTTTAAATTGTTTTTGGAAGATGGATTTTCAATTCTTGTGAAAAATCAACATGTAATTTCGGAACAGATTTTGAATTTTACTCAATGTCATCCTTACTATACCCAGCAATTGGCATTTCATGTCTGGATGCGTTTGGAGCATGAGAGTTACACAGACAATATTATCAAAGATACTATTGAACAAACCATCCTTTTGCACGATAATGACTTTGAACGAATGTGGAATAATTTAAACCGGACTGATAAAAAAATATTAATAGGTTTAGCTTTTAGTGATATAAGTCCACTTAAGGATCAGTTTAGTTTGAAAAATGACCTGAATGCAACCAGTACTGTTTTCAGCGGATTGAAACGATTGTCCCAAAACGGAATAATTAATAAATTATCGGGGTATGAATTTGATGACCCATTTTTTAAACAATGGCTGATTAAAAGAAGATCTGAAAATTAAATGATACAAAAACAATTAAATTTATCAGTAAGTAGAAAATAAATTGAATATGAAACAAATACTAAACAGATTATTCGATCACCAATCCCTGACAAGGCAAGAAGCTGCAGATGTAATGACAAACATTGCAATAGGGAAATATAATGAATCGCAGATAGCTGCATTTATCTCCGTTTATTTAATGCGTAGTATTGAACTTGATGAAGTGATCGGATTCAGGGATGCATTGCTTGATATGGCTGTTAAAATGGATTTGTCGGAGTTTGATCCGTTGGATATTGTAGGAACAGGAGGTGATGGAAAAAATACGTTCAATATTTCTACCTGTAGTTGCTTTACAGTGGCAGGAGCAGGGTATAAGGTGGCTAAACACGGAAACTATGGTGCTACTTCGGTAAGTGGTTCTTCAAACGTTCTTGAGTATTATGGTGCAAAATTCACTACTGATATGAATTTAATAAAACGTTCACTGGATGAAGCAGGTTTTGCATACCTTCATGCGCCTTTTTGCAATCCTGCAATGAAGAATGTGGCACCAGTACGCAAGAATCTGGGAGTTCGTACGTTCTTTAATGTGTTGGGACCGCTTATCAGTCCTGTGCGACCAAATTACCAGTGTCTCGGAGTGTATAGCCTGAAAATGATGCGACTGTATAATTATATTTATCAGAATCTGGGATGCCAGTATACGATCGTTCATTCACTGGATGGATATGACGAAATTTCGTTGACTGATACCTGTAAAATAGTGAATAACCAGGGTGAATTTGTCTATACTCCTGAAGATCTGGGTTTCGGTAAAATAAAGCAACATGAATTATGTGGAGGAGATACAGTGGCCGATGCAGCACATATTTTTATGAATGTGCTGGAAAATAAAGCTACCGTTGCTCAACGAAATGCAGTAGTTATAAACTCAGCTTTTACCATTCAGACCCGTTGTCCTCAAAAACCGCTGGAACAATGTAAAGCTGAAGCGATAGAATCACTGGAGAGTGGACAAGCTAAGAAAACATTTATCAGGTTTGAAGAAATCTATGGATAATTTACAATTTACTTTTCAGTTTATGGAGTATTTAATTATAACCTGTTTACATGTCAACAATTTTAGATAAAATACTTGCTTCAAAAGCTATCGAAGTAGCAGAGCGCAAACTATCGGTTTCGATACGCGATTTGGAAAGTAAACCCTTTTTCGCACGAAAATCTTTATCATTGAAGCAAAGCTTATCAGATTCGGAAACAGGAATAATTTCTGAGTTTAAGCGTAAATCTCCTTCCCTGGGGTGGATACAAGAGGATGCCGATGTGATGAAAATCACCTCAGGATATAGTGCTGCAGGTGCATCCGGAATCTCGATATTGACTGATTTACACTATTTTGGTGGAACTCCGCAGGATATAATTGCAGCCCGTCCTTTCATTACATGTCCTGTTTTACGAAAAGATTTTGTTATAGATGAATACCAGCTTTATGAGGCAAAGGCTATGGGTGCAGATGTGGTGTTACTGATTGCTGCGGCTTTAACAGCTAAACAGACATTTGAACTGGCACGTAAAGCGCATGAACTGGGGCTGGAAGTATTGTTGGAAGTCCACAATGCCGATGAGATAAGGCATGCAAATGATTATACCGACATGTTGGGGGTGAATAACAGAAACCTCAAAACATTCGAACAAAGTATTCAGGTATCGTTTGATTTGGCCGGTTTAATCCCTGATCAGTTCGTAAAAGTCAGTGAAAGTGGAATTTCAAAGGCCCAAACCGTTCAGGAATTACGTAAAGTTGGTTATAAAGGCTTTTTAATGGGCGAAAATTTCATGAAAGAAGCAAATCCGGCTGAAGCATTGACTGGATTTATAGCTGAATTGAATAACTAAAAGAAAACTCGTTTCACATTAATATTGTTTAATATTTTTGATAGTAAATTAAGTTTATAATATTGATAAGTAGTAGTTTAAAGATTCGTTTTGTTCTATATTTGTATATTGAAATGTAGAATTATGAGTTCTGTCCTTTTTCCACTCTTCAATTATAATAAACGAATTAAATAACTGCGGTTATCTGTAATCCGTCCGACCGCTCAAAGCGGTCAGACGGTTGGTGCAATTAGTGTTTTGCGCAGAAAATTATGTGGTTTATTATAGTATATTTGATTCTAAGCTAAATAAATATACGAATTAAAAGCCTCTTGTTGTACTATGATAAATAGAACAGAGCCTTAAAATAGATATTATCAGTGAATCAGCTATGAACTTAAAAATCATTTTTATTTCTCAACTTATAATTAAAAAAAATAGATCTTCTACCTATGAACAATGTATTGAAAATTAAAGTTTGCGGGATGAAGTTTCCTCAGAATATTGTAACATTATCCACATTGAATCCCGATATGATGGGGTTTATTTTCCATCCCAATTCTCCGCGGTATGTAGAACGTCTGGATACTAAAGTCTTACATTCTTTGCCTGAAAACATAAAGAAAATTGGTGTTTTTGTTAATCAAAAATTCGTGGATACTTATTTAATGATTCAACGGTATAAATTAAATGGAGTTCAATTACACGGGAGTGAACCTGTTGAATTCTGTAATTCATTTAAAGAACTTGGGTTGATAGTATTGAAATCGTTTCCTATCTCAGATGCTACCGATTTTATTGCAACAACAGCATATGATGGGGTGTGTGATTATTTTATTTTTGACACAAAGACAACAGAATATGGTGGTTCAGGTGTCAAATTCGATTGGAATATGCTCTCTGCATATCATGGAGAAACTCCTTTCTTCCTGAGTGGTGGAATATCGATGGAAGATGTTGAAACGATAAAAAAGATCAGGCATCCTAAATTTGCAGGAGTGGATATTAACAGCAGATTTGAAATAAGCCCGGGGTTAAAGAGCATGGTGATGGTGAACAAATTTGTTAATGAGATAATTAGTTAATTAGTTGATTAGTTAATTAGTTATCCCGATAGCTATCGGGAGGTTGATTGGTTAATTGGGTTTGAAGGTTTCAGGAAGTAAATTATTTTAATTAGTTGATTGGTTATTGGTTAATTGGTTGATTAGCAGATTTGGTTATCAAAACAAAAGGAATAATGAAATAAATTATGAATAGAATAAATTATTTATTTGAGAATAAGAAAGAGAATATCCTTTCGGTATATTTTACTGCAGGTTATCCGAATCTTGAAGATACTATTCCCACATTAGTGAACTTGCAGGGAAATGGTGTTGATTTAGTAGAGATAGGAGTCCCTTTCTCTGACCCAATGGCTGATGGTGTTATCATTCAGAATAGCAGTCATATTGCATTGCAGAATGGGATGAGTATTCGTAAACTATTTGAACAGCTTACGGCAGTACGTGCTCAGATTCATATCCCGCTTATTATGATGGGTTATCTGAATCCTGTAATGCAATTCGGTTTTGAAAATTTCTGCAAAGAATGCAGCAGGGTAGGAGTAGACGGAATGATAATTCCGGATTTGCCATTGTCAGATTATTTAGCTGAATATAAAGAAATTGCAACTCGTTACAAACTTGAATTTATCTTTCTGATAACTCCTGAAACGTCGGAAGAACGAATCAGGTTAATTGATAGCCAGACCAATGGATTTATCTATATGGTTTCATCTGCAGCCACCACAGGAACACAGACCTCTTTCGATAATAAAGTAGAATATTTCAACAGGATTAATGCCATGAATCTGAAAAACCCAAGGTTGATTGGCTTTGGAATTTCAAATAAATCAACCAGAGATATGGTGAATCGCTTTTCGTCTGGAGCCATTATTGGTAGCGCGTTTATCAAAGCATTGGAAGAAACAAAGGATGTCAGGAAAGGTGTGAAATTATTACTTGAAAATCTGGAAAAATAAGCTGCAGTATCTTAGAATAATATAAAAATGCCGGATTCATATAGAATCCGGCATTTTTTATATCCAGTAAATTGTCAACGCTTAAATTGTCAATTCTTATAAAGTTTTTCTTACTTCTGTTTCTTCAAAACTTTCAACAATATCACCTACTTGTATATCGTTGTAATTCTTGATATTTAACCCGCATTCGTAGTTTGTACCGACTTCTTTGACATCATCTTTGAAACGTTTCAGGGAATCAAGTTCTCCGGTATATACCACAATTCCATCACGAATAATACGAATCTTGTTGTTACGTTTGATTTTTCCTTCACGAACCAGACAACCGGCAACTGTACCCACTTTGGTAATTTTAAATACTTCCCTGATTTCAACAGTGGCAGTAATTTCTTCCTTTATTTCAGGAGAAAGCATACCTTCCATGGCTGATTTGATTTCTTCAATCGCATCGTAAATAATTGAATACAGGCGTATGTCTATTTCCTCTTTATCAGCCATTTTACGGGCTGTTGTTGTCGGACGAACCTGGAAGCCACAAATAATGGCATTGGAGGCGGCAGCTAACAAAATATCAGAATCTGAAATGGCACCAACTGCTTTATGAATCACATTCACCTGAATGTTCTCGGTTGATAAGTTTAATAACGAATCTGATAACGCTTCAACAGAACCATCCACATCACCTTTCACAATGATATTTAATTCCTTGAAATCTCCAAGGGCAATCCTTCGGCCTAATTCGTCCAGTGTAAAGTGTTTCTTTGTCCGTATACTCTGTTCCCGTTGTAATTGTTCGCGTTTATTTGCTATTTCACGTGCTTCGTGTTCTGAATTCATTACATTGAAATTATCACCGGCTTGAGGTGCACCGTTTAATCCCAGAATCAAAGCCGGTTCACCAGGTAAAACCTGTGTAATCCGCTGATTACGTTCGTTAAACATGGCTTTTATTTTTCCGTAATTCGTTCCGGCCAGCATAACATCACCTAGGTGGAGTGTACCGTTATTTACCAGAACAGTGGAAACATATCCTCTTCCCTTATCTAAAGTAGATTCGATAACAGAACCGATAGCACGTTTATTCGGATTAGCTTTCAACTCAAGTAATTCAGCTTCGAGTAATACTTTTTCAAGTAATTCGGTTACTCCATCCCCTTTTTTAGCTGAAATATCCTGCGATTGATATTTTCCACCCCAGTCCTCAACAAGGTAATTCATTTGAGCTAAAGTTGCTTTTATCTTTTCAGGATCTGCACCTATTTTATCTACTTTATTGATAGCAAAGATGATTGGAACATTGGCTGCTGAAGCATGATTGATGGCTTCAATAGTCTGAGGCATCACATTGTCATCGGCAGCTACAATAATAATAACAATATCAGTTACTTTTGCACCACGGGCACGCATGGCCGTAAATGCTTCGTGACCCGGAGTATCCAGGAATGTGATACGTTGACCGTTTTCAAGTTTTACATTATAAGCACCGATATGTTGTGTAATACCTCCTGCTTCACCTGCAATAACATTTGTTTTACGGATATGATCGAGTAACGATGTCTTTCCATGATCGACGTGGCCCATGACTGTAACAATCGGTGCACGTGGTAATAAATCGGCTTCTGTATCTACTTCTTCTTCGCCAATGGCTTCAATAACATCAGCACTGACATATTCAGTTGAAAAGCCAAACTCTTCTGCTACAATATTGATAGTTTCAGCATCCAACCGTTGATTGATTGATACCATTAACCCAATATTCATACAGGTTGCTATGACTTGATTTACAGTAACATCCATCATTACTGCCAACTCGCTGGCCGTAACAAATTCTGTCAGTTTAATCACGCTTTCTTCAGCACGTTCACGTTGAGCCTGTTCTTGTTGACGGGCACTGACGTTATCACGTTTATCACGGCGATATTTTGATCCTTTCCCTTTTTTATTCGCTCCTGAAAGTCGAGCCAGCGTTTCTTTAATTTGTTTTTGAACGTCTTCTTCATTCACAGCCGTTTTTACGGTTCTTTTCAGACGGTCTTTATTCGGTTTTGCAGCACCTGCACCTCCGGTTGTACCGGGAGTTACTTTTTTAGGATGAGCAAAACCCTGAGTTGGTCCATTTGGCTGTGGAACTTTGTTAATATCCACTTTCTGATTTGAGAAACGTTCCCGTTTCTTTTTAGGATGTACAGGCGTTGGATTAGCTGCAACTTCTGCTGCTGTACGAAGAATTTTCTTTTCGCCAGGTAAAACAGGCTTCTTGTTATCAATACTGATTTTTGACTTATCTTCTCTTTCGCGACGTTTCTGTTCCTTCGTTTTAGGTTTAGGACGTGTACTTTGATTTAAAAGTTCTAAATCTATTGTTCCAATGACCACCGGAGCAACATCAGTTATCGGTCTTGCCAATGAAAATACTTCATCTTCTTCATGGTCGTTGTCTTTCGTCTCAATATTTCTTTCAACGGATTCAACGGGTTCAATTTCAACCGGAACTTCGAATTTTTTAACCGGTTTTATATGCTCATCTTTTAACTCATGACTGACTTTGTGTTCTTTAAATATGACCTTCTGTTCTTTAGGTTCATCAATTACATGTTCAGAAACGATTTCTTTTTTAATTACTTCAGGTTGAGGTTCATGTATAACTACCGGGGCTTCGACTTCTTTCTTCGGTTCTTCTTTAGCTTGTTGAACAACTTCAACCGGAACTTCTTTTTTGATAATTTCCTTTTCTTCTGTTACTTTTTCAACAACTTTTTCAATAACAGGCTGAACTTTTTCTTCAACAACTTTCGCTTCAACAACTTTCGCTTCAACAACTTCCGGTTCAATAACTTTCGGTTCAACAACTTTTGGTTCAATAACTTTTTCAATAACAGGGGCTGCAACAACAGGCTTTTCAACAACAGGCTTTTCTGCCACCTTGTCTTGTGCTTTTACTTCTGTTTTTACTTCTGAATGTTTGTCTTTTGCATCCAAATCGATATGTCCAACAGATTTGAAATGAGGTAGCTGATCTTCAGAAATTGTCACATGAATGGTCTCAACAGGTTTCTCAACCGGTTTAGGTTTATTATAACCCTCTATAGACACGCTGGGAGCCTTTTCTTTGAGAAGACGCTCCTGGCTTAATCGCTCCGATTCAATTTTCAGAGCCATATCTTTATTAAATTCTTTTGCAAGCAAAAGGTGCAAGTCATCCGACAACTTCAAATTGGGGTCGACGACTATTTTATGACCTTTTTTCGCCAAAAATTCAACTGCGGTGGTCATCCCGACATTTAAATCTTTACAGGCTTTACTTAATCTTATGGACATATGCTATAATTACAGTTTTTCTTATTTTTTATGAAAAGTCTCCGGTCAATACTCTCCCGTCTGAAGAAATTTTCACAACTTCGTTCATACAGAAAATCAAAACACAAATGACTTTATTCTTCGTCTTCGAATTCGGCAGTAAGAATGGCCAGTACTTCGTCAACGGTTTCTTCTTCCAGGTCGGTACGGCGAATCAAATCCTGGCGTGAAATAGCCAACACACTTTTCGCGGTATCACAACCAATTGCCTTCAAAGCATCGATCACCCACTGATCAATTTCATCGCTGAATTCGTCCAGGTAAATATCTTCGCTTTCAGTGTCTTCATCCATTTCACGGAATACATCG
>Ga0302288_1002609_pt1 | contig 10455 bp, 5 predicted proteins | sample III_Fen_N1_1_FD_194549 | JGI IMG/M metagenome (GOLD analysis project Ga0302288, IMG submission 194549) | Peat permafrost microbial communities from Stordalen Mire near Abisko, Sweden - III_Fen_N1_1 | ecosystem: Environmental > Terrestrial > Soil > Wetlands > Permafrost | place: Sweden: Abisko...
CCGGCCGCCCCATGTCAAAAATAAAAATCTCTCCCCCATTCCCCATTGCACCTGCTTCCATCACAAGCATACAAGCTTCGGGAATAGTCATAAAATACCTTATAATCTCAGGATGAGTAACGGTCACCGGACCGCCTTTTTCAATTTGACTCTTAAAATGAGGGATAACTGAGCCGTTTGATCCCAGTACATTTCCAAAACGAGTAGTAATAAATTTAGTTCCGGTTTTGCCTTCTGATTCCAACTTTCGATACAATGACTGGACATATATTTCTGCAATTCGTTTGGAGGCACCCATTACATTGGTTGGATTCACCGCCTTATCGGTCGAAATCATCACAAATCTTTCAACATTGTACTTTACAGCCAAATCAGCCATTATCTTTGTACCTTTTACATTTGCCTGGATACTTTCCACCGGGTTATCTTCCATCAGCGGCACATGCTTATAAGCTGCTGCATGATAAATAAAGTCCGGACGATACATATCAATCATAAATTCCATGCGCTCTTTGTTTCGAACATCCCCTAAAAAAACCGTAAAATTTTGGTCGGGATATTTTTCTTCCAACATTAATCTGAGTGTATGCATTGGAGATTCGGCCTGATCTAAAAGAATAATTAGTTTTGGACCAAAAGCAACAATCTGATTCACAATCTCACTTCCTATAGATCCGGCAGCACCTGTTATCAGCACAACTTTAGTCTTTATTTGTTTAGCTATATTCTCGCTTGAAATTTCAATTTCAGGTCTTTCCAACAAATCTTCAATCTGTATTGATTTAATCTGTTTTAATGTCGGCATTTCGTTTTGCCATATACTCATCGGTTGTGATGTCAGTACAGACAGGTTATTGTTAATAAAAACATCCAGATCATTATTTGGATCTATCTGACTCATTTTATTCGGAGTTACAATAACAGCTTTTGCTTTTTTTACAACTATTCTCTTGACTATATCTTCGTTCAATTCATACACTTTCACCCCCATAATAATTTTTTCAGATGCACTTTTATCATCATCTAAAAATCCGACCAATTTATATTTATTATCCTGAGCAGAACGAATCATTTTAGCAATTCCAATAGCAGATGATTGTGTTCCAAATATCATTACAGGAATAATGCTATCTGAATTTTCCGAATAATAGTTAAACATACTTTTCACAGTAAGCCGAATAAGAAAAAGCATTAAAAAAGACAAGAAAGCATAAACAATCAATGAAAAATAATTGTAGGTATTATGAAATGTAAATAAATGTATGACAAAATTTACCAATGAAACAAATGCGATATTTGTAGAAACTGCCAACAATAATTTGCTTGCATCAACATAACTTGAGTATCTCAAAACCCCAGAATAGGTATGAAACATCCAGAAAAAAATAATTTGAAATCCCAAGACAAATGTAAAACGCTGAAAGTTAAAAATTAGATTTTCACTTGGTAAAGCTAAATGTAATTCTATTACAATATAAGAAGAAATTAAATAAGCTAAAATGCAAACACAAATATCTACTAGGAGTACGACCCAACGTGGTAAATATTTCAGACTGCTGAGATGCGAGAAAACATCTGAATTTGTCAAAAACTTTAATCTGTCTTTCATATTTCAGTTTTAAATATCTTATACTAAGATACAAATGAGTCTTGCAAAGATAAGTTTAAAATGCGAAAATATTATCAACAAACCATATTTTGTAGCTTTAAAATAAAATTGATATTATAATCATTTCATTTTCAGTTATTATTATTGAATAAAGTAAATAAAACAATAAGTAAATTACAATTTGAAAAATAGAATGTTTATCTTTGCCCCGAATTTTAAATAAACAGGATTATGTCTATTCATAGCGAAGATTCAAGAAGAGTCACTACACATCGCCTCCGTGAGATGAAACAACGCGGTGAGAAAATTAGCATGTTAACGGCCTATGATTTCACCATGGGAATGATAGTAGATAAAGCTGGTATTGATATCGTTCTGGTGGGCGATTCGGCATCGAATGTTATGTGTGGAAATATTACCACACTTCCGATAACGTTGGATCAAATGATTTTCTTCGGAAAATCGGTGGTTCGTGGTGTACAACGTGCATTAGTTGTTGTTGATATGCCATTTGGTACATATCAGGGAAACTCTAAAGAAGCTTTGGCATCAGCTATTCGGATTATGAAAGAAACACACTGCGACTGCCTAAAAGTTGAGGGTGGCGAAGAGGTGATTGAGTCCGTAAAAAGAATTTTAACTGCTGGAATCCCGGTTATGGGTCACCTTGGACTTATGCCACAATCAATCAACAAGTATGGCTCATACACTGTGCGAGCCAAAGAAGAAGCTGAAGCCGAGAAACTCATAAGTGATGCATTATTGCTGGAAGAAGCGGGCTGTTTCGGAATCGTTCTTGAAAAGATTCCTGCTGAATTGGCTGAAAGAGTTGCAAAAAAATTAAGCATTCCGGTTATTGGCATTGGTGCCGGTGGTGGAGTTGACGGTCAGGTACTTGTAATACATGACATGCTTGGATTAACTCAAGATTTTTCGCCCCGTTTCTTGCGCAGATACGCTAATTTACAAGGAATTATGAATGAAGCTATTGAGCATTATGTAAACGATGTAAAATCAGGCGATTTCCCTAGCGAAAAAGAACAATATTAAATACATTGATATTAAACAAAGAGGTTCGCTGGATTAAAGTAGCGAACCTCTTTGTTTTGTATCATAATAAGATATTATTCTTTAATCATCTTGACAACTACCCAGTTATTTTTTTCTTTAAAATCTGTCATTTTCAAGCCATTAATGTTAGCTTCAGCCTCAATAAGCGGAATATCTTCTTTATAGAAACCGCTCATATACAACTCTCCACCTGACGATAAACAATCGACATACTTTTCCATATCAGCCAACAGTATGTTTCTGTTTATATTTGCCAATACGATGTCAAAATGCATTCCTTCTAAAAGTTCAGCTCCACCAAGTTTCACGTCAATATTAGAGATTCTATTTACCTCCAAATTTTCTAGTGAGTTTTCGGTACACCAAGTATCGATATCGATTGCAACAATGTCTTTAGCTCCACGCATGCTGGCAAGAATTGCCAGCACTGCAGTGCCACAGCCCATATCCAGCAACTTTTTTCCGTCCAAATCCATTTTCAACAATTCACCAATTACCAGACTCGTAGTTTCGTGATGACCAGTTCCGAATGCCATTTTGGGATCAATTACAATTTCGTAGGTTGCTTTTGGAACATTTTGATGAAATGAACTATGTATAACACATTCATTACCAATCACAATCGGTTCAAAGAAATGTTTCTCCCACTCTTCATTCCAGTTTTTAGATTCAATTTGATTCAATTTGTAGTTAATTGACGCTTCAAATGGGAAATCAGCCAATAGTTCTTTTACTTTATTCTCATCAAATTTATTTTCAGGAATGTAAGCTGCAAGCGATTCTTCAGTAGTGACAAAGCTTTCAAAACCCAGCTCACCAAGTTCTTCAGCCAACACATCGGATATATATTCCTCGTATGGTTCAATCAAAAAAATAGCTTCTAAATAATTCATAATAAATTAGTAGTTATATAAGTTAATCAGTAGTGTATTTGTAAAATATTCGTAAAAAAGTTGTTCATTTCGGTAAAACACATGAATATTCAATTGATTACCAATCATATAAATAAAATGAACATTTTCATAACAAAGTACGATAAAATTCTCGGGATATTAAAGCAATTTGAGATAAAAAGTAACTTTCTGAATCAAATTCGTCGTCCACGTTTAAGCGATATTGAATTAATCGCTTTAGAAATAACGGATGAATCACTGAGTATCAATTCTGAACTAATGAACTATCTGAAAAACAATCATATCCACTGAGAAAAACCAGAAAACTAAATGCAGTATGGGTTCTCTATTATTCATAACTTAAAAAGGCTACCTCAAATTATTTATTAGAGGCAGCCCTTTTAGCTTATTATCAAAAACTTAAAATCAAACCACTCTTGATTATATTAAACTTGGGAAAAAATACATATAGCTTCCAATTAACAAGACTAAATGAATAGTATGATCCAAGCCTACTGCAGCAATATACTTATATTCATCTACTTCTATGTATTTAGATTTAAATTTGCCTATGAAATAATCTACAATTAAATGAAGTATTCCATTCGCCAAACTAAAAATCAAACCCTGAATTATTGTCAATCCAAGCAATAATGGACTTAGAGCTATGAATATTGCTGTATATATTCCGACATGTTCAAATAAATAAGACAATTTCAAAGCTTTTAGTTTACTCAGTTTTTTGCCTTGAAGGAAAAAATCTCCTATCATATGCATTAACAATAAAATTAAAATTCTACCCATAATTTTTGTATTTATAATTTATTAAATTGATTTATCTACTCTTGTCAGTTTTACATATTTAAGAAGCTTTGTATCTTTGAAATTCTAACAAATAACTGAATTTATTTATGCAGTAATACTTTCCTAGTAAATACATTGTCTGAAGTTACAATTTTCAAAAAATAATATTCAATAGGTTGAGTAATCATATCAATTTTCTGAAGACCTTCCACATTATTCGTTTCATATATTAACGATCCCAAGGTATTATATACTTGAATTTGTTTTGCCTTTTCAGAACAATTTACATATATATTCATGTTTAACGAGTATGTATATATTGAAACTAGTTTTGATTCATCAATCCCGGTTACAACTACTGACATGGTAATTGTATTCGATGTAGAAGGGCTTCCTACCAAACAAGGTGACGCATTGGAAGTCATTAATGCATATACCTGATCATTGTTCGCCGGAGAATAGGTGTAAATTCCTGAATTATTTGTTCCAACTTGAGTATTATTTACAAACCATTGATAATACGGTGAAGTACCTCCACCAACTGGTGTTGCTGTAAAGGTTACATTATGACCTTTAATTGCAGGATTGACATCTGCCTGAATTGAAACACCTGAAGAAATTTCTGGATTTACCACCATGCTAACTGTATTGGATGTTACAGGAGAACCAATCAAACATGGAGTAGCATTGGAAATCATTACTACTTTTATAACATCGCCACTGGTTGGTGGATAGGTGTATGTTGCCGAATTGGTGCCAACGGCTGTTAATCCGATATACCATTGATAACTTGGTGAAGTTCCACCGTTGGTTGGAGTAGCTGTAAAGGTTACTGAAGTTCCTGAACAAACACCGTTAGCACTCGGAGAAACAGATACACCAGCTGTTTGAGTTGGAATCACAACCATAGTAACAGTATTAGAAGTTACTGGTGATCCAACTAAACATGGAGTAGCATTGGAAGTCATCACCACTTTGATTACATCGCCATTTGTAGGGGCGTAAGTATAAGTGGCTGAATTTGTACCTACGGCTGTTGTACCTTTGTACCATTGATAACTTGGTGAAGTTCCACCATTAGTTGGAGTAGCTGTAAAGGTTACCGAGGTACCCGAACAGATATTGTTTGCTCCCGCAGCAATGGAAACTCCAGCGGTCAGGTTAGGATTTACAACCATGGTAACGGTATTGGAAGTTACAGGAGATCCAACTAAACATGGAGTAGCATTGGAAGTCATCACCACTTTGATTACTTCGCCATTTGTAGGGGTGTAAGTATAAGTGGCTGAATTTGTGCCTACGGCTGTTGTACCGTTGTACCATTGATAACTTGGGGTAGTTCCACCGTTGGTTGGTGTAGCTGTAAAGGTTACCGAGGTCCCCGAACAAATATTGTTTGCTCCCGCAGCAATGGAAACTCCAGCGGTCAGGTTAGGATTTACAACCATAGTAACGATATTGGAAGTTACTGGAGATCCAACTAAACATGGAGTTGCATTCGAAGTCATCACCACTTTGATTACATCGCCATTGGCAGGGGTGTAACTATAAGTGGCTGAATTGGTGCCAACAGCTGTTATGCCGTTATACCATTGATAACTTGGTGAGGTTCCACCGTTGGTTGGTGTAGCTGTGAAAGTTACTGAAGTTCCAGAACAAACACCGTTAGCACTCGGTGAAACAGATACACCAGCTGTTTGAGTTGGAATCACAACCATAGTAACGGTATTGGAAGTTACAGGTGATCCAACTAAACATGGAGTAGCATTGGAAGTCATAACCACTTTTATAACATCATTATTGGCTGGTGCGTAGGTGTATGTTGCTGAATTGGTGCCTACGGCTGTTGTACCGTTATACCATTGATAACTTGGGGAAGTTCCACCGTTGGTTGGAGTAGCTGTAAAGGTTACCGAAGTTCCTGAACAGATATTGTTTGCTCCCGCAGCAATGGAAACTCCAGCGGTCAGATTTGGATTAACAACCATTGTAACGGTATTGGAAGTTACAGGAGATCCAACTAAACATGGAGTGGCATTGGAGGTCATGACTACTTTTATTACATCGCCACTGGCTGGTGCATAGGTGTATGTTGATGAATTAGTGCCAACAGCTGTTATGCCGTTATACCATTGATAACTTGGTGAGGTTCCACCGTTGGTTGGTGTAGCTGTAAAGGTTACTGAAGTTCCTGAACAGATATTGTTTGCTCCCGCAGCAATGGAAACTCCAGCGGTCAGGTTAGGATTCACAACCATAGTAACGGTATTGGAAGTTACAGGTGATCCAACTAAACATGGAGTGGCATTGGAGGTCATCACCACTTTGATTACATCGCCACTGGCTGGTGCGTAAGTGTATGTTGCTGAATTAGTACCGACGGCTGTTGTACCGTTGTACCATTGATAACTTGGGGAAGTTCCACCGTTGGTTGGAGTAGCTGTAAAGGTTACCGAAGTTCCTGAACAGATATTGTTTGCTCCCGCAGCAATGGAAACTCCAGCGGTCAGATTTGGATTTACAACCATGGTAACGGTATTGGAAGTTACAGGAGATCCAACTAAACATGGAGTAGCATTGGAAGTCATTACCACTTTGATTACATCGCCACTGGCTGGTGCGTAAGTGTATGTTGCTGAATTGGTGCCAACGGCTGTTGTACCGTTGTACCATTGATAACTTGGTGAAGTTCCACCGTTGGTTGGAGTAGCTGTAAAGGTTACCGAAGTTCCTGAACAGATATTGTTTGCTCCAGCAGCAATGGAAACTCCAGCGGTTAAACTGGGAGTTTCAGTTACCACTGCACTTCCGGTCATATCGGTTGTTCCCCATGTATTCGCTCCATTTACATAACTGGCTTTTACGGTATAAGTTCCTGCGGTCTGCGCAGGAAATGAAACCGCACTACCTGTTCCAATAACAGTGGTAGCAGTAGCTACTGCATCTTTGTATAATGTGTAAGTAACTCCGACTTCAGAGCCTGCTAAGCCTACAACTAGTCCCGTATTACCTTGGCAATAAGAACCTGCACCAGTTACAGTTTGAGCGGCGATAGGTTTGTTAAGGATGGGGTTGACTAATTTGCTTGTAGTAAAAGACGTTTGAACGGGAATAGATGTAGGTGACCCTGCTACATAAGCTGACAATGATGTTGGATAACCTGTTTGAATTGTCCATGTCCATGTTAAGCTTGGTTGAAAGGCAGCAAAATCGACAGAATTTGTAATTCTAAATCTTCCTATTCTAGTACCATTGTTCAAATTTGAGATTATAGTCCCCGAACCAGCTCCAGGATTTGCAACTGCTGTCAAGGTTATACAATTTTTTGAAGATTGAAATGTAAACTTTGCTGCTCCCGGTATCTGCGCTGGATTAAGTTCTGAAGTTCCAGCAACTAGAATAGGTGAAATAGTACCACCATTGATAACCTGAGAGTTTAATGTTAATCCAAATTGTATATTTGCCATTTCTAAAACAACACTTCCAGTTCTTTTCAGATATACATCAAATTCATAGGTTTTGGAATCAACTTGTATATCATTCATAAGATCACAGGTGTATGTAGGGTTTTGAGCCCTTAATCCTATTAAATCAACAATAATAAACAATAAAATTATTCCTATTTGTCTGATCATTAGTTTGGTTTTCATATATTTATTTTTGATTATGATTATATTTTGAATAAATTTTTGTCATCAATTTAAAGTTTAATATTGATTATGGTGTTATCGTATAAATTATAGCTGTAGAATTAACATCAATTATATTCATGTCACCTCCATCTACAAGACCGTCTCCATTAACATCTGCTGAATAATAACCAATTAATATAGAAGTTGACCCAGCATCAACCATATTCATATCACCACCATCAACAATTCCGTCCTGATTTACATCTCCACCGTAAATCAGATAATAATTATCAGTAGATAAACCCAAATTTCCACCAAACACATTCGCTGGTGCAGCAAAAGACTGATTGATAATATTATTGGAGAAAGAAATAGCAGTTGAAGTAGTAGTTTCCAAACTGTTTCGATGTTTAATCGTAATGTAGTAGCTACCATCATAAGTTCCCGGAATTGTTATAGTAGCTGTTCCGGTGGTACTTAACGCTACATCAGTCGCTGTGTACACTACAGTGCCATAAGTTGCTGAGTTATGTAATTCAACGGTTATATGATCAGCAACTCCTGCTGACCAATGAGCACCGGCCGCATCCATTGCTTGTCGCATTGTACCACCTCCATTATATAATCCTTGTAACATAATAGCGGTTAGATTTAATGTTATATCAGTTGAAAGATTAAGAACTGCATCTGAGCCTGCACCACAAGAGTTCATTCCATGAACTTTAAGTTGACCTGATGTTGCATTTGCAGCAAAGTCGATGGTTACACTTGTACTTGTACCGTTGATTGTCACACCAGTACCAGTGTATATCCATACATAACTAGTGGCATTAGCAATTGGAGCAATTGAATAGGTCACTCCACTTGTACCTGGAATCAAAGTAGTAGATCCTATTATAGATCCTGAGGTTGTTATAGGTGAAACTACAATCATGTTTATAGTATTTGAAGCAGCAGGGTTACCAGAAGTACAAGGTGTTGCGTTTGATGCCATATTCACGTTAATTACATCTCCATTTGCAGGAGCATAAGAATATGTCGCACTGGTTGCCAACACAATTGCCTGTCCGTTTCTATACCACTGGTAGGTTGGCGTTGTTCCTCCATTTGTTGGTGTAGCTGTAAAGTTTACAGTTGTTCCACTACAAACATTATTATTGTCCACACCTATTGAAACACTTACCGGCAATACTACATTTACAGTCATTGTCACAACGTTAGATTCCATTGCACCTGTCCAATCGGCTGCACAAGTTACTCGCGCCAATCTTTTAAACCATGTTGTTTGCGTAACTGCAGCCGGACTATACGTTGGAGAATTACTATTTGCAATATCAACAAAACCTGTAGTATTGCTTGTTGTTGACATTTGCCACTTATAAATCAAACCGCCTATGTTTCCACTTGGTAATGCTGTATTAGTTATTGCTACCGGAGTAAATGCACCACAATTGGTTTGATCTCCAGCAATTGTACCACCTGAAGTAGGATTCGTGCAAGTAAATGGAACTTCATAAGCTCCTAAACTTGGTGATGTTGCACTTCGTGTTGTCTCAATATTATCCGTTGTAATTCCCGAAACAGGTATTCCAAGACCTAAAACAGGAGAAGTTCCCTGTGGTATTAAATTGGTTGAAGAAGTAAACAATGGATCTGAACTGATTGAATTTGCATCTTGCAATGAAGCAGTTTTCCATGCAACAATATCAGCCTTATCCTGAGGCGTTCCTGCTGCACCCCAATGGCTTAATGTTGTTCCTGAAACAAAGTAATCATTATAATTTGATGTAAACAATGTTGTAGGAATTGAATAAATGCTATAATTTAAGCCGGTTCCACCAGTTCTTGAATTGACTAAAATATTATTATTCGCATTATATGTTCCGGCGACACTTCTATAGAAAGCATATGTTGATGTTGCTCCAGTCGAAGTTCCATATATATTAATTGAATTGTAGTAAAATCCTGTTGTACCGTATGTTGAAGCTTCGTAAAATCCATAAATTGTAGGAGTTGTTGACGTACCAGCATTTAAAGAAATTACATTATTTGAGAACTCATTCGTAAATGAGTTCGTATTATTGAAATAATTGTAAATTCCATAAATAGTTGCTGCAATATTTGCAGAAGTACCTATATTGTAGATTAAATTTTTTCTAACCAAATTACTGTACGTTTTCATTCCATAAAAAATTGGAGTAGCTGTTGCACTTGTCAACGTAATGTTGGCTATCGTATTTTTATCAATTGTACAAGGATAAAGCACATAGTTATAGGTTTGATTTATCCCCGCAGAGGTACCTGTTCCTGAAATTTGGATCGAATTAGCTGTTGTAGCACTTCCAATAACATTTCCAATTAAATTAACTGAGCCATACGAAACATTATTAATTCCATAAAAAGTAGAAGCAGCTGCAGTCATATTAATATTTTGGATTGTATTTCC
>Ga0302288_1002611_pt1 | contig 10445 bp, 10 predicted proteins | sample III_Fen_N1_1_FD_194549 | JGI IMG/M metagenome (GOLD analysis project Ga0302288, IMG submission 194549) | Peat permafrost microbial communities from Stordalen Mire near Abisko, Sweden - III_Fen_N1_1 | ecosystem: Environmental > Terrestrial > Soil > Wetlands > Permafrost | place: Sweden: Abisko...
ATTGAAGCAACCAATCAGATTCTAAGGCCCTTTGACTATGATATGGTTCAGATTTTTCATAAGGTACTGATGGATCACAAAGTGGATTTGATTCTTGGTGATAAAGTCGTGAAATTTGAGGAAAACTGTGTAGTTCTTTCTTCTGGGAAAAAAGTGTCCTCACCTGCCGTGGTTATGGCAATCGGAGTTTCACCTGAAGTACATCTTGCAAAAGAGGCCGGACTTACCATAGGCGAAACAGGAGCCATAAAAGTCGATAAAAATTATCAGACCAGTGATTCGGATATTTATGCAGTTGGTGATGCAGTGGAAGTTTATCATGCACTCACCCACTCACTTACAAAATTATCTCTGGCTGGACCTGCATTAAAACAGGCAAGGACGGCAGTGGATCATATAAATGGTAAGAACACTGTAAATAAGGGGTATATAGGATCTTCTGCAATAAAAGTATTTGAGTATAACGGAGCTTCTACCGGTTTAAATGAATCCATGATAAAAGCTTTTAATATAAAAGTTAACTATGATATTGTGCGTATTATTCTTTCGGATAAAGTAGGAATTATGCCAGATGCAGCTCCAATGCATTTTAAATTGTTATATGAGGTTCCAACGGGGAAACTTTTAGGAGCACAGGCTATCGGCAAAGGCGATGTAACAAAACGTGTTGATGTAATTGCTACGGCAATAAAATTTGGAGGAACACTTGAGGATTTAAAGGATCTGGAATTGTGTTATGCACCTCCTTTTACAACTGCAAAAGATATTGTAAATTATGCAGGGTATGTTGGAAGTAATTTACTGAACGGTGATTATAAACAGATAAATGTTGATCAGGTACGAAATCTGGTAGAAAACAATAGCATCATTATTGATGTTCGGGAACCAGGTGAATTTGAAAGAGGCCATATAAAAGGCGCAATAAATATCCCATTAAGCCAGATTCGTGGAAGAATGGAGGAGATTCCAAAAGACAGGCCGGTATACCTCCACTGCAGAACAGGACAGAGAAGTTACAATGCCACCCTTGCACTTCAAAATTCGGGATTTACAAATGTTTATAATATTACAGGAAGCTTTTTGGGGTTATCATTTTATGAATATTATAACGATAAGGTAATGGATAGGAAGAGCATTGTTACGGAATATAACTTCAACTAAAATGTGATATTTTAAAGTATAAGTTTAAATCAAACAGAAAAAAAAATAGAAAAAAAAATAGAAAAACAAAAAGAAAAACAAAAAGAAAACACAAATAGAAAACACAAATAGAAAACACAAATAGAAAATAGGAGATAATGAATATGAGCACAATAAAAATAACAAAAGAAAATTTTGAAAAAGAGGTTTTAAATTCTGACAAACCTGTATTGCTGGATTTTTGGGCAGCATGGTGCGGACCATGTAAGATGGTTGGACCAACAGTTGAACAGGTAGCAGAAGAAACAGCAAGTTTTGCAAAAGTAGGAAAGATTAATATCGATGAAGAACCTGAACTTGCGCAAAGATTTAAAATCATGAGTATACCAACACTTGCGGTTATAAAAAATGGTAAACTAGTGGAAAGCGTAGTAGGAACAAGAACAAAACAGACTCTTATAGATATGTTGAAAAAGTAATCCAGTTACATAATGAAAAATCTATTGAATCATAGGAGAAAAAATGGCGCATAAGTTTGATGTAAATAGCAGAAATAAGCTGGATAATCCAAAAAGAAGAGAGTTGCTTCCGGCAGATAGAATTTTACGGGAAATAGGTTTACAAGCGGGTGACCGATTTGCTGATATTGGATGTGGTACTGGTTATTTTTCCCTGCCAGCCGCTAAACTTGTAGGTAATGAAGGATTGGTTTACGCTCTGGATATTACCGAAGAAATGCTGGCAGACCTAAGAGATAAAATTAATGAAAATAATAGCATTGATGGCAATAGTACGGAAGGCAGTTGCATAGAAAATAAAAACATTAATACGATTCTCACAGGAGAATATGATTTTAAATTGGAAGACAAAGCTGTCAATATTGCTTTTATCTGTACTGTTTTACACGAAGTTGATGATAAAACAGCATTTATAAATGAAGCAAAACGCGTTCTACAACCTGGTGGAAAGATTGCCATTGTTGAGTGGGTTAAAAGAGAAAGTGACTGGGGTCCACCGATGGAACACCGCCTGGATGCAGCCGATGTTAGGAAAACTTTATCGGAATGTGGTTTTACTGAACTTTTACGGATTGATATCAACGAGCATTATTATATGCTTATAGGAGCAAAGGTATGACATATCTTCATAAATTCCAGTAATGCAGGAGTAAGAAATTTGTTTTTGTGATATATTACATGATACTGGCGGGGGAACGATAAACCATCTACGAATAACTGTGCAACGATACCTTTTTCAATATAATCCTGAACTATCTGAAAAGGAAGAATAGAAATTCCGATTCCTTTGGATACGCCACGTATTATGGCTTCTGAACTACTGCTTTCCCAAAGAGGAGTAATGGATATGTTGTGGAGGTTTAAAACGGAATCCGCAAGCTCTCGGGTACCACTGTTTTTCTCCCGCATTAGGAAATTCAAATTTGCAATATCTTCTGGGATAATAATTTCTTTTTTAAGAAGTGGATTTGTAACATCACAGATTACAACCAGTTCGTCATGAATGAAGTCTTCGGAAACAATGTGTTGGGAATGGACGAGGCCTTCAATCAGGGCAAAGTCAAGTTCGTTATTCAATACCATCTGTTCAATAATATCGGAGCTGTCAATGGTTACAAAAGCCTTGACCAGGGGACACCTGGAAGTGAACTCTCTTATATAATCGGGCATTAAATGTGTGCCGATTGTCAGACTGGAACCGATTTTTAGTTGTCCCGAAGCGTCAGCATTTTTTAATGAAGTTTCTGACTCTTCAAAGAGTGATACGATATGTAGCGCATAAGGATATAATTTATCTCCGGCTACTGTTAAATATATTTTTTTTGATATACGGTCAAACAAAGGTGTCCCATAAAAATTTTCTAATTCTTTTATGGCATTACTCACGGCAGGTTGGGAAATATATAATTTCCTGGCAGCCAGAGTAATGCTTTTTTCTTTGCATACAACAACAAATATTTTCATATGTCTTAATGTCATAAGTACCTCCTAAATATAAAAACAGAAATAAAAACAAACTATTGCAAATGCATAATCATTTGGTTATGCATTTAATAATATATTAGAATTATACTTATCAAAAAGCAAGGAATATAATAAATACAGGATATGATTTAGCTATATAATATCTAAGCAAAGAGAATTCAAGCAAAGAGAATTCAAGTAATACAGGGAGAACTTCTATGAAAAAAGATATTAGATTTTTTATAAAATTATTTTTAGCCACTTTTTATCTGAGTGCGTTTACTATAGGCGGCGGTTATGTCATGATTCCACTAATGAGGAAAAAATTTGTGGAGGAATTTCACTGGATAGAAGGGGATGAAATGCTGGATTTGGTAGCCATAGCCCAGTCAGCACCGGGAGCAATTGCGATAAATGCTGCCATAATTATAGGCTACCGGCTGGCGGGACTTTTTGGAGCAATTGTAACAGTGGCAGGAGCTGTAATGCCACCACTTATTATATTATCAGCTGTCTCAATTGCATATACAATTTTTCGGGATAGTGCGACGGTTCAGTTTGTTCTCAGGGGAATGCAGGCTGGAGTTGCAGCTATAATTCTGGATGTGGTTATTAGTTTGATTTCGGAAGCGATTAAGGAAAAAAGGGTATTACCATTCATTATTATGTTATGTGCATTTGTTGCTGCATTTATTTTTCGAATTAACGTTATTTTTGTAATTCTGGCAAGCGGTGTAGCAGGGGTACTGGTAAAAAAGCATTGGAAATTAGAAAAACGAGGTAAAAAGTTATGATCTATATAACATTATTCTGGAGTTTTTTTCAGGTAGGACTTTTAAGTTTTGGCGGAGGGTATGCTGCGCTTCCACTGATTCAGAATCAGATAGTATACATTCATGGATGGCTGGACCCGGGAGAATTTGCCGATGTTGTGACCATATCCCAAATGACACCCGGGCCGATTGGTATCAATGCAGCAACTTTTGTAGGTATACGAATATCTGGAATTTGGGGAGCACTTATTGCAACAGGAGGTTTTGTGCTACCCTCTTTTGTTATAGTTATTCTGCTTGCAAAGATTTATTACAGATATAAAAATTTGTCCTTTGTTCAAGGGTTGCTTGATGGAATCAGACCTGCTGTTACGGCGCTAATAGCTTCGGCGGGAATGTCACTTATTATTCTGTCCTTCTGGAATCAAAAAGGTATGACGGGTAAAATCAGTGATATTGATTTTGTGGCTGTTTTTATATTCTTTTCAGCGTTTATAGCACTGAGAAAATTTAAGATTAATCCCATACCGGTTATGATAATGGCGGGAGTAATTGGATTATGTGCATACCATTCTATTTTGAGGATATCTGTATAACTGGAATTCTTTCGTGAGTAAAAAAAAAGTAGATGAAAAAAATCAAAATATAGGGATTCAAAGGTATTCAAAATATAAGAATTAAAAACAATCAAAACATATTGACATTTATCAATGTGCAAGTTAACATATAAACATATCGATAATCATCTATATTAAAAACAATTATAAAATGATAAAAAAATACCTTTTACTTAGCGATTGAACAGCAGAGAGGAAACTATGAATACAAAAGAAACAAATAAGACAAATACAATAAATAAAACAAATATTCAGGCAGATTCGCAGACGGAGGTCCAAATAAACAAAAAACCAGTTGCTAAAATAAGTGACCACCGGGATGAAACATTTGACTATGCCCTTGCCTTCAAGGCACTGGGAGATGAAACCAGATTACGGATTATTGAAATTTTATCCTGTGGAGAATTATGCGCCTGTGATATTCTGGAATCTTTTCAGATTACCCAGCCAACTCTTTCTTATCATATGAAAATTCTTACAGAATGCGGATTGGTAAATAGCAGAAAAGATGGTTCGTGGATAAACTACAGTAACAATGCAGAAATTATCAGCGAAATCAGAATATTCTGGGACAAGATAACGACAGGGCAGGAAACCTGTATATGCAACAGACATAAAAAAGGAGGTAGTCTTAAATGCGAGTGATTATTATAGGTGCAGTAGCTGCAGGAACATCGGCTGCAGCAAAAGCCAGAAGAAACAGTGAAGATATTGAGATTGCAATATATGATAAAGATAGCTTTATTTCTTATTCAGGCTGCGGTATGCCATATTACATAGGCGGAGAAGTGGAAAATATCAATGAACTGATACCACGTGATCCAGAGTTTTTTAAGAAAAAATACAATGTGGATATTTTTATCCAGCATGAAGTTCTGTCAATAAATACATTAGAAAAAAAACTTGAAATAAAAAATCTAACAACCGGAAACATGATCGAAGACCATTATGACAAACTGATTATTGCAACAGGTGCAGCATCCATGGTTTTACCTATCTCAGGTGCAGATAATATTAATGTGTTTACCCTTCGAAATATTACAGATATGAATCATATCAAAAGCTATATCAGCCAAAACCAGCCTAAAACGGCTGCTATTATTGGAACCGGATTTATCGGACTTGAAGTTTGTGAAAATCTGAAGAATATGGGCATAGAGGTAACTTTAATTGAAAAGCTGCCCCAGGTTACTCCGGGTCTTGACAGTGATATGGCTTTATATGTCAGGGACTGTCTTGTAAAAAATGGAGTCAGGGTTATTTTGGAGGCTTCAATCAGTAACATAACGGAAGAAGGAGTATCACTATCAAATGGTGAATTTATAAATGCCCAGATGGTTTTGATTGCAGCAGGAGTCAAACCTGTAACAGATCTTGCGAAAAAGGCAGGAGTGGAACTTGGTATTACGGGTGCAATAAAAACAGATCAGAAGATGGAGACAAATCTGAAAGATATTTATGCCTGTGGCGACTGTGTGGAACAGTTCCATATAGTAACTGAAAAACCAGTTTACAGACCACTAGGTTCAACTGCAAATAAAACAGGGAGAATCGCAGGTGACCAGGTAACTGGTGGAAAATTGACATTTCGTGGAATTCTAGGAACAGGAATCTTTAAAATATTTCAAATGACCGTAGCCCAGACAGGTCTCACGGAAAAAGAAGCGAGAGCAAATGGATATGATATAGTAATCTGCCATAATATTAAGCCTAACAAGCCTGAATATATGGAGGGAAAAGAAATGGTTATAAAAGCTGTGGCAGACAAAAAGGACGGAAGGCTTCTGGGAGTTCAGATAATAGGATATGAAGGAGTGGATAAACGGATTGATGTCTTTGTAACAGCAATTACTTATAAAGCAAAAGTAGAAGATTTATTTCACCTTGATCTGGCATATGCACCTCCTTTTTCTACCACCAAGGACCCGGTTATGTATACTGGCATGATTCTGGACAATGCCATTTCTGGGGGAAGGCCTCTTATAACAGCAACGGAACTTGGACTTCTTATGGAATCTGATGAGTCTTATACACTCATTGACGTAAGAACAAAAGAGCAGTATGAAAAAGGGCACATAGAAAATGCAATAAACATCCCCCATAAAAAAATAAGAGAAACAGCAGCAGAATTAAACAAAGAAATTAAAGTTATCACTTACTGCAATAAAGGTGTAACTGGTAATGCAGCCCAGAATATTTTAATTAATTATGGCTTTGAACATGTTTTCAATCTTTCTGGTGGTTATAAACAGTTCACCAAAATCAAAGGTGAAAATTTAAAATGAGCAATAAAGAGGTAATTGTTTTGGAAGATAATATGATAGGCTGGAAAAAAAGATTTTTTACTTTATGGACAGGTGAAGCGATTTCGATTTTTACCAGTTCTGTAATTCAAATAGCAATTATCTGGTATTTAACGGATAAAACCAAGTCGGCAGCTATTTTATCGCTGGCTACCCTGGTAGGTTTTCTGCCCCAGGCAATTCTAGGACCTTTTATAGGAGTTTTGGTAGATCGTTACAATCGAAAAAACATTATGATTTTCTCGGATTTATTTATTGCACTTATGACGATGGTACTGGTGGTAGCAGGAATTTTTGGAGAGTTGCCTATCTGGCTTATTATGATAGTCCTTTTTACAAGATCCATAGGTAATACCTTTTATGAGCCTTCCATGAGAGCCATAACACCCACGATGGTACCTGCACAGAATTTAACCCAATGCGCAGGTTATTCACAAACCTTTGAATCTGTTTCCATGCTTTTTAGCCCGGCAATTGCAGCACTTGCTTATAGTTTCTGGAATATTAACTGGATTCTGATGCTGGATGTGGCAGGTGCTGTCATCGCTGTTGCTGCAATTATGATAGTGAAAATACCGAAACTGTATAAGCAGGAAACTACGGAACCCACGGGAATGATCAAAGAAGCGAAAGAAGGAATCAGAGAACTTCGGAAGGAAAAAGGACTAATGAGTCTGATGATAATCAGCGCCGTATATGCCATGATTTATTTTCCTATAGGAACTTTGTATCCTCTTATCAGCATGACTTATTTTGGAGGAACGTTTCAGGATTCCAGTATTGTGGAAATTGTTTTTGCAGCAGGAACCTTATTGGGAGCTGTAGTTCTTAGCAGAATTGGAGAAAAATTAGATAAAATTGCGGCAATACGCAATTCCATTGGAGTTATGGGGTTTGGGCTTGTGATTACAGGATTACTGCCTCCTGGAGGATTTAATATATTTGTGGTTCTTGCCGGTATAATGGGAATTACCATTCCATTTTATTATGGGGTTCTGATGGCAATCTTTCAGATTAAAATAAGACCGGAATATCTGGGAAGGGTAATTTCACTTTCTACCAGTCTGGCCATGGTTGCTATGCCACTGGGACTGGTTATGGCAGGTACTTTTGCAGAATTAATAGGCGTTGAGAAATGGTTCTTTTTTTCCGGTATAGGGACAGTTATTATTGCACTTTTTTGCTTTTTTATGCCTTCACTTAGAAAATGCTGTGGAGGTGCAGGATATATAGTTTAATTAGCTATTGAAGAGTTTAATTAGCTACAGAAAATTTTGAAAGAGTGTTTTCCAGGCTTGCCTGACTTTCACTGCCATGGAATTCGATATTTAGGGGTTTAGTCAGGTCCAGACTGAAAATTCCAAGAATCGATTTGGCATCAACAAAATATCTGCGATCAGACAAATCAATATCACCCTCTGCATTTTTTATAATATTCACGAAATCAGTTACTTTTTCTACTGAATTTAAAATTACCCGCATGTTCTTTTCCTCCTTAGGATTATTTGATATACTCTTAAAATACCATTTAAAAGTAAAATATATAACCAAGGCAGAGTAAAAATAATGTAAAGACTTTTTCCGCTGAGATTATTTATAAATAAAAGTTTATTTTTAAAAAAATATTTTAACAAATTTAATATATTTTTATCACAATTTGAACACAATTGATTACTATACTGAACTCAAAAGCTAGATATGAGTGCTGATGGTAAGGGATATATTAATTTAGAAAAGAGGTAATTTATATGTTTGAAAATCAGGAAAACAAAGAAAATGAATCCAGTGGTGGAAACAATCTGAATCGTGGAACCGGTTATAACACGCCCCCCTCAGAAGGAACTTACAGTCAAGACAGTAATTATCAGAAGAGTACGCAATCAGAAAACAAGAACAGTTACGAAAACAACCAATCCTATTATCATCCATATCAAAACGATTATCACTACAGTAACCAAGGAAACCAAGGCTATAATGAGAGTCAGAATTACTCAGCAGGCCAGAACTATTCTTCACCTACCGACAATGGTATGGGCGGCAATATTCCACCGATTCCACCAACCCCGGAAAAGGTAAAAAAGATAAAAATAAAAAAACCGGCAGGATCTCACAAATTTTTAAAAAGGGCAATAACTGTTGTTGCCTGTGGTTTGGGGTTTGGGCTTTGCTTAGGACTTGGAGTTTATGTGGTGGGTATCGCAACAGGAACCTCTCTTTTAACAGCTAGTAATAAAAGTGAGACAGCATTGGAAAGTACAGTACAGGAAATGCAGAATACCATAAACAATCTGGTTAAGCAGACTGGTTCTTCAACTACGGATGCTACCACACTTAAAACTTCCACTGGGTCTACCGTGGTAACTGATGTAACTGATGTTGTTGCAAATGCAATGCCATCTGTAGTATCGGTAACAAACACTTATACGGAATCAGCTTATAACCTTTTTGGACAAGCAGTTTCTGGTGATGCAACTTCAACAGGTTCTGGTATTATCGTTGGTGAAAACGATACAGAATTACTGGTAGTTACAAACTATCATGTTATTGCAGATGCAGATAAGTTAACGGTACAGTTTATTGATGGAACTACTTTGGATGCTCAGATTAAAGGTAGTGATTCAGATATGGATCTTGCAATTCTTGCGATACCTTTAGATACCATTACAGCAGATACCATGAGTAAGATAGCAGTAGCAACACTTGGAGATTCCGACTCTCTTCAGGTTGGTGAACCTGCTATAGCAATTGGAAATGCATTAGGTTACGGACAGTCTGTAACAACTGGTGTTATCAGCGCAGTCAACAGACCAATTGCAATTGACGAAGTTACAACAAAGAATTTTATTCAGACAGATGCAGCTATAAATCCTGGTAACTCAGGTGGTGCATTATTAAATATTAACGGCGAAGTAATAGGTATTAATTCAAATAAAATCGGTGGAGAAGCCATTGAAGGCATGGGATATGCTATTCCAATCTCAGCAGCTATTCCTATTATTCAGAATCTTATGACAAAAGAAACACTTGTAAAAGTAGATGACAGCCAAAGTAGTTACCTTGGCATTGGCGGTGTAGATGTTACTGCCGAACTTGCAACCGCTTATTCTATGCCTGAAGGTGTTTACGTTACACAGATTTATGACAATTCAGCAGCAGCCCAGTATGGAATTGAAAAAGGTGATGTTATCACAGCTTTTGACGGACAGCCTGTAGCCAATATGGCTGAATTACAGAATATGATGCAGTACTATGCAGCAGGAACTAAAGTAGATGTAACAGTTATGCGTATCTCAAAAGTAGATTATGAACAACAGGTAATTTCAGTTACTTTAGGAAGTAAAGCAGATGCAGCAACTAATTAATTTTTAATATTTGGACCACTCACTTATTTTTCTGTGAGTGGTCTTTTTTTAGGATTTTTTAAGGAAAAGTTCACTTGTTATGACTGGTGTAATGCCTTATAATGAGGATACAAGTAATCAGAAGGGAGAACAACATGTCTGAATTTGATAAAGAAGTAGAAGATGTGTGCTTTATATGCGGTAGGAGGGAAAACCAGACTGGGAAAATGTTCAGACTGCCTAACCATATAAGCGTATGTAATGACTGCATGCATAAAACAATGGAAAC
>Ga0302288_1002613_pt1 | contig 10441 bp, 5 predicted proteins | sample III_Fen_N1_1_FD_194549 | JGI IMG/M metagenome (GOLD analysis project Ga0302288, IMG submission 194549) | Peat permafrost microbial communities from Stordalen Mire near Abisko, Sweden - III_Fen_N1_1 | ecosystem: Environmental > Terrestrial > Soil > Wetlands > Permafrost | place: Sweden: Abisko...
GCCATCTTTGCATGACCTTATTTAAAAGATCGGGCAGAGACGCAAAAACCGCAAAGAAATATAATTTGATCTTATAAACTGACAATTTAATATTTCAATTATTTACCGATTGAAGGAGATTTAAAATCAAGCTTCTTTAAGCCATTCTGGATTTCGGGACAACTCATAAAAAGTTTCCATAACAGCCCCGTTCTGTAATTTTCGATCATTACGATGATGGGACCTTGATCTATCGCCAGGTAGTTTTTTGCATACCAGTTATTCGTCTCGCTAAATGCATCCACAAAACCATACTCACTCCATATTTTATCACCCAAATCGAAGTAGAAATGTTTTAAAGCCTTCATGGAGTATTCGGGCGTATAAGGGAATGCCGAAAGGGCAGCTGTTGGTGTGATTACACCTAGATCATTGCCCGGCGCATGTGCATTGTATCCTTCAAAGTTATCACTTGCTGTAAGTCCCCAGCAGTTTTCGCCATACCCTTTAAACTTTTGGGGATTGTCGATGCACCATGCACGATTGATAAGCGTTTGATTTTTATTCTGTTCCCAGTAATTGGCGTAGCGGTCAGCTAAATTGGTCGGATCTAATCCCAGGAAAGAGTATTGGGAGAAGAACAACGGACCACCGTAATCGAATCCCAAAGGGAGTTTGATGCCGTAGAACTCTTTGCCATTTTTGAAATAATTACTCTGTGCCCATCCACGATGATAGACCGCACTGGTCACCGGATAACGTTCGCCACTTGCAGCCAGCACATACATGATGAGGCATTCATTGTAACCTCTTACCGGAAAGTTCATAGCCCATCCGTTATTGGGACTCCAGTGCCAGTACAGCACTTCTTCCCCACCCTTTGTAAACCAATCCCATTCGATATCGTTCCACAACCAGTTGATCCGGTTACGTAATTGCGATTCAATGTTATTGTCCTGATTGAAATATTGCCTTACGCATAACAGTCCCTGGAAAAGATAAGAAGTCTCAACAAGGTCAGCACCATCATCTTTACGGCTGAACGGGATTGTTTTGCCTGTTGCTCCATTAAGCCAGTGCGGAAAAGCGCCATGATAAGAATCGGCCTTGCTCAAAAATGCGACCATCTTCAATAAATGACTTGCAGCGGAATCACGTGTAATCCACCCTCTTTCGACAGCTACAATTGTAGCCATTGCTCCGAAACCGGTTCCTCCTGTTGTAACGACTTCGTCACCATAACCATAAGCCGGATTGCTTCTTTCACGTGCCATTCCGCTGACAGGATGCGAGAAGTCCCAGAAATATCTGAACGTCTGCTTTTGTACAAGTGTGAGCAATGCGGTATCTGACAAATTCTTCTGAATTTCGATTTTCACCTTTGGTTCCTTTTTCGGCGACACTTGTGAAGCAGTCAATGTAGCCGGTATAAAATAAATCAGCAGGCAGAAGAATATTGAAAAGGATATGTATTTTCTCATAATTGTTTATTGATGTATTTTAGTCATTTATCTAAATCAAAGATTGAGACTCTGAAATCCAAGGTTTTTCATTCCGGTTTTTACTTCAGGGCAGCTCATAAAGAGTTTCCATAACAAACCTGTGCGGTAATTCTCGATCATTACAATCTGCGGACCCTGATCGATTGCAAGATAAGAATTTGCAAACCAGATGTTGGTGAGATTAAAAGCGTCGGTAAAACCATAATTACCCCAGACTTTGTCCCCTAATTTGTAATAAAAGAAACGCATTGCGGCCAGCGATTCAGTTGGCGTAAATGGCAGCGAAGATATGGCAGCAGTCGGCGAAATGATCCCTAAATCATTTCCCGGTGCATGGGCTGCATAGCCACTGATATTGTCGTCGCTTGCAGTAAGTCCCCAGCAATCTTTACTATAACCATTGTAGTTTAGCGGGTTGTTGAGACAATAATAGTAATTTATTTTTGAATGAGCCGTATTCTGTGTCAGATAATTGGCATACGGATCGGTTAAGCCTGTGGGGTTGATTCCCAGAAAAGAGTAATGAGCAAAAAACAATGGGCCACCCATTGAAGGACCCAAAGGCAAAACCGTGCCATAAAAAGTTTGGCCGTTCTTTATTTGACCGTTAACTGCCCATCCATTATCATACACAGTTTTGGGAATCGAAAATCCCGGCGAAGACGCAGCCATCACATAGGTGATCAAAGCTTCATCCCAACCATGTATGGGCATATTTATTGCCCAAAGATGATCGGGGCTCCAATGCCAGTATAAAACATCCTGATTATTTGATTGCCGGAACCAACTCCATTCGACACCATACCACAAAGTGTTGATATCTGAACGTAAACTGGTTTCGGTCGCATCCAAACCATCAAAATACTGCCGTGCACAAAGCAATCCCTGAATCAGGTAGGATGTTTCGACAAGATCGGCGCCGTTGTCATTCACACTAAACGGAACGGTTACACCTGTTGCGCCATTGATCCAGTGCGAAAAAGCGCCATGATACCTCGTACAATTGTTTTTCAGGAATGAAGTGATTTTGGTTATCCTGTTTACTCCTTCAGCTCTTGTGATAAATCCCCTTTCGATTCCGACAAGAACTGACATCACTCCAAAACCGGTTCCTCCGGTAGTTACAACATCACCTGATGTATTTCGTTCGCGTGCCATACCCGATGCGGGGTGACCAAAATCCCAAAAATATTTAAAGGTCTGCTTCTGAACCAATGTGAGCAATTCCTGATCAGTTATCCGTGGAAATTTATCTGTAGAATCGATCACTGTTGTCATTTTAACATTCACCGCCGATAACAACGCGCCGCCAGCAACAGATTTTAAAGCGGTTGAAACATCTAACAGGTACATAGTAATGCCATTCAGAAATACGGATGGCTGAATAACGAGTGTGCTGTCGCTGTTCTCGAAGGCGGAGACATACGTAACGACAACACCAGCGTTATCTTTAAAAGAAATGCTATTTGCCACAGTTGCCCGATTGAGCCGTGTGTCAAATTTTAATTTGATTGTTGGCTTTAAACTGACATTAAAGCTGTTGAAATTATTGCTGATCTCATTTATTTTCAAAGAACTAAAAGCGAATGACGCAGGAGTGACCGGCGGTATAGGAACATCGGTACCCTTTTTACTGCAACCATAAAAAATCGAAAGGATGATCAGAAAATAGTTGAATCTTAGCGCCATTGTAATCTTTTTTAATTCTGAAAAAAGAGGTTGCCACAATTGGGCAACCTCTCTGGATCAATCATCATCGAACTACTACTTACCTCGTCCTTCTAACAAAACCAAGGCACTTACTTCACTATCGGAGATAGCTTTATTATAGATTCTTACTTCATCAAGCTGTCCGGATAAATAACTTGCCCAATCCTGACTAGTTGCACCGGAAGTAAGACTCGGAGTGGTTTGGAACTGGACCGTTCCAAATACCATTTTACCACTGTTTGTGAAATTAATTGGACCAAATCCTTTCTGCAATTGAGTAACTATTAAAGAACCATTCACATAAAGCTTAAATGTTTCTGAAGTAGCATCATAGGAAAGGGCAAAATGAGTCCATTTTGTAAAAATATTGGGTAATCCATCTTTGGTAACCCAGGTATCAGTTGCTCCATTGGTAATATGAGCCCTGAATTTAGCCGCATCAAGGGTGCTTCCATTTTCAAAAAACATATCAATATTACCCCAGAAACCTGTTGTATTGGAAAGGTTTACCAATCCAACAATGCCACTTGTATTAACGGGACTGTTTACCCAAAAAGCAATTGTAAAACTATGCATCCCGGTGATCGCACTTCCAGGTGTAAATAACACATAACTCTTATTTCCACCCTGAAGTCCCTGGTCTTTAAATCCGGGAGAAAAACTTGTACCTGTATTTACACCTGAGGTATTGGATATGCTATCGACCAGGCTTCCGTTGAACGCCCAGAAACCAACAAGATTGGCAGGAGCGATTTGTTTCGAACTGCTGTAACCACCAATATTGAGTGGTGGAGCGTAGCTGGCCGGATCAAATTTCTGATAACATGAACCAAGCAAAAGTCCTGTCACAGTAAGCGCAAACAGTTGTTTGATATTTATTTTTTTCATATCGCGATTTTTTAAAATTAATATCCGGGATTCTGAGTAAGCAATCCTGCACTCAGATCGATCTCACTTTGCGGAACGGGCCATACTTCATTTTTATTGGCAGTCCACCCTTTGGGTCCGAAGACCTCGGTTCCACGCCCCTGACGAATAACATCAAAGTAACGGTCAAATTCCATTGCCAGTTCAACATGGCGTTCATCGTAGATTGCTTTTCTCAAGGCAACCGGATCGGTTGTAGTAACTTTAGGAAGTATTGTTGCGTTACCGCCACGAGCCCTCGCCCTGACAAGTTCAAGAGAGGTAAGCGCCTGAGCTGCATTTCCTGTTTCAATAGCAGCTTCTGCGTTCATCAGTAAAACATCAGCATACCTGATCACCCTGATATTTTGCTGACATCCTTCGTTGTATCCGTTCACGTACAAACTGAATGGCACATACGATTTTTGATTGTACATCATATTGTCACCGGATGCAGGAATCGCATCACCTTCGGGGGTCGTTTCGCCCCTGAAAATAATTGTTGCGTCACGACGGGGATCACCTGTTTCATAGGCCGCTGCAAGGCTGGCAGTAGGAATATTAAATCCCCAGCCACCACCGACAGATGCTCTTACTCCCTGAACTTGTGAATATTGGGAAAATGAAGCTGCAGGATTACCGGGTATTAATGCACACTGAAGTTCAAAAACCGATTCCTGGCAATTTTCATTTGCTACTCTAAAAAGCTGCTCATAGTTAGGGAACAGTGAGTATCCCATTGTCATCACCTGGTTCGTAAAAGACAGTACATCAGGCCATTTTTTCTGGTACATGGCTACTTTTGCATGCAATGCGATTGCCGCACCTTTTGTGGCACGTCCGATATCGGAGGCACCATAGGTTTGAGGAAGAACACCGGCGGCATCATTCAGGTCAGCTTCAATTGCTGTCCAAACTTCAGCTTTTGGATTCCGGGGAATATTGTATTCAGCGGATGTTGCAGGAACCTTTAATCTTAATGGTACATCACCAAAAGCCCTTACCAACCGAAAATAGCAATAAGCCCTTACAAACTTTGCTTCAGCCAGGTACCTGGATTGTAAAGCACCGTCCATGGAAATTTTAGGAACGTTATCCAAAACCTGGTTGCAAAAATTGATCGTCTGATACTGACCAGACCAGAAATCTGAGAGCTGTCCTTCATTTGAAGAGGCTGAATAATTGTCAAAATTATTCAGGAAAGTAGCATCCGTAGCACTACTACCCTTTTCAGCATCATCCGATCCCATGCTTTCTACGGCAATAGGAGCAAAAGCCACGTTGGTCCAGGAATGAAGATTTGCATACATTGCATTGACCGCTTTTGTTGCATCATCGCCGTTAGCCCAGAATTGAGTTGCGGTAGTTTGCCCCTGAGGTGGAACCTCCAGGAAACTGTTACTACAGCCTGTCAGCATAAAGAATGCGAAAACAAACAGAAGTGCATTCAGTTTATACTTAAAAGTAAGAAAAATATTTCGCTTCATAATATCGTATTTTTATATTTATCAGAAAGTTACATTAACACCCACCCTATAAGTAGCAGAAAGCGGATATACATCAACATCAACTCCGGCACGTGTCGGACCGCCACCTATTTCAGGACTGAATCCTTTGTAACCAAAGAAATTGAAAGGATTCTGAGCGTCTGCAAATATCCTTACTTTCGACATTCCCAGTTTATCAGTCAGGATTTGTGGAATTGTATAACCCAATTGTATATTTCTGACCCTGAAATAACTACCATTTTCAACATAGAAGGAATTGGAAAGGTAATTCTGGCCTCCGCCAATCCTTACTGAAGGATAGGTTGTTGATGTACCATTCCCGTGCCAGCGATTGTTATAAAAGTCCTGTGTGAAATTTTCACTACCGTACCTTAATCCCATATTGGCATTGTAAATATCAACTCCTGCAACACCCTGAAAGTCGATTGCCAAATCAAACTGTTTAAATGTCAGGTTCGTATTAATCCCATAAGTAAACTTCGGATTTGGATTGCCAATCGATGTCTTGTCAAAATCGTTTATTTGTCCGTCAGGTACTCCTTTTGGGCCACTGATATCACGATATTTAAAATCACCAGCCACAGCTGAAGCCTTCTGAGGAGAAGCCTGAGCTTCGGCATCTGTTTGAAAGATTCCATCAACTACATAGCCGTAAAACTCGCCAATGGGCCTGCCTACGACCGTTTTTGTATTGAAATTGTTCGATCCGGTAGTCCCAACAGCCTGATAAATAGGGTTCGCACCTGTTGAAACAGATAATACTTTGTTATCATTGATGCCTGCATTAGCACTAATACCATACGAAAAATCTTTATTTATAGTTGCTTTCCAACCGGCAGCAATTTCAAATCCCTGGTTTTGATAACTTGCCTGGTTGCCAATTAATTGGTTTCCGGTCATACCCAATGAACTTAAGATTGGAATTGCAAAAACAGCATTTTCGGTTTTCTTATTGTAAAAATCAATATCGAGGCTAAGCCTGTCTTTGAAAATTGTCGTTTCGAGGCCAATATCAGTTCCAACTCCTTTTTCCCAAACAATTACTGGAGGAACGATTGTATTGATACTTGAACCGATAGCAGGTAAGTTGTTCCAAACTGCTGTTAGAGCATCACCCGTGGAAACACGTTGACTGGCCAAATTTCCAGGAACAGAAGCATTCCCGATTTTACCCCAGCTTGCACGCAGTTTTAATGAATTAAAAAAGCTTTGGCTCTTCATAAATGACTCATCACTAACAATCCACGCACCACCTACTGAAGGGAAATAACCCCATCGGTCAGCAGCTGAAAACTTCGAAGAACCATCTGCCCTCATTGAGAAGTTCAGCAAATACCTTCCCATATAGGAGTAATTTATTCTTCCAAAATAAGAGGCAACTTTTGTCGATAAAGGAAAAGCCGGAAGCTGCGTATTATTGATGTCGACATCAGTGATCCTGTAATTAGTACCTAAAGCAAAGTAATATTTTCCGTCAGTAGTGACGGGAACATTTTCACCATATTTACTTACACTTGTATAATCGTATGATTGCGCAGACTGTCCAAGTAAAATCTTAATAGAATGATCATTAAACTTGTTGTCGTAGGTCAGCGTATTTTCAAGAATCCAATTACGGTTTTGATTGTCGGTAACATTCAATTTGCTGAGCGTATTCTTAAAGGTTGCAGAACCGTTATAGACAGGTGTGTAATTTACGATATTACCATCGCTGTATTCACCACCCAAACTTGTACGAAACAGAAAGTGCTTTGCAAAATTAATATTTGCATACATGTTCCCGGTTATCCTGTTGATTTTTGAAGTCTGATTATACAAATCAATGGTTGCCTGCGGATTAAATTTTGCGCCGTCACCTAGTGGAAAGTCACCCGGGTCACCATAGCTTCCATCGGCATAATAGACAGGAAGTACAGGATAGGCAGCATAAAGCTGGTGAAAAATTGAACCAGGGTTATCGTTTGATTTACTGTTCGATCCGGTAACTGTATACCCAACCTTAATTGCCTTTGAGATTGCGAAATCGTTTTGTAGTCTGGCAGTGTATCTTTTATAATCATTTTTTTCAACAATTCCCTGCTGATCCAAATAACTTAACGAAAGATTGAAAGTTGACTTTTCTGATCCACCACTGACAGATACCTGGTGGTTAGTAACCATTGCATTACGCAAGATCTGATGATACCAATCGGTCCCTTTAGTATAGGCAGCAGGATCGAGTTTTTGAGTTCCGTAAAGTTCGTTCATCATGGTGGTATACTCGTTGGCATTGGCCATCTGAATCTGATTGGTCACCTTTTGAAAACCAACAGTTCCAGTGTAATTCACGATTGTTTTTCCAACTTTACCTTTTTTTGTTTCAATAATTATTACACCATTAGCCGCCCTGATTCCGTAAATGGCTTCACTTGATGCGTCTTTCAATATACTGATGTTCTCGATGTCGGATGGGTTTAAAAAGTTGATGTCATCAAACCATACACCATCGACTACATATAAAGGAGTGGCACTACCATAAATAGTTCCAACACCCCTGATTTTAATTTCGGGAGACGCCCCGGGACGTCCACTGCTCGTAATTTGTACACCAGCTACTTTACCCTGAAGGGAGCTGATTGGGTTAATCGAAGCCTGCTTTGTAATGTCGGCTCCTTTAACCTGGGCAACAGAACCGGTCACATCAATTTTTCGCTGTGTTCCATAACCCACTATTACAACTTCTCCTAAACCTATTACACCTTCCTCCAGTTTAATATTGATGGAAGAACGGTTATTGACTGGAACCTCCTGCGATTTATAACCTACGAAGCTAAAGACAAGAATTGCCTGATTAGAAGCCTGAATGGCGTAATCACCGTTCCCATCGGTCACTACTCCAAGAGTGGTCCCTTTGACGGAGACAGACACACCTGGTAAGCCACCGGTGACATCAGACACCTTTCCCGAAATCTTTACTCCCGGTTGGGCATAAAGGAAGGATACTGATAAAAAGAGATACAACAGAAAGATAAGTCTTTTCATACGTTAAATTTTTAAAATATTTGTAACGAAGATAGAATGCCAACGAACTGAAAAAAAGAAAACGGCTACACTTCTGACACTCCATCTGTTTGCAATCGGTAAACGCAACTCATTTTTATTACTTCATAAAGAATTCAGCAACAATATTTAATTATTTATCTGCATGTTACATTTATAGTAATTTGATATTTATTATTTGTAATCCATAGCCACTTCGCCAAATAGTGAGCTGTTTTTTTCGTAAATTGCACCATAATTGATGAAATAAGACCAAATACGTTCTTCAAATCAAATGTTGAAAATTAAAAAGAAAGACAAAAAGATTAAATAAACGTTAACTTTTCAAGGAATGAGCTGTAGTCGTCAAATATTGGAGAAGATTGTAAAGGGAAAGTTAAGATGTACATCATTCATTTTTCTCATCGTTCTGCTTTCATTTCAATACGCCAGTGCACTTGATAACGAGAATCCTGTCGTTAAAAACTTTTCAAAATCCGATTATAATGCAGACAACCAAAACTGGTCGGTTGCCGAAGATTCTGAGGGGATTATCTATTTTGCAAATAATAAAGGACTGCTTGAATTTGATGGAATTTCATGGAAACTTTATCCTTCGCCTAACGGGAATATTATTCGTTGTGTTGCCGTTGATAAAAATAACAGGATATATACCAGCGGCTACCGTGAACTGGGTTACTGGGAGCGGAACGCTACGGGAGCACTTAAATACACTTCACTGACCCCGTTGGCAGGCAAATATTTCATCCCCAATGTTGAATTCTGGAACATTATCCCAATCGGGAACAAGGTTTATTTCCATTCTTTTATGCAAATCCTCGTTTTGGAAGGAAACCGTATTGTCCCAATACAACTGCCATCATTCTCAAACTCAATGTTTCTCGTTGATCAGAAAATTGTAATTGACCTGCCAGATGGTCTATATACGATTGACAACAAAACACTTAAGCCACTTATAACGGGTTCGTTTTTCAATCAGAAGCAAATCAGGTTTGTTTTTCGCGATGAAAACAAAAAGATAATCATTGGAACAGCCTCAGAAGGCATCTTTATTTACGACGGACTCAATTTCAACCTTCTAAATCCCGAATGGAACGATTATTTCGTCAAAAACAAAGTGAACAGGGCTTCCCGCTCAGCAAATGGAGATATGGTCATTGGCACTATTCTCGACGGGATCATCGCTTTTAATAAAACCGGAAAGATCATCTTCAGACTCAACACCCAGAATGGATTGCAAAACAATACGGTCCTCGGCATTGCCATTGATAAAAATCAAAATATATGGCTGGCACTTGATCGCGGAATTGATTTTATAACATTTAGGGGACAAAGCTCTTACACCTTGCACCCCGTTAGAGATGTCGGTGCGGTATACTCTGCAGCAATATTAAATGGAAATTTATACCTTGGAACCAACCAGGGCCTTTATTACAAAAAGGTTGAAGACCCCAAGGAAATTTTCACGTTGATGCCTCAATCTCAGGGCCAGGTGTGGAATTGCAGGATTTTCAATGGAAAACTGTTTGTTGGCCATAACAATGGGACGTTTGTGGTATCTGAAAACGGATTAAAAAGGATATCAAATGTCAATGGAGCTTTTGCCATTACACCCGACTCAAAAATGCCAGGAATCCTTTTGCAATCGACCTATTCGGATATTGTTGCCATCGATTTTTCGGGGAGCGAACCCCGATGGTCCAGGAACCTGAAGAATTTTAATGACCTTATTCAATACATTGAAGTCGATTTCTACGGTAATATCTGGGCGGGCCATATGCATCGCGGTATCTACCG
>Ga0302288_1002623_pt1 | contig 10412 bp, 9 predicted proteins | sample III_Fen_N1_1_FD_194549 | JGI IMG/M metagenome (GOLD analysis project Ga0302288, IMG submission 194549) | Peat permafrost microbial communities from Stordalen Mire near Abisko, Sweden - III_Fen_N1_1 | ecosystem: Environmental > Terrestrial > Soil > Wetlands > Permafrost | place: Sweden: Abisko...
TAATTCAAAAAGCATTAGTACTTCTTGATGGTGCTCCATTCAAATACTTTGCTTCCCAACGCGAAAGCTGGGCTGACGAAAAATCAAGCTACGTTTATCCGGGTCCGGTTCAATACTATGGACCTACAGAGGTTTGTGACTTACCAACCCGTACTTTAATGTTAGAGCAAGAAAAATAAAACTTAGTTTTAGTCTAGAAGAAGCGGATTTGTCTCCAACAAGGCAAATCCGCTTTTGTATTTTAAAGAAATCTATTCTAAATTTGCAGGGAAGCAAACAAATGTAATTTCCGTAACGTTGTAAATTTTAAAAGTAAAACAAAATGATTATTCTGATTTCTCCGGCCAAAATTCAAAATTTCAAGCCACAGAACTTGTACACACAATTTACAATGCCGGAGTTTCTGACCGAAGCCGAACAAATAATTCATTTGATGCGCGAGTTATCGCCCTACGAACTCAGTAAATTGTTGGAAATAAATTCAAATCTTTCGCAGCTAAATACCGACCGTCATTTCAACTGGCATCGCCCGTTTACCTTGCAAAATGCCAAACAAGCAGTCCTCGTTTTCGACGGAGAAGTGTACCGCGGCTTAAATCCACAAAATTTCAGTGCAACAGAGATTAATTACATGCAGGATCACCTGCGCTTATTATCAGGACTTTACGGAATTCTGCGTCCCCTTGATTTAATTCAACCTTACAGAATTGATGTAAGTTCAAAGCTGACAAATCCATGCGGAACTACGCTTTACGATTTTTGGAAAGAAAAAGTCACACAGTCAGTAATAAAATCACTCAAAAAATCCGGCAAACCAGACATTATTCTGAATCTGGCATCGAGCGAATACATCAAAACATTGGATACCAAGACAAAGAAGTTGAAAATATTGGATGTTGAATTTTATGAATATAAAAACGACACGTTCAAACAGATAGTCATCTATACCAAGAAAGCGCGGGGCATGATGGCTCGTTACGTTATTCAGAATCAGATAGAGGATGTTGAAGATTTAAAAGGATTTTCGGACGGAGGATATTGGTTTAATCCGCAAATGTCAACCAATAATAAATTTGTATTTGTGAGATAATCAAAACTGATTGATTACAGCCACGGTATGGACAGCCACCACACCGGCCGTTTCGGTACGCAAGCGACTTTCGCCCAATGAAACAGGCTTAAAGCCACATGAAATAGCCATTTCAACTTCTTCCCGGCTAAAGTCACCTTCCGGACCGATAAGAACCAATACATCAGAGCCTTTTACAATTTCAGTTTGAAGCAAGCGTTTGTCTTCCGGGTAACAATGGGCAATAAATTTCTGTGTTGCTTGATTTTTCTTCACCAATTCGGCAAATGTGCTAAGCGGATTTAATTGGGGAAAGTATGCTTTGACGGATTGTTTAGCGGCAGAAACAATGATTTTCTCTAACCGTTCTTCTTTTACTACCTTTCGTTCCGAAAAGCGGCATATTACAGGGGTAATTTCATCAATGCCAATTTCGGTTGCCTTTTCAATAAACCATTCCAGCCGTTCAATATTTTTTGTTGGAGCTATGGCTACATGCAGTTTGTAATTCCGTTTTCCAAAACCGGTTTTTTGTTCAACAACCTCAAAACCACAATGTTTTGGATGAGGATTTGTAATCCTTGCTTTATAAAACCCTCCTACTCCATCGACTATTTCAATCTGTTCGCCACTTTGCAAACGCAACACCTTAACGGCATGTTGCGATTCTTCTTCAGGAAGAACGTTTGAAGTCGGATTTGGAACGTAAAATAAAGCCATTGTTATCTAATTCATAATTCATAATTCACAATTAGAAAATTATGAATTATGAATTATACATTCTGAATTAATTAGTATATTTCGCCTTTAGCCGCCAATAAAGTATTCTTCATCAAGGCAATACGGGTCATAAGTCCCACTCCACCAGGAACCGGAGTGATAAAAGAGCATTTTGGTGCAACCTCGTCGAATGCCACATCTCCTTTCAGTTTAAAGCCCGATTTCGTAAGCGTTGAAGGAACGCGGGTTGTACCTACATCGATTATAGCAGCTCCTTCCTTAACCATATCGGCTTTAAGAAATTCGGGTTGACCAAGCGCAGCAATAATTATATCAGCTTGCATACAAATTTCTTTCAGGTTTTTGGTGCGGCTGTGACAAACCGTAACGGTAGCATCGCCCGGATAACCCTTTTGCATCATAAGCGTAGCAATGGGTTTTCCAACAATATTACTGCGTCCGATGACTACACAATTTTTTCCGGCTGTCGGAATTTCATACCGTTTAAGCAACTCAATAATTCCCGAAGGTGTTGCCGAAACATAACATGGCAAACCAATAGTCATGCGACCCACATTCACCGGGTGAAAACCATCAACATCCTTTTTATAATCAATGGCTTCGATTATTTTTTCTTCTGAAATGTGCTTTGGTATAGGTAGTTGTACAATAAAACCATCCACATCAGCATCGTTGTTCAACTTTTCTACTTCAGCTAACAAAACTTCCTCAGTCACATCATCTTCAAAACGAATTAAGGTAGATGTAAAACCACAATCACCGCAGTCTTTCACTTTTCCGGCAACATACGATTCACTTCCGCCATCGTGTCCGACAATTATTACAGCCAGATGCGGACGTTTTGCTCCGGCAGCCATCATATTTCTTACATCTTCAGCGATTTCTTCCTTTATTTTTTCCGAAACTGCTTTACCATCAATTAATGTATACATTGTTCGTATTGTTGAACGTTGAATTGCTGAATCATTGAATCGTTGCTTATACTGCAAACTATCAACTATCAACAATCAACTGGTTACTATCTTCTTTTTCCTAATTTCAATTTTCCATTGCTCATCGAGGCCATTTTCATCATTTTACTGGTTTGGTCGAATTGTTTGAGCAAACGGTTTACTTCCATAATGGTCGTACCGCTGCCGTTAGCAATGCGTTGTTTCCGACTTCCATTCAACAAAGCAGGGTTTTCACGTTCACGTGGAGTCATAGAATGAATAATGGCTTCAATACCCTTAAAGGCATTATCGCCAATTTCAACATCTTTCAATGCTTTTCCCATTCCGGGAATCATGGCAGCCAAATCCTTAATATTCCCCATTTTCTTTATTTGCTCAATCTGAGAAATAAAGTCGTTGAAGTCAAATTGATTTTTGGCAATTTTCTTTTGAATACGGCGGGCTTCATCTTCATCGTATTGTTCCTGAGCACGTTCCACCAACGAAACGATATCACCCATTCCCAAAATACGGTCGGCCATGCGTTCAGGATAGAACACATCAAGCGCATCCATTTTTTCACCGGTTCCGACAAATTTAATCGGTTTGTTCACCACCGAACGAATGGAAAGCGCAGCACCACCACGCGTATCACCATCCAGTTTGGTCAGAATAACACCGTCAAAATCCAATCTGTCATTGAATTCTTTGGCAGTATTCACGGCATCCTGTCCGGTCATCGAATCCACTACGAACAAAATTTCCTGTGGATTAATGGCTTTTTTAATCGCTGCAATCTCGTTCATCATCATTTCGTCAACCGCCAAACGACCGGCTGTATCGACAATTACGACATCGTTTCCGTGTTGCTTTGCCCATTTTATTGCTGCTTCGGCAATTGCAACCGGATTTTTGCTTTCCAAATCGGAATATACCGGAACACCAAGCTGTTCTCCAAGTACTTTCAACTGCTCGATGGCAGCCGGACGATACACATCACAAGCAACCAAAAGTGGATGTTTTCCGCGTTTAGTTTTCAACAAGTTAGCAAGCTTACCAGAGAAAGTAGTCTTACCCGAACCCTGCAAACCTGACATTAAAATAACTGTCGGATTACCTTTCAGATTAACATCAACACTTTGACCGCCCATCAATTCAGCCAATTCATCATGCACAATCTTCACCATCAACTGATTTGGCTTTAGTGCTGTAAGAACATTTTGTCCGAGAGCTTTTTCCTTTACAGTTTCTGTAAATGTTTTAGCAATTTTATAATTAACATCGGCATCCAACAATGCTTTACGCACATCTTTGAGCGTTTCCGCAACGTTAATTTCGGTGATTTTTCCTTCACCTTTCAGTATTTTAAATGACCTTTCAAGTCTTTCACTTAGAGATTCAAACATAGCTTTTACATTTTTTTGAGAGCACAAAGGTACAAAAAAAGGCTTTATTATCAAATCGAACCTGATTGATAAAATCCGTATTCTAAACTATCAGATTATCAACAAATTTGATCAATTCAGGGAAGAACAATTGAAATTTTTCTTCAAGTTTGCTCTTATTATCAACTAGGAAATTAATGGTATTATCAGGCTTAAGTGCCGGCATTTTATGGTATGCCATTATTTGCAAAGAATTTCTTAGCCCTTCGATGGTTGAATATTTTTTCAATCGGTTGCTAAAAATAAAATGAAAAATAAAGCCTTTTACCCGACTTGGAAGATATTTGTAATTCCACAGTGCTGCTAAATAAAATTTAAATGCAAAGAAATTCAAAGAATGAACCGAAGAGTATTTTTTAAAGTTGCTGGCAAGAAAAAAGTCAAAATACATGTCGAGGATTATCCCCGAATATCGACCAAAAGTTGGACGAATAAAAGCTTTCAATTCAGTAACTACTGGGTGGTTATCGGTGAAATGATCAATCTTACGATGAAGGATAATGCCTTTGCGGATATTCACGGGATAATCGTTAAATTTACTGCCTTTTACAAAATCGCCAATAAAAATTACCAACCGCAATACCAGATTGATTCTTCGACAAAAAAATGTGACTTAAGTAATTCAAAATATTTATCCTTAAGTCACAAAAGTAATCAATTTTATGCACTTTTTTTGAAATATGTATTTCAGATACAATAGAAACATGCTAAATTTGCATAAAATTATAATGAGATTATAAACGCATAGACAATAAATAAAAAATAAGTTATTAATACATTTGTTTAGAGTTTCATATCATTCAGAATAGCCTCAAAGTTCAATTTTGCATTTTTTATAAAATATAATTGATATTTAACACTATAATTAACTCAGAAATAAAATTAAGTTTATATATTTGCTTATCAATAAATTAATAATACTAAAAAGCAATTTCAAAATAGATTTAGAGCCGAATTTTACATATAAATCGAAATTCACATAAAAAAAACAATATAAATTATTTGGAATTTGAACTTTTTTACTGTACTTTTGTTAACTGAATAACTTAATTGTATTCCGGAAGAAAAAACACTATGTTCACTATATCTATTAATTCTTTAAAATTCAAAAAAAAATGGAAAACGAAAACAAAGTTCTAGAAAAATTATTGAAGGCACCATCTTACACAGTTGGAGCATTTTCAGTTGATGTTCAGAAAAGACTCCTTACTATTAAGGGCGAATCAAAAAAATTGACCAACAAAGAATTGCATTTGTTGATTACTTTGGCTGCAAATCCTAATGTAATGTTAGAACGCAAATTCTTATTGGAATCAATTTGGGAAGAAAACAACTACTTTAATGGTAGAAGTATGGATGTTTACCTTTGCAAACTGCGCAAATTATTGGCAGCTGATCAAAGAATCAACATTGTTAACATTCACGGTAAAGGTTATAAATTAATTACTCCTGCTAACTAATTAGGGATAATTAAAACCTTCTCACTAATAAACATTTAAAGGAACATGAGTTTTCATGTTCCTTTTTTTATTTTTCAAATAGAGAATATTTCAAAACAATGAGCATGCGTGTTTGTTATTTTTGAACACAGTATAAAAATTCACTGATAAGTTATGAAAATAACACAAAAATTCAACTCCTTTTTTGTCAATTGAAACAGAATGAGTATTTTTGCAGTGTATAAATGTGGAGAGATTTGGACTGCTTGCAACCACAGAAAAAAATGCTAAATCGCAACCTCTTTTCTGCCCTCTTTTAAGTCCACAAAAGCTTTCCCTTTTAATTTAATCGTGATTTTAAACTGTATTTATTAATCTCAATGATTTTTAATTTGCTACTTGCTATCAAAGCAATCACAAATCTTAAATCATAAAAATGTAAATTAAAAATGGGATATTTATTTTCATCCGAATCGGTTTCTGAGGGACATCCCGACAAAGTAGCCGATCAAATTTCAGATGCCATTCTCGACAACTTTCTGGCATTAGACAGCACTTCTAAAGTGGCTTGCGAAACCTTAGTAACCACCGGTCAAGTAGTATTGGCCGGCGAAGTAAAATCAAACGCTTACATTGATGTTCAATCAGTGGCACGTCGCGTAATCAATCGCATTGGATATACCAAAAGCGAATACATGTTCGACGGCAATGCTTGCGGGATTTTTTCTGCACTGCACGAACAATCGGGTGATATTAACCGCGGTGTGGAGCGCGAAGATCCAATGAACCAAGGAGCCGGTGACCAAGGAATGATGTTTGGTTATGCAACCAATGAAACAAAAAACTTGATGCCTGTTGCACTTGACTTATCACATGCATTGGTGGAAGAACTCGCAGCCATCCGTCGCGAAGAAAAAGTAATGACTTACCTCCGCCCCGACTCTAAATCGCAGGTAACCATCGAGTATGACGACAACAACCAACCGGTTAAAGTTCATACTATCGTTGTTTCTACACAGCACGATGATTTTTCAAAACCCACTGTAACCAAATCGCAGGAACAAGCTGACGAAGAAATGTTGTCCATCATCAAAGAAGATGTAAAAAACATTCTGATTCCTCGCGTAAAAGCATTGGATGTGCAGTTTGCACAACTAATTAAAGAAGATTTTATACTTCATGTTAATCCAACCGGAAAATTTGTAATCGGTGGCCCACATGGTGACACAGGTTTGACGGGTCGTAAGATTATTGTTGATACGTACGGCGGAAAAGGTGCTCACGGTGGTGGTGCATTTTCGGGAAAAGATCCTTCGAAAGTAGATCGCTCGGCAGCGTATGCAGCGCGTCATATTGCTAAAAACATTGTTGCAGCCGGATTGGCCAACGAAGTATTGGTGCAGGTGGCGTATGCTATTGGAGTGGCTAAACCAATGAATTTATATGTGAACACCTATGGTACAGCACAAGTAAAACTCAGTGATGGCGAAATTGCAACTAAAATTGATAGCCTTTTCGACATGCGCCCAAAAGCCATTGAAGAACGTCTGAAACTCCGCAACCCAATTTACGAAGAATCAGCATCGTATGGTCATGTAGGTCGTACACCGGTAGTTGTAACCAAAAAGTTCAAAGACGGAAACGGAAACGAAATTTCAAAAGAAGTAGAGCTTTTCACTTGGGAAAAAACAGATATGGTGGACGCAATTAAAGCTGAGTTTGGAATTTGATTGAATTACCAACAAAAAAAAACAAATCATAAAGACGCAAAACTCCCGGTTTACAAATAAGTAAATCGGGAGTTATTTGTTTTTTACAACAATAATATCCATTTATGTTTCGTTTAATAATTTCAACTTGTGTAAATGCACATATTTCCATCTTTTACCGTAACTTTGCAGCAAATTACTTTAAACTATTATGGCGGAGGAAAACAAAAATCAACTTGACATTTTGAAAGCATTTATTTTGACCTGGTGGGGAAAATTTATCGACTTTCTTCCTGTGGCTTGGGATTTTATCAAAGTTTGGTGGGCAAAATTTATTTCTTGGCGCAAAGTGCGTAAAGCCCGATTCCACGGACTGGCTTGGTATCGTAAAGCTCTCAATCTTGTTGTTACTTCCATTGTACTTTTCCTTATTTACTTGTTTATTGTTGACATAAACTTCCTCTGGCTATTTGGCAAATCCCCGAGCTTGCGAAGCATAAACAATCCAAACCAAGCAGTTGCTTCTATTTTATATACGTCGGATGGAAAAGTACTTGGTAAGTATTTCCGTGAGAACCGCACACCCGTAACTTTCGATGAAATTTCGCCAAAGCTTATAAAAACACTGATTTCTACGGAAGATGAACGATTTTATCATCATTTCGGGATAGATTTCGAAGGCGTTTTTGCTGCTATCAAAGATATGACCAAGGGCAGAAGTCGTGGTGCAAGTACCATCACCCAACAATTGGTAAAAAACATGTACAAAACTCGTAATCAGTATTCCAGGGGATTGTTTGGCTATATTCCCGGGCTTAAACTGGTTATAATGAAAACCAAGGAATGGACCACAGCCGTAAAAATTGAGATGTTTTACTCTAAAAAGGATATTCTTACCATGTACCTCAACACGGTGGATTTTGGGAGTAATGCATACGGAATTCATACAGCCGCCAAAACATTTTACAACACAACGCCCTCCAAATTGAATTACGAGCAATCGGCCACGTTGGTAGGATTATTGAAAGCAACCACTTCGTACAGCCCGATTGCCCATCCAAAACGCTCATTGGAACGAAGAAATGTGGTGCTAGAGAATCTCGTGAAACAAAAAGTGATTACCCGACGTGAATGCGATTCATTGAAACTGATTCCAATACGACTGAACTACAGCGTGGAACAAAGCTTTGACGGCGATGCATTGTATTTCCGTTCTTATCTTGAAAAATATTTGCAACAATGGCAAGATGAAAACGGTTACGACATTTTTTCTGACGGATTGAAAATATACACCACCATCGATTCGCGCATGCAAAAATATGCCGAAGAAGCCGTGAACAGACAAATGCGGATTATTCAACGTAAGTTTTGGGATCATTGGGAAGGACAAAACCCATGGCAGGATGAAAACCACAAAGACATTGTAAATTTTGTGGAAGATATCGCCAAGAAAACAAAAACATACGCTGTTCTGGCGGCAAAGTATAAAAACCACCCTGACTCAATCACCTACTTTCTGAACAAACCACACGCGACCAAGGTATTCGATTACGAAACCGGAGAAAAGCAGGTGGTGATGAGCGTTATGGATTCCATCCGCTACATGAACCATTTTATGCACAGTAGTTTTGTAAGCATGGAACCTGAAACCGGAAATGTAAAAGCCTGGGTTGGCGACATTAATTTCAAATACTGGCAATATGATAAAGTGGCGCAATCCAAACGCCAGCCTGGATCAACCTTTAAGCTTTTTGATTACACGGCTGCTATGATGAACGGCATGTCGCCTTGCGATATGATGGTGGATCGACCTGTGACCTGGACATACGACGAAAAAGGAGCAAAAAAATCGTGGTCGCCACACAATGCCAACGGGTATTGCCTCAACTATCCCGTAACGCTTAAAAATGCCTTTGCACAATCTATCAATACCATTGCTGTGCAAATTGCGCAACAGGTTACAATCCCTGAAATCATCAAGTATGCTTACTTGCTTGGAATTAAAACGCCGCTCGAAAATCAACCGTCCACCTGCCTCGGTTCGTCGGATGTATCGTTGCTTGAGTTGGTGAACTCGTTCGGTACGGTTATCAACGAAGGCGTTTATCACGATCCGGTTTTGATTACCCGCATCGAAGACCAGGACGGAAAAGTGATTTATCAACCAAAATTGGAACAAAAAAGGGTGATTCCTTACGAAACCGCCTGGCTTATGACCGAACTGCTGAAAGGCGGTATGACCGAACCCGGAGGAACATCGCAAGCACTCTGGAGCTGGGATATATTCAAATACAATACAGATTTTGGAGGTAAAACCGGTACGTCGTCCAACCACTCCGACGCTTGGTTTATAGGCGTTTCGCCCAAGCTGATTGGTGGTGCATGGGTGGGTGGCGATCACCGCAGCGTTCACTTCCGTACCGGTGAATTAGGTCAGGGAAGCCGCACGGCATTGCCCATATTCGGTATGTTTATGGAAAAAGTATTGAAAGACGAAAGCCTGAAACAATACCGCGGTAAATTCCCAACCAAGCCGAAAGAAAAAATCACCAAGAACTACGGTTGCCACACCGTGCTTCGGCCAGATTCGCTCCGAAACGACTCAGCAACTATCGAAGGAGCAGATATACCGGCTGAAGATATACCCGTTACAACCGACGAACCAACTCCGGAACAGTAATAAAAGCAAAAGCAACAAACGGCTGAATCCCTTTCGCGATTCAGCCGTTTATTGCTTTTATAAAACTGATATATATTAGATAATCAGCATGGCGTCGCCATACACACCGAATTTATACTTTTCGGTAATAGCAATTTCATACGCTTTCATAATTAAATCGTAATCGCCAAAGGCAGCGGTAAGCATTATCAGCGTTGAGTACGGCAAATGGAAATTGGTAATCAGCGCATTTGCCACCGTAAATTCGTAAGGAGGAAAAATAAACTTATTGGTCCAGCCATCGTAAGGTTTAATCTTTCCTTCGGTACCAACTACTGTTTCCAATGCACGCATAACCGTTACTCCCACTGCACAAATACTCTTATTTTCGTCGTGCGCTTTATTCACTTTGGCAGCA
>Ga0302288_1002626_pt1 | contig 10410 bp, 7 predicted proteins | sample III_Fen_N1_1_FD_194549 | JGI IMG/M metagenome (GOLD analysis project Ga0302288, IMG submission 194549) | Peat permafrost microbial communities from Stordalen Mire near Abisko, Sweden - III_Fen_N1_1 | ecosystem: Environmental > Terrestrial > Soil > Wetlands > Permafrost | place: Sweden: Abisko...
CTAAAAATAAAATAATAGAATTTGACCTGAACAATAAAGATATTAACTATGTTCAGGATGGAGACTTTAAAGGGAAATATTATAATTTATTCCGGGATAAAGATGGAAGCATATGGGCATGTATAAACAGTGCAATCCTTAAAATTGAATAAATACATTTTTAGAAAGACGCTGCCGAACTTGTTTAGCGAATTATTTATAGCATAAAGCACTGTTATTCAATCTATAAAATCAACCTTGGATTAAACAATGAAATATTGAACATTTAGTTCGGGTGGTAAATTGAATAACAGACAAAATATAGTTAGTGTGTCAGTTCTTGTCAAATCAGTTAGGTAAGTTACTCCTAAATTCAGTATCTTTGAACATTAATATAAATATATAGATATACAACAATTTTTCATAGTTAACAGCTTGTTGACCGGAGTTATAATACATGGTTACAAAAGTGTATATGCTAAGAAGCCACAAGTTCCGTAGGAACGACCGATGTTGTAACAACGGAATTTATTCCGTTGAGTAAGGCACTGATGATGACACCATAGCATGGATAAAAACGATATAATATGAAGAACAACACCCAGATAAAATGCCCGAACTGCGGCACATCGATCGATGTACAGGATATTCTGGCCCATCAGTTGGAAGACGAGATCAAGCAGAAATACCAAAACCAACTGGCGGAAGAAAAGAAGAAATACGATGCAGAAGTGGATGGGTTGAACAGGGCTAAGGAACAGTTTGAGCTGAAGAAGAAACAGGAAAATGAGCTTTTCCAGGACCGGCTGGAGAAACAACTGAAAGAGGACCGGAAAGCAATAGAAGAAAAGCTGAAACATAAATTCAGGGAGGAGCAGTCGGAGCAGTTTAACGCACTGCAGAAAGAACTGAACGAGAAGTCGGAACAGGTGAAAGAACTGAACCGCACAAAAGCCGAGATAGAAAAGCTGAAACGGGAAAAGTCTGAATTAAAGGAGGTGGCGGAAGCTGAAGCCCAGAAGAACCTGAGCGAAACCCTGGTTACGGAAAAAGAAAAGATCCGGAAACAGGAGGAAGACAGGAATGAATTGCGATTCAAGGAACTGCAGAAGCAACTGGAGGATCAACGCAAACTGACAGAAGAAATGAAACGGAAGCAGGAGCAGGGTTCCATGCAACTGCAAGGGGAAGTTCAGGAACTGGCTATCGAGGAATGGCTGGCATCGCAGTTCCCGCTCGACACGATAGATGAAATAAAGAAAGGAGCCAGAGGGGGCGATTGTATACAGATAGTAAACACCAGGACTGTGCAAAATTGCGGAATGGTGTATTACGAAAGCAAGCGTACCAAGGATTTTCAACCAAGCTGGATCGAGAAATTCAAAGCTGACATCCGCGAGAAAGGGGCTAACATCGGGGTGCTGGTTACTGAAGTTATGCCCTCGGATATGAGCCGCATGGGATTGAAGGAAGGCATCTGGATATGCAATTACGAGGAATTTAAAGGGCTGTGCTCTGTATTGAGAGAATCGATCATCCAGCTGAGCATTGCCATCAGCTCGCAGGAGAACAAGGGCGACAAGATGCATATGCTCTACGATTATCTGACTGGAAATACCTTCCGCCTTCAGGTGGAAGCAATTGTGGAGGGCTTTACCCAAATGCGGATAGACCTGGAAAGCGAAAAACGCGCTATGCAGAATATCTGGAAAAAGCGGGAAAAACAGATTGAAAAAGTGACGGTAAACACCATTGATATGCATGCCTCAATTAAAGGGATTGCCGGAAATGCCATTCAGGCTGTGAAACTACTGGAACTGCAGGAACCTGAGACCGGCACTGAGGAAATGGAGTGACAGAATAACACATTACTATGAATACATTGTTTAATATCATTTTTAGTACCATGTGCAGATTAGGAGGCAATCATACAGCAAGATAATTTAGAAGGAGTCGGAATCGGCTCCTTTTTGTTTGAAACAATGATCCACTTGTCTGTATGGGGCTTACAATCAGATAAATATCAATGATTCATTATACAGAACAGTATTTTCTGAAAGCATAACTTACAGGCTATATTCATATCAAAGAGAAACAACAAAATACAAGTATTAAAACATGCATGACCAGCGAACAAAAGACATACAATCTCTGTTCTATTTAAGTTTTCATTTGAAATGCTTAAGAACCTCTGATGTATGTTAGCGGTTATTTTTTTTTGATTGAACCGGGTATTTACCCCTCATTTGATATATTCATTTTGCAGATTAAAATAACCCTGATTTGAATCGGGAAATAACGCACATGTTTTTGAGTAAAAGATAATTTTACCGGGCAACAGCGGATCTGAAGACCGGGCAACAGCGGCATTGAAGAAAATAAATCACCTAAAAATCAAAGAAAATGAAAAAAGTAATTTTTGCAATCGCAATCTTAATGGGCCTCTCTGCATCAGCAATCGCCCAGACTTCGTCAGCTAAGATGAAGAGTGACAAAGAGAAAACGGAAATGAAAATGAAAATGAAGATGAAAGATGGTGTGATGATGACAGACAACAAAATGATGGTATGCAAGGACGGCAAATGCACAGCCTTGAAGGAAGATTACAAATTCACAGATGGAAGTAAAGTTTCACCAAAAGGATTAGTTACCAAGGCCGATGGAAAAACCATGAAAATGATGAATGGGTATGAAGCCGATAAAACTGGAAAAATGGCAATGATTGCTCACGGAGAAATGGGTCATGTATGCGGACCTAAATGTCCAATGTATAAGAAAATGTAATAATTAGTTGACTGGTTAATTGGTTGACTGGTTGATTAGTTAATTGGTTAATTAGTTAACTGGTTAATTGGTTGAATAGTTTAATTGTAATAATAAAATCCCCGGCAAGTTACACGACTCACCGGGGATTTGAAGTAATAGAGTTTTAAACTTTCAAACCCTTCAAACCCTTCAAACTCTTCAAATCTAGATTGAAAGTATCTGAAGTACGCCTAACAAATTCTCATTCACCGGCTTATCATCTTTAATAGCTTTGGTAAAAGGGATATGCACGATCACATCGTTGACAATACCAATCATGATGCTGCGTTGTTCGTCCATCAAAGCATCAATTGCTGCAACTCCCATGCGGCTTGCCAGGATACGGTCGTATGCAGAAGGTGAACCTCCACGTTGAATGTGTCCCAGGATGGTAACACGCACATCATATTCAGGATGTTCAATGCGCATACGTTCAGCTAATCCTGTAGCACCACCTGTAATATCACTTTCGGCAACAATAACAATACTGCTGTTTTTAGATTTACGGAAACCATTTTTAATCAGTTCTTCCAGTTGATCCACCTTGGTTTCACGTTCAGGAATAATAGCTGCTTCAGCTCCGGAGGCAAGAGCACTGTTTAATGCCAGAAAGCCTGCATCACGACCCATTACTTCAATAAAGAACAGGCGTTCGTGAGACGAAGCAGTGTCGCGGATTTTATCAACCGCTTCTATAATTGTGTTCAAAGCCGTGTCGTATCCAATGGTTGAATCGGTTCCGTACAAGTCGTTGTCGATAGTACCAGGAAGACCGACAATCGGCACATTAAATTCCTGGGCAAAAATACGTGCCCCGGTAAATGTACCGTCGCCGCCAATCACTACCAAGGCATCAATCTCTTCTTTTTTCATAGTCTCAAAAGCAGTTTTCCTGCCTTCTACTGTATGAAACTCCATACAGCGGGCAGTTTTCAGAATCGTACCACCTTGTTGGATAATATTACTGACATTCTGAGTCTGAAATTCTTTAATTTCACCTGTTATTAACCCTTTGTACCCTCTGTAAATTGCTTTCACCCGAATACCATTGAAGATAGCAGCACGCGTTACCGAACGAATTGCTGCATTCATTCCGGGAGCATCTCCTCCCGAAGTAAGTAAACCAATACATTTAATTTCGTATTTCATTTTTTTCCTTTTATATAAACGAATAACCTAATTTCTTTTTATTTTTTTTCCGGGTTTAAAGCCAGCTCATTTAATTTATCAGCTACATCCTCCATGAGCCAGCGCGGGGTGGATGTAGCTCCGCAAATACCGATCTTTCTGGTCAGATCAAGATGCAACTCCGTTACTTCGTCGGCTTCAGTGACGAAATACGTATTGGGATTTATTTTTTTACTATGTTCATACAGCACTTTCCCGTTCGAACTCTTCTTACCGCTTACAAAAATGACAATGTCATTTTTCTTTGCAAAGGTAGTGATATTTGGAATTCTATTAGCAACTTGCCTGCAAATCGTGTCGGAATATTCAAAATTGGCACCATTTACTATCTTTTCGGATAAAGTGGATACCAAATGATTAAAACCATCAAGCGACTTGGTGGTTTGAGAAAACAAACTGATATTCCTTGAAAAGTCAAGTTTACTTAAGTCAGCTTCACTTTCAATAACAATGGCTTTTTCATCCGTTTGTCCGACTAACCCGTTCACTTCAGCATGTCCTTTCTTGCCGTAAATAACTATTTGAGTATCATCGTCCGGATCAGCCAGGTAAGCTTTCTTAATACGCGACTGTAATTTGAGTACTACAGGGCATGAAGCATCTATCAGGGTCAGGTTATTTTTTTTAGCAATCTGATACGTAACCGGAGGTTCGCCATGGGCACGTAATAATACTTTTGCATCATGCAAAAGTGCAAATTGCTCGTGATCAATAGTTATCAAACCGAGTCGGGTTAACCGCTCAACTTCCTGTCCGTTGTGAACAATATCGCCTAAACAATATAAGGTTTCTCCTTTGGCCAATTCTTCTTCAGCAATTGAAATTGCTTTAACTACCCCAAAACAAAACCCTGATTTTTTATCAATTTCTATATTCAACATGATATGAATTTGCAATTTGAAAATTTACAATTTGCAATTGAAATTTCATAAATGAAAGCTATTCCAATTAAACTGCAAATGTACAACTCATAAACTATTAAAACGTTCTTTCAATAAACAAAGTTCTTAATAACATGCTCTGCTCTTCGCGTGTGAGGTGCGAATTGTCGATTACTACAGCATCGTCAGCCTTACGTAAAGGACTTTCAGCACGGTTCTGGTCACGATCATCACGTTCTTTTACATTAGCCAGTACTTCTTCAAAACTAGCCTTCTCGCCTTTAGCTGCCATTTCATCAAGACGCCTTTGAGCCCTTATCTCGGGAGAAGCAGTCAGGAAAATTTTTAATTCAGCAGCAGGAAATACCACAGTACCTATGTCACGGCCATCCATGACAATTCCCTTCTTTTCTCCCATTAGTTGTTGCTGACGTACCAATTCATGACGTACAAAGCCCAGGGTACTTACACGGCTGGCTCCATTGGCAACATCCAATGAACGGATTTCTTTTTCAACATTTTGCCCGTTTAAAAAGGTTTCGGACTTTCCTTCGGCATTTGCTTTAAATTCGATTTGGATGGATTCAATCTTCTTTTCCAGTTCCTTTACATTGATGTCTGTATCGGTCATCAAGCCGGATTGAATACAAAAAAGCGACACAGCACGGTACATAGCCCCTGAATCGACATAAATATAGCCCACTTCAAGGGCTAGCTCTTTGGCCATGGTACTTTTACCGCAAGAGGAAAAACCATCAATGGCAACAATTATTTTATGCATGAGTAGTATTAAATTATGAAATAAATGTTGGTTACAACCTGAACTCTTTTAACGCAGTACTTATAGAGAACTGGTATGCATAGTTGCCAACCTGGAATTGGGTCATCCCAAAGCCAACATGGAATTTATACAGCTTGATGCCGCCACCGAATGAAAAACCTGCACCGCTTTTGAACCCGGACATAGTCATTTCCTGTTGACGACGGTCATTATAAGCAACCGCGAGATAAAAATTCTTAGTTGGAACAAACTCAGCGGCAATAATCGCATGCCTGAAAGCCATATCGACAAATCCAATTTTCTTAACCGGAGCAATACCTGTAACATTATCTGTCGGTTGGTTGGTTGATTCGTAACTCAAATCCCAATGTTGCAAATTATCCAATGTCAGAGAGAAACGAAGTGGCGCATGCTTAAACTTCTTTGAAATTCCCAACTGGATATCAAATGGCAATGGCTCCAGATGTTGAACGCCTTCCTCGGAATAATACCCCTTCAACTGTGTGCCCATATTCTTTAAAACCATTCCGGCAGAGAACAAATTGGCTGAATCATTATAACTAACACCTGCATCCATAGCCACTCCATAACTGGTATAGGTTTCATACACTGAATAAACGGGTTTTAAAGTTGCACCAACAGTAATTTTATTAGTTATCGGGCGTCCATACATAATGTATAAAGCCATATCTTTAGCTGTAAATTCTCCGATTATCTGATTTAATTCGGTTGTTTCCTTAAAAATGCCATAGTCGATATATTGAATTCCAATGGCAAAGTAATTTTTATCCCCAAAATTCCGGCCATAAACAGCGGACCCAAATTTAATATCGGCCAGGTAACTAGCCATATTGAGCCCAATCACATTGTTTGTTTCGGAAGTTAATAAGGCAGGATTCTGGAATGCAAAGTTTATATCGTTGTCATGTAAGGATACATTGATACTCCCCAAAGCAGCTAAACGGGATGATACCGGTAAATCAAGGAATTTATAAACTCCGGTTCCTGCCTGAGAAAAAGCAAGGAACGAGACAGTTACTGACAGAAATAATATAAAAAATCTTTTTATCATTAAAATCTTTTTATTGTAAACGAAGAATTTAAGTTGTAAAAATGATTTCACAATCGATTTTCTCAAAAAAACACCCAAAGATACACTATTTTTGTGGTCTGTAAGTATTGAAATAAAATTTCTATTTGACTAAACGGTAAAAATGTGTAAAATAATATCTTACAACCAAAAAAAAATATCAAATCATGAATTTTCACCCTTCAACTAAGAATAATTACTTTTTTTGTCTTTGATAAAATGTACATTTGAAAAAATATAGTACATTTGTTTGATTGAAAATCAGCTGGTGATACGACATTTCAGTAATATGAAATTACTCAACTCTATTCGATCAGTTTATACATCAACGAACAAATAAACAGTTTACTTTAAAATTGTTTTAAGTTGCTGTTTTTTAATCAAGTTGGCTCAGATATTTAAAAGTACTGAAATCATTCATTTTTAATTTAAAATCCAACTAACACATACAAACAGGTTGGATATACCAACCATTTTTTTTGAAAAAGAACAACTATGAAAACAGAAATATACGAAGAAAGAGCAGTATTGGTAGGGGTGATAACCCAAAACCAAAAGGAAGAGAAAGCTCGGGAGTACCTTGATGAGTTGGCTTTTTTAGCTGAAACAGCCGGTGCATCACCCGAAAAATTATTTTTCCAACGTCTTGAATTTCCAAACCCAAAGACCTTTGTTGGTCCCGGTAAATTAATTGAAATAAAAACCTTTGTTGATGAGAACGAAATAGGCGTTGTTATTTTTGACGATGAGTTATCACCCAAGCAACTTCGAAATATAGAAGCCGAATTGCAGGTGCTTATTCTTGACAGAACCAGCCTTATTTTGGATATTTTTGCCAAAAGAGCACAAACAGCAAATGCAAAAACACAGGTAGAGCTGGCTCAATGCCAGTATATGTTGCCCCGATTGACACGTCTCTGGACACACCTTGAACGTCAGCAGGGTGGTATCGGAATGCGTGGTCCTGGTGAAACGCAGATAGAAACTGACCGTCGTATCATCCTGACTAAGATTTCGTTGCTGAAAGAGAATTTAAAAGACATTGACAAACAAATGACCACGCAACGTAAGAACCGTGGTAAAATGGTGCGTGTTGCACTGGTAGGGTACACCAATGTGGGCAAATCCACCTTAATGAATTTAATCAGCAAATCAGATATCTTTGCCGAAAACAAGTTGTTTGCCACACTGGATACCACGGTAAGAAAAGTAATTATTGACAATTTGCCTTTTTTACTCTCCGACACTGTTGGATTTATCCGTAAGTTGCCACATCACCTGATCCAATCGTTTAAATCAACTCTCGACGAAGTGCGTGAAGCTGATTTATTACTTCATGTGGTCGATGTATCCCATTCTAATTTTGAAGAGCAACTGGAAGTTGTAAACCAGACACTTCAGGAAATTGATCCGCAACAAAAGCCAATGATTTTGATATTTAATAAAATAGATGCTTTTGGGTATACCCCGAAAGAAGAGGATGATTTGGCCCCTATAAAACGGGAAAATATAAGTCTGGAAGAACTTAAAAAGACTTGGATGGCTAAAATGCACGACAACTGCATCTTTATTTCAGCAAAAGAAAAGCTGAACATCGATAGCCTGAAAGAAATGCTTTATGAAAAAATTAAAGCAATCCATATCGAACGCTATCCTTATAATGACTTTTTATTTCAAAATTACACTGACATCGAAACAGAATCTGAGGAATTAACTCAAAGATAAACATTAATTTATCACCACATGACAGATTATCGTGCTCTCAACGACAAAGAAATTGCTACCTTAACTGTATACGGCTGTTCAGCTGAAAACTGGAAAGAAGTTCAGGTTACTGAAGATTTTTCACCTGCATTTATCTCCAATGTTCATTTTTCAGGTGCTGTATTTTTAGGTAATTACCTAAAAGTTTTTGAATTATCCGGTGGATTAAAAAAGCATTCCGGAATATATAATTGCATCCTCCATAATTGTACAATTGAAAACGATGTATTTATCGATGAAATCCACAATTACATTGCCAATTACATAATTCAGGAGGGAACTTATATTGAAAATGTCAATTTACTGATAAATGATGGACAGTCTTCCTTTGGGAATGGTGTCAAAGTCCCCGTTATGAACGAGGGCGGTGGTCGTGAAATACCTATTTTTGATTACCTGTCTGCTCCACTTGCTTATATTCTGACTCTTTACCGTCATAGGCCGACTGTCATTCAGAACCTGCAAAAAATGATCGACAATTATGCAAAGACATTACAGTCGGATAAAGGAACTATTGGAAGAAATGTCAGGATTGTAAATTGCGGGAGCATAAAAAATGTTCGGATTGGTAATTTTGCCACACTTGAAGGGGCATCCCTGCTCGAAAACGGATCTGTAAACAGCAGCGAATTAGCTCCGGTATTTATTGGATCGGGAGTGAAATGCAATGACTTTATACTTAGTTCAGGAGTCTCAATATCAGACTCAACACTGGTCTCCCGTTGTTTTATTGGCCAGGGTTGCATTATGGGAAAACATTATTCAGCACTGGACTCACTCTTTTTTTCAAACTGTCAGGGAATGCATGGTGAGGCAACAGCAATTTTTGCCGGACCTTATACAGTTTCCCATCATAAATCCAGCCTGTTGATTGCAGGTATGTTTTCTTTCCTAAATGCCGGTAGTGGCTCAAACCAAAGCAATCACATGTATAAGCTTGGACCGATCCATCAGGGGATATGCGAACGTGGTGCAAAAACTACCAGCGATTCATATTTGTTATGGCCGGCTAAAATCGGTGCATTCACGTTGGTTATGGGTCGCCACATCAAGCATTCGGACACCTCAGATTTACCGTTTTCATACCTGATTGAGAACGCTACAGAAAGTTATCTGGTACCTGCCGTAAACCTGCGAAGTGTTGGAACAATTCGTGATGCACAAAAGTGGCCTAAACGTGACAACCGGAAAGATAGCCACAAATTGGATCCAATAAATTTTAATCTATTGAGCCCATACACCATTCAGAAAATGATGAAGGGTGTGGAAGTATTGAAAAACCTGCAACATATTTCAGGTGAAACGACTGAAGTATATACATATCAGAATTGCAATATCAGGAATTCATCGCTCGTAAAAGGTATTGAGTTGTATAATATTGTTATTAATAAATTCCTTGGAAATTCACTGATCAACCGCTTGAAAGAAACTGATTTTAAAACGATCGATGAAGTCAGGCAACAATTGAAACCCGAATCAAGCAAAGGCTTGGGTGAATGGATTGATTTGTCAGGACTCATTGCTCCGAAGAATGAAATTGACAGTTTGTTAAATTCAATTGAAAATACACCGGCAAATTATGAAGAAATCCAGCTAAAATTTGAAACAATGCACCAGGAGTACTACAACTACGAATGGACATGGGCTAAGCATAAGTTGGAAGAACATTGGAGAAAAAATATTGAGGATATAACAAAAGAAGATATTGTGAACATGGTGGAAAGTTGGAAAACAGCGGTTGTAAAACTGGATCAACTCATCTACAATGATGCAAAAAAGGAATTTGACCTCAACTCAAGAACCGGTTTTGGGGTAGATGGAAACGAAGAGCAGAAACATTTGGATTTTGAATCAGTCCGTGGAAGTTTCGAAAGCAATACTTTTGTACAGGAAGTTATAAATCATATAAAAATAAAAACAGA
>Ga0302288_1002629_pt1 | contig 10401 bp, 10 predicted proteins | sample III_Fen_N1_1_FD_194549 | JGI IMG/M metagenome (GOLD analysis project Ga0302288, IMG submission 194549) | Peat permafrost microbial communities from Stordalen Mire near Abisko, Sweden - III_Fen_N1_1 | ecosystem: Environmental > Terrestrial > Soil > Wetlands > Permafrost | place: Sweden: Abisko...
TCCAATGCTGCATTTGAATGTAAAATAGCAGTGTCAAAAATTGGAATTGAACAATCATTTTGTGAAATCAATAATGGAATTTCTGTGCAGCCTAAAATAATCCCTTCTGCTCCCAATGACCTTAGATTGTCAATTATGTCGAGATAAATTTTTTTGGACTCATTGTTGATTTGTCCACGAACTAATTCTTCTACAATTATTTTATGTATTATTTCTTGTTGATTTTCTGAAGGAACTATTGTAGTGATACCGTTTTCTGAAAGTTCGTCTTTATAAAAACTTTCTGCCATTGTAAATTTTGTGCCTAATAGTCCTATCTTTTTTAATCTTGCTTTTTTTATCTCTTTAATTGTCGGATTGAGGATGTGAATAAAGGGGATGTCAACTTTCCGTGTCAATTCATTAAATACTTTGTGCATTGTATTTGTCGCAATAATACAAAAGTCGGCACCTGCATTTTTTAATTTTTCTGTAACCGAAATGAGGTCGTCAGTAATTTTGTCCCACCGATTTTCAGAACGCCAAATATGGTAGTTTTCCAAGTTGACACTATAGATAATAATGTCTGGATAGCTGTAATCTTGAAACTGTTCAACATACTTTCTTGTAATCTGCAAATAATAAGAAACTGTTGATTCAGGGCTAAGTCCGCCAATAATTCCAATCTTTCTATGCATGTTTTTATTTTTAGTTATTGTGATTTTTAAACTCGTATTTCTTGATGTCTCAAAATGTGTAGAGCGTCACATAGAATGACCGCGTGTTAGCGGTAGTTTTTTATTGGTTATAATTCTTTCATTCCTTTTAAATCTTGATACTTGTAGCTTCTAAAAATTTAATGATTTCATTTATTGGTTCTTCATATTCTTGAAAATAGTGCTCTCTTAGGTTTAGTACTTTGTGTATTACATCTATTTTAAAATTATTTGCTATTTTTTCGCACATAAGTTTACTCGGCCAATAATTGTCCTGTTCGGCAGACAATAACAATAGTCTGCCTTTAAAATTACTTAAGTCTATAATTGTCTTTGCATTCATATAATGTTTTATTCCTTTTTCATAACTTGAACAATAGCTTTTATTTATCAGGTCTCTGATTGTCTCAGAATCAAATCTCAATTTAATAAAGGGTAATTCTTTGTTTTGATAAGTCCAGCTAGATTTTACACTGAAAAAATCTTTTGCCGATTTGGTAATTCCCTGCCATACATAGCAACTAGGAACGCAAGCAACCGTATTACATCGACTAAAGTATTTTGAAACAATGAGCAATGTTGCTTCTGCACCTTTTGAGTTTCCAATAAAAGTGATCTCAGTATCTTTCAACATAAGAATGTCCTTTATCTGATTAATACCATTGATAAAGTATTCTAACGGAACTTTTTTCAAATATTTAGGTAATCCTTCCACCCCAAAATAAGCAAATACTAACACATTATAATTTGCTGTTAAATAATTCATAAATGATGTATCAATGTGCGCCCAAATGCCGGCACTACTGCCACCAATAATTACGACTAAAGGTTTCCCTTTATTTTTATATAAATCCGCATATAGTTCCTTTGTCCGAAATTGTATCATTTCTTGTTCCATATTGCTTGCTTTTGAATACATAATTTTAAAATTACCGCTAACCTAGGAAGCTTCTCTCATTTGCGGATTGCGGGTCCCGAGTTCTCGGGATTAAGCCGATCAATAGTTTGAGTGAAAAGATGCCCACCGAAAACCATTGAAACCCTTATTGGCTATACCTCATGTTATGCGGCGTACTTTTTTAATTAATTAGATATTAATTTCTTCTCAAAACATACACTGTTTGGCATATCAGTATATTGACCGAAATTATCTATCAGAGAATATCCAATCCTTGTATAAAGTCCAATTGCCTCGGGTTGACCTTTTCCCGTTTCTAATACTGATTTTGTAAAACCTAGTTCAATCGCCCAATCTTCCAATTGGCTAAGTATGATTTTTGAAATCCCTTTGCCCCGATACTCTGGATGAACAAACATTCTTTTAATTTCAACTATTCTTTCATCAAATTGTTTAAAACATCCACACCCTATAGCCTTATTATCAGAGTAGGCAACAATTACAGTTTCAATTAAATCAATTTTATTGTATTTATCATACTCTGATTGTGCTTTGTTGTATCTTTTGTTTAAATCCATGTCTAATTGGAAAACTAAAGAACAAAAGTTCTCATCTGAACTTTGAGTTCGTTTTGTTGTTATTAAATTCATAAATCTCTTTTTTATTCAAATTATCTTTATATTCTACTTTTCACAATAGCCAATAACATAGGAAGCTTCTCTCATTTGCAAGTCCCGAGTCCTCGGGATCAATCCCGGTTAACCGGGACCGGGCGGAAAGATGCACACCGAAAACCATTGCTGCCGGACGGGTAGCTGAAGTTATAGCCATTTTTTCTTATTTATCAAAGTTCTAAATTCTTGGCAATTGATGTCAATGTTTCATGCAAAATAGCAATATCCTCCAACGAAGTCCTATGATTTGCAAAACAAATTCTAATGCCGTTTTTACTTTTAATTGTAACTGGTGTCAAAAATGCCTTACCACTTTCTTCCAGTTTATTTAAAATTATCCCTTGTAAATCATTTATTCTCTTTTCATCGTTTATTGAATCTGGTATGTATCTTAAACAGACAATTGAGAGATTGACAGGATTGAGAACCTCCCAATTTGGTTCACTAATAAATCTATTTTTCAACTCGCTTGCTAAAAAAATATTCTGTTCGATACATTTCCCAATCCTATCAAATCCATAAGTTTTAAACGCAAACCAAACTTTCATCGCTCTTGATGTACGCGCTAATTGTAATCCATAGTCAAGATAGTTTTTTTCTGCATTATTCCCTTTATAAGCCTTGCAAGAAGTTTTTGTAAATGTATCAAATAGCTTTCCCTTATTTTTTATCAAAACCAGACCAGCTTCTGTTGGAATATAAAACCATTTATGTGGGTCAACAGTAATGGAATCAGCATGTTCAATTCCCTGAAACAAATGCCTCTTTCCTTTTACCAGCATTGCAGCGCCTCCATATGCGGCATCAACATGGAGCCATAAATTATATTTCTTACAAATCTCTGCAATTTTATCTATTGGATCAACTACTCCAACATTTGCAGAACCTCCTTGCGCTACAACACAGAAAGGTTGATAATTATTCAAAACATCTTCTTCAATTTGTATTTCTAAGGCTGCAATATCAATCCTAAATTGATTATCTGTTGGTATTTTTCTGATGTTTTTAGTTCCTATTCCTAAAATTCCAATGGCTCTTTCAATGGTTGTATGTCCTTGTTCTGACACATATAGCAATAACTTGCTTCCAGAGTCAATGCCATTTATCATTATATCCTTGGCTTTTGCTTCACGGGCTACAAGCAGCGATATTAAATTTGCTGTTGTTCCTCCGCTAACTAATGTTCCTCCGAAATCACCAGAATAGCCAAAAAGTTGTCCCATCCATTGTATAACAATATCCTCAATCACAGTAGCTGCTGGGCCAGCCTTATACATAAATGGAATCTGGTTTAGTCCAGTATTAATCAAATCTCCTAAAATTCCAGCGTCAGAACCTGCATTATTCATCCATGCTAGAAAGCGAGGGTGTCCGACTTTAGAAGAGTTCGGTATTATTTTGTCCTTTACATCAATCAATAATTTCTCGATTTCAACGCCATGATATGGGATGTCCTCATAAAGTGTTTTATATAAATCAGAGTAACCGATTGAAGGGATTAAAGGCTCTTGGTTTAAATTATCTCTATAATTGAAAATTATTTCAGATATGTCCCTGAAATAATCTTCAAAATTTTCTATTGTTAAATCGTCTGTACTCATAAATCTTTCAAAGTTACAATGTTATTACGATGTAGGCAGCACATAAAAATGGCTATAACGTAGGAAGCTACACGCAGAAGCAGTTTGTGGTCTCTTTTCCTGGAAAGCGGAAAGATACCCACCGAAAACCACCGCTGCCGCAATTGCCGAGTAGCTGAAGTTAGCAACAGGCCTTCTTTTTCAAAAAAAGCTTGTTATTTATCCGGATACATCCAAATATAGTCTGGAACATCAAATGTTGACATAGCAATCAAATGATCAGCAAATAACTTTTCATCCTTTCCATACAATGGATATTTCCCGATTAGATCATAAATTTTCTCGTCATCATAAAGCAAAATATTTGATTGTTTTGTCGCATATTCTTCTCGAAATTTTTTAACAAAGTGTTCCAAATAAGATTTCTCTCTAATTGGAGACAAAAGTAAAACATGAAAATTCTCAACAGTGGGATTATGAGTAGTTTTCATTATTTTATAGTCAAGGCTACTCAATCTATCCTTTATATGCCGCTTATTCTCACTTATCAAAGTTGCTTTTAAATGATATGTTCTATTTATTTTTTCCATTTTATAAAAACGGACATCATTATTTTCTAATCCTTTAATTATTTCATTTTGCCTTTGAACATCCATATTCAAACCAAAATATACACTTTTTAAAGCAGAAGGATGATATGATTTGATACCAGAGGTATCAAATATCAATCTAATTTCATTTTCGTAGATCCAAGCAGCAGATTTTGTTCCAAACATTTTCTGATAAACGAATTCAGAATTAGAAAGGTCTTCAATTTTAAGTTTTGGGCAAATACTTTGATATACGACACCTGTCTTATTTATCTCATAATGTGTCTCATATGAACTAATTAGCTTGTCAATATCATAGTCAATACAAAAACCTCGATGTCCGTTGGCATAATGAGCCCAAAGCAATTCGTTTATTGGGCTATCAATGTTTTTGGAATTTAACTCCAATGAATATATTCCCAAAGTATTCTTATAATCTTGAAAATCTCTCCATTGTCTATCAATTTCTTCTGTTCTAAATCCCAGGGTTAATTTCTTTATTTCTTGAACTGTATCTCCAATTAAATCATCATAAGAACCCTCAAACGGATCATTCAACTCGGAAAAAGTTGGAGCATAGAATTCATTTTTTAATAAAGACTCTATGTCTCTATATCCATCTGATTCTAAATTTGCTCTATATTTGTATCCTCTCATTTCAATAAATATTTAATATAGAACAACCGCTATTCTCTCTAATTTTTCGTGTTTAAATTTGTCGTAATGCATTGTTTGTCTTACGTTTTGATAGACAAGTTTTTTTGTTGGTTTTTGTAATCAAACGGCTTTTAAGCGTCCAGCCAATGTGCTTGATTATGAAGCCTGAGTTATATATTTCTTTTTTCAATACGTTTTATCTCATCAAACATAACTGTCCAATAATGGTCTTGACCAAGATGGCGCAGTTTCAAAAACACAACGTTTTTTTCTTTTCCAGTTACCTCCCAATATTCGTCAAAATTGGATTGTGTCAAATACTTTCCAGAATATACATCGTCAAAATAAACGCCATCGCCTATTTGAACATCGTTAAATTTATATCTGTTATAATTTGTCATTTTGTGTTCTTCCTTTCTCTATATAGTAAATTATCCACACGGCTATCCTTTGGCTTGGTGCTAACTTTTTAATATACGCGATACTCGCACAAATTTATGAATATTACTAAATAATCAAATTATTGATTTGTGTAATTCTTAAGTCATTGATATTTAAATAATTGTTGTTTAGAAACTTACGAACTTAATCTTTCACATTTTGTATGGTCAACCTCAAAAATATTTCGGGAATATTCAAAAAACAATACAACATGCGAATTGTCTGGAAGCACTTTTAAATTTTTCGGATGGACTTTTGAATTGTCTGGATGCACTTTTCAATCGTCCAAATGCGTGCTCGTAGTCTTCAAATGCACTTCACATTCTTCCAAACGACTGCTCGTAGTTTCCAAATGCACTTTACATTCTTCCAAATGCTTGCTCGCGATCTCCAAATGCCTGCTCAAATCAATTAAATGCATATTTCAGGTTTCCAAATGCCTGTTTGTGATTTCCAAATTGGCATTTCCAATTTCCAAATGCCTGCTCGTATGGCCCGGATGCACTTTCCAGGTCTCCAAATTCATGTTCAAATAATATCTATGCACATTAACATCTTCCAAATGGTCATTCATATCTTCCAAATGGTCATTCATTTTATCCGGATGCACTTTAATCCAAACCTTTTTTAGTATGAATCTGATTCGGCGTATGTTAAAAGAAAATTTTTGAGTCATAAAGAATGCCAAAAGACAAATAACCGGTATAATGTTGAGTACAATGTAAAACAGAAAAATAAATTAAACTAACATTATTTAGAATAATTTACTGAAATGGTCGATATTCTACATGAACGGTTCGTTTTAGCCTATGAACGCACTATTTTTCTGAAAATAGTGTAAGGCAAAAATTCAAAAAAAAGGTGATTGCATTCAATTGGAAGGTTTCCAGCTTGTTGAACTTATTTGATATTAATTGATTTCAAATAAAAAAAAGGAGTTCTCCGTTTAAATCCGGAAAACCCCTTTCTAAATATCATTTGGTAGTGTTGTGTTAAATAACTTCTTCCGGAGCGTCATGCCGAACTTGCTTCAGCATCTCTATATCATATGAGACCCTGAAACAAGTTCAGGGTGACTGGTTCTTGACAATATCAAATTAACACAACCCCGACAGTATAAATCAATCTAATTTCAGCACAGCCAGGAAAGCATTCTGCGGAACTTCCACATTGCCCACCTGTTTCATGCGCTTTTTACCTTTCTTCTGTTTTTCGAGCAGTTTGCGTTTACGGGTAATGTCGCCCCCGTAACATTTGGCGGTTACGTCTTTCCGAACAGCCTTCACGGTTTCGCGCGAAATAATCTTGGCGCCAATGGCAGCCTGTATGGCAATGTCGAATTGCTGGCGTGGTATCAATTCTTTCAGTTTCTCACACATCCGCTTCCCGAAACTGTAGGCATTGTTGAAGTGAATTAAAGTCGACAAGGCATCAACCATTTCGCCGTTCAGGAGAATATCTAAACGCACCAGTTTAGCCGGACGGAAGTCGAGCATGTGGTAGTCGAACGAAGCATATCCTTTCGAAATACTCTTCAGCTTATCGTAAAAGTCGAATACAATTTCGCCTAATGGAAGATCGAATACCATTTCAACACGGTCGGTGGTCAGGTAATCCTGTTTCAGGAGTGTTCCGCGTTTCTCCAGACACAAGGTCATGATTGGCCCGATATAATCAGCGGCTGTAATAATGTTTGCACGGATAAATGGCTCGTCGATGTCGTCGATGGTTGTTGTAGCCGGCAGTCCCGATGGATTATACACGTTAATCGTTTCGCCTTTGGTGGTGTGTACGTGGTATAACACGTTGGGAACGGTGGTAATTACGTTCATATCGTATTCGCGGTCGAGTCGTTCCTGAACGATTTCCATGTGCAACAGTCCGAGGAACCCGCAACGGAAACCAAAGCCCAGTGCGGCCGATGATTCAGGCTCGTAAGTGAGCGAAGCATCGTTCAATTGCAGTTTTTCCATAGCTGCGCGAAGATCTTCGTAGTCTTCCGAGTCGATGGGGTAAACTCCGGCGAAAACCATGGGCTTTACTTCTTCGAAACCATCGATGGCCTTTTCGCAAGGCGCCTTCGAATGGGTAACGGTGTCGCCCACTTTTACTTCCCGGGCAGTTTTAATACCGCAAATAATGTATCCAACGCTTCCGGCTTTCAATTCGGCACGTTCAAACATACCAAGTTTCAGCGCACCCACTTCATCCACAACATATTCCTTGGATGCATTCACAAATTTCACCTGATCGCCCTTCCGGAGTACTCCATTTTCGACTTTCAAATAGGCAATCACTCCGCGAAACGGGTTAAAAACCGAGTCAAAAATCAGCGCCTGAAGCGGGGCATCTTCAATTCCCTTTGGTTCAGGAATGTCATTGACAATCCGTTCCAATATTTCTTCAATTCCAAGTCCTGTTTTTCCGCTGGCACGAATGATGTCGGTGCGTTTGCAGCCAATTAAGCCGATAATCTGGTCTTCAACAATTTCAGGCATGGCATTGTCCAGATCCATCTTGTTCAGGATTGGAATAATTTCCAGATCGTGATCGATAGCCAGGTATAAATTCGAAATGGTTTGTGCCTGAATTCCCTGCGTGGAATCGATGATGAGTAAAGCGCCTTCGCAGGCAGCGATGGAGCGCGAAACTTCGTACGAAAAGTCGACATGTCCGGGGGTATCAATCAGGTTCAGAATATATTCCTGCCCATTAAGCGAGTACATCATCTGGATAGCGTGGCTCTTGATGGTAATTCCACGTTCCTGTTCCAGATCCATGCTGTCGAGAACCTGCGCTTTCATTGCACGGCCGTCAACCGTTTTGGTATATTCGAGCAACCTGTCGGCAAGCGTACTTTTTCCGTGATCGATATGAGCTATAATACAAAAATTACGTATGTTCTTCATTCCTGAAAATTCTAAAAACCTTATTAATCAAATCTTCCAATCGCATTTGCCGCAAAGATATTCAATTTTTGGTAACACCGACAGGGTTTAAAAACGCTGTCAGGGTTCGAATCAAAAAAAAAGATTTCACGTTCCGTTTCAGTCTGAATATGCCTACCTTTACGCCTTTCAAAACAAAACGAACCGAATAATGAAGCGAGTAGTATATCTGATCTTTTTCCTGATAGCGGCAGTTGCCTGCAAGGAAGTGTTCGAAGCGCCTCCTCAAGCTTTTCTTAAGGCCTCGCTTCTGAATTCAAGCACGAAAAAATCATTAAGCTCGGTTGTTACCGCTCGTGGCGTCGGCATGGACAGCCTGTTGTATAAGGACAGCACCATAACCATTCTGATACTTCCTCTGTCTCCAAATAATAAGTCCAGCTTTAGGATCACGTTTGATTCAATAAGCGATACCATCACCTTTACGCATGAAGCGTCGATGAAATATGCGTCGGTAGAAACAGGATTTTACAATGAATATAAATTGAAAAGCATCGGTTTCACGAAAAACAGAATTGATTCCATTCAAATTACAGATAGTCTGGTAACCAAAACATGGCATGAGAATATTACGCTTTACCTTCGTCCTTTGCCTGCTGGCAGCAATTAGCTACGGGCAGAAAGAGCCGCAAAAGAAGATCAAACCGAAACGGACCGACAATTACATCCGGATGAAAGGTATTCGTTTGGGTGCTGATATTACACGTCCATTTCAGGATTTATGGACGAAAGGCAACCGCTATGGCACCGAATTTTCGGCTGATATGGAGTTATGGCCGAATCTTTTCCCTGTTTTTGAATCAGGTTTCGAAGTCATGAAAATCAATACCAGTTACATCGATTACAAAAGCTCCGGAAGTTATTCGCGCATTGGGATGGATTACAATTTTCTTCAGGCCGAAAACAAAAACGACAAAAATATTTTTTACGTAGGTCTCCGTTATGGATTTGTACTGGCAAAGCAGCAAGTGAATTCCTATACAATTGACTCGTATTGGGCACCAACGACAGGACGATTCGGCAATCAGAATTATTTTGCGCACTGGGGCGAATTTTTGATTGGGATTAAAGGCGAGATTGTGCACAACTTCTACATGGGATGGACCATTCGTGGCAAAATAAAGCTAAACAACAAAGACACAGGAATGCCACCAATTTATTTTATCCCCGGCTACGGAAAAGCAGAAAAAGGATTTAACATGGATTTTACTTATTCGGTTTATTACAACCTGCCATGGGATTTCAGAAAGTCGATTGACCGAAAAAAAGCGGCTATTGGAGTTCCCGCTAAAGGTACAATAACGAAAAAACCATCACCTCAAAAGCTACCAGCTAAAAAATAAGGGATCATATGATATTGTTGTGGGGAATTTTAATTTCTGATTTAAGCTCTACAATAAGAAACCTTAAACTCTTTTCCTTGTCTTGTCCTCCAGCCGGACGGGCTGTTACTTTTTCCCTACAGCTGGAAAAAATAACCAGACCGATGTATCGGGCCGCCGCCGCTGAAGGATAAAAAGACACCACAATGCAATGGTTTTTAGATCAAATAGCCAATTAAAATGGTTTATGCCTCAATCGAAGCGAGTGGGCAGGCCGTCAAAACGCCCGGCTGAGGGTTCGTTTTGACAAGATTTTTGCTTCCTTTTCATCGATTGGAAAAGGAAGAGCCAGTCCGGCTTGAGGACAAAAAATTTGAATGCAAATAGATCATCTTATTTCTTCCCACAAGAATATGAATTGATCTAAAATAAGTCTTTATTTGACACAGATTAAAACAAAAATGACCAGCAATGCCGGTCATTTTTAGTTTATCTAAGCATTCAAAAGATACTATTTTTTATCTTTTGCAGGAGCTACCGGAGTTGTTTCTGCTTTTTTATCTTTTGAGCAACAAGCCTTTTTGTCGGCACAACAT
>Ga0302288_1002632_pt1 | contig 10397 bp, 8 predicted proteins | sample III_Fen_N1_1_FD_194549 | JGI IMG/M metagenome (GOLD analysis project Ga0302288, IMG submission 194549) | Peat permafrost microbial communities from Stordalen Mire near Abisko, Sweden - III_Fen_N1_1 | ecosystem: Environmental > Terrestrial > Soil > Wetlands > Permafrost | place: Sweden: Abisko...
GAGTATATTCTTTTGATTTATATTCATTTAGTTTAAAGTATAAAAGTTATAGGTAGAAGTAACAAGCCGTATATGGGAAATGTTTAGCATTTTCACAATTAATCATTTTCCATATTATGCCTTTTGCTTCGACCAAAACTACGATAAGCATCGTATTCAATTTCTACATCGGGCTCAATGAATTCAACTCGCTTCTCAAGCATAAACTGAATATATTTGATAGATAGATTGCGCTCCAACCATTGCTGCTCATAATAAGTTTTAATACCCAAAATAGGATCTTGCAAGTCGGAGGCGTATAAATCGTTGGAAGAAAAAAGAATCGGATAGTTGTTTGCTTTCACCATCTCGCAAGTGTAGGAAAACATAAAATTACTGTCGGTTTTTAAATGTATAAAGCCATTTGGTTTTACAAACTGCTGATACGATTTCATAAAGTTGGTGGCAGTAAGTCGTTTAGTAACTTTTTTCATTTGCGGATCGGGAAATGTAAGCCAGATTTCGCTTACCTCGTTTTCGGCAAAAAGGTGGTAAATCATTTCGATATTAGTGCGTAGAAAAGCTACATTTTTCATACCTTTTTCGAAGGATTCTTTAGCTCCCGACCAGATTCTGGCACCTTTTATATCTACTCCAACAAAATTTTTATCTGGATATAATTGACTCAGTCCTACAGTGTATTCTCCTTTTCCACATCCCAATTCTAACACAATAGGATGATTGTTTTTGAAAAAAAGTTCATTCCACTTACCTTTCATTTCGAAAATTCGTCCTTCGCGCAAATCATGCGACGAAACCTGAAAAACATGCGGAAATTCTTCCATATCGGCAAATTTTGCCAATTTATTCTTGCCCACTTATTTATTCTTGATTTACAATTCTTAGTTGTTCAGTTTACTCTTTATTACGCTTTGAAGTAGCTTATTATCTACAAATACAGTGTCTTTCCCTATTATAAACAATTCAGACTTATTAGGTATATTTTGTTGTACTTCATATTCTTTCTTGTTTAAAGAATGGCGTTTAATAAACCCCAATATATATTTAGTATTAATTGTATATACTTCAAAACTTCCTCCTTCAGGGAAAGTGTTTTCGGGGCTTTTGTAAATTGAGAAATAGGTATTATTTGGAAGTTTTTTCTCAAAAATTTGTCTATACCCGTTTCCAATATATAAATCCTTAACATACGATATTCCGATAGTTACTATGGATTCGCTATTAACAAGAAAAAGAATAAAACTGATAATCAACAAGATGTCTTTAATTATATTCTTTTTTAATTGGGTTATCAGAAGAATGGGAACAATCCAAACAAAGAAAAATACTAATTTTCGGATATTCTCAACAATCAAATAACTTGAATAAATTTCATTTTTCTCAAGGAGCAAGCTAACCAGAACTAATGTTACCCAAATAATAGAAGTGTAAATTATTGCTTTTTTCATATTGATTATGTCCTTTTAAACTTTTGACTAACTACCAATTAAACTACTTGCTATTAACTTTTTCAACCCTTATTCCAATATCATTAATCCCAAGCAGAATGGAGTCACGCATTCCGTGACCAATTTTATAGTCATACGTCCCGCTTTTGAGGAATTTTACATTTTGTTGGTACAAAACAGGCATTTCCATAATAGAACCTATACCGGAACCAAGCCATTTACCCCGTTGATCGGCCAGATAGCACTCAATAGAATCTTTGGTTAGGATTTTATCAGGAGATATTTTACGAAGGAAAAGCCATAAATTCTGATAAGGATATCCACCTCTGTTCCTTACATTTACGTACACATTGTAAGTAGCAGTGGTATCAGAAATGGGGACATGAAAAACATAAGCACTATCCTTGTTCCAACCACTCACCGTAACCGGATTATAGTGAAAATAAACATCGTTGCTTGTACAGCTAATTAAAAATAGCGAAATGATAATCGCCAATAAAATTCTATTTTTCATCTTTCGTTTCGCCGTTATTGTTCTTTTTAATTGGCTTTTGAAATCGGGGAACATTTCCTTTATTTTCAGACGATTGCTGAGGTTTCTCTATTTGAGGACGATTATTTGAGCGTTTATTTTTATTGTTCTGCCGCTTTTTACCAGTATCAAAACGAGTCAGACTGTCTTGCCCAACTCCATTTTCGTAATCAACAACTACCGCCTTAACTTCATCATCTGAGTGATCATCAAGTAAGTCGGGTTTAATTCCTTTTTTATTCAAGGCAATAACTTCTTTGGCGCGTTTTGCCGAAATTGTCACCATATTAGCTCCAAAATTCTGAGATGTGGAATAAGCCATTTGCCCTTTGAAAACATCTGTTTTGAAGTGATAATAAACATTGTCAAGTGTTTCCAATTGAATTTCTTTTGAAGGGAAATTCTTTGATGCATCGGTATAAGAATCCACTTCAAAGTTCATACAGCACTTTAGCTTACCGCACTGACCTGCAAGTTTTTGAGGATTAAGTGATATATCCTGAATGCGGGCAGCACTTGTAGAAACAGAACTAAAGTTTGTCATCCAACCAGAACAGCATAGCTCCCGACCGCAAGGACCTATTCCACCGATACGACCGGCTTCTTGCCGTGCTCCAATTTGCTTCATTTCTATACGGACACGGAATGTCTCCGCAAAAACTTTAATCAATTGGCGGAAATCAACACGCTCATCTGCAATGTAATAGAAAATAGCTTTATTGCCATCTCCCTGAAACTCTACATCGCCAATCTTCATATTAAGTTTCAGATTTTCGGCAATCTGACGGGCTTTAATCATTGTTTCCTGCTCTTTGCCCTTGGCTTCCTGCATTTTCTCCAAATCAGTTTCTTTGGCTTTGCGATACACGCGTCGCACTTCAATTTTATCGGGATTGACATTATATTTTTTCATTTGGAGCAATACCAAGCGTCCAACCAGCGTTACTTCACCAATATCGTGTCCCGGCGACGATTCTACAGCAACTACATCCCCTTTTTCTAGCGGAATTTTGGTACTGTTCAAAAAATAGCCTTTACGTGTGTTTTTGAACTGAACTTCAACAAAATCAGTATCTTTCTGTGTATCAGGTAGGTCGCACATCCAATCGAATGTACTGAGCTTTTGAGTGGAATTGCGGTTGCAGCCTTTTTTGTTCATGCAGCAACCACCCATATTTAGTTTATAATCCATTTTTTTAGTTGTAAAGTTTAAAAGTTAGAAAGTTTGTAAAGTTTGTTTGTTCATCTGACTTAATGAACTTTAGAAACTTTTCACTGAAATTTATTTCTTAAGCAGCATGATGACCTTCAATACTAAATCGAAGAAAACCATTTTTGCATTTACATTTTGTTCAATATGTCGTTCGGCCAATGAAAATTCAGTCATCAAATCCTCCACGTTCCGCTCATTGATAAATGGCGAGAAGCGTTGAGAAAAATCAGCTTCCGGCGTTGTAAAATAGTTTAATTCAGGTTGTTGTATATTTCGTATAAAATTTTCGCGTGTCATCCGTTGCGCATAACTCAAAAAATTTTTCTGACGTTCACGCCCCATCGAAGCCGCAGCCATATCGTCGGACCATTTTCGTAATGTTTTAAGTGAAGCATGGTCTTTTTTATTTCCAACCTGCCACGCTAAACGCATAATCAGGACAAAGCGTTCAAAGTTCTGCTTATTTTCATCACCCTCATTCAGCACTGCCAAAGCCGATAAATAACTGCCATTAGCAATATTTACGGCATAAAGCGCATCTTCTTCTTCTATCTCCAACTCATCATTTCTCAATAATGCCTGCACAATTTCCTCATTCTTTAATCGGGGAATGTGAATGTGCTGCGTGCGAGACAAAATGGTAGTAATAATCTGATCCGGCTCGTTGGAAACCAGCAAAAAAACCGTTTTTTCGGGTGGTTCTTCGAGTATTTTCAACAATTTATTGGCACAAGTAGTGTGCATTTTCTCCGGTAACCAAATAATCATCACTTTGTATTCCGATTCATAGGTTTTAAGACTCAACTTGCGCAGTATCTCCTCACTTTCATTGGAATATATTAATCCCTGTTTAGCATCTCCCGAAATTTCTGCATACCATTCATTCACGTCAAAATACGGACTTTTCAGTATCATTTGACGGAAATCTGTAATAAAATCATCGCACACAACAGAAGTTTTGCCTGCCGGCTTAATTACCGGAAACACAAAATGCAAATCGGGATGAGCCAGTTTTTTGTACTTCACGCACGAAGGACAAACACCGCAAGAATCCGAAACCGTTCGATTTTCGCAGCAAATATATTGCGCATACGCAATAGCCAATCCTAGTTTTCCGACACCTTCAGGTCCACGTATAAGCTGTGCATGCGGTATCCGTTGTTCGGTAACCGTGTGTATAAATTGCTTCTTAACTTCTTGTTGACCAATTATATCGGAAAATAACATGTTTTTGCTTTACAGTTTTATTCGAAATTCGGATAAAGTGCAAATATACAAAAAAAGACAGTAATTGTAAAACCGATCAATTTTTGCATTCAACACAACATAACTATTCATGCCAAACAGCCCGTTTCGATGTTTTGACAAATTAGAGTGTAAGGTTAATTGTTTGAAAAAGAGAAGATTTAAAAGAATTTATTATATTTGCAGAGTATAATGTTAGATGATTATTAAATTTTAAGCATAAAACCCAAGTATTTGTTGTTAAACAATTAAATCATCGTATTATGAAAATCTTAAAATTTATTGGCTGGAGCTCAGCCGTATTGGGTACAATCCTGATTCTATTAGGAATTATTAGTCAGTTATTCAAGATTAATTTGTTTCATGTTCAGCACAATTCAAGTTTGTTAATAGCAGCTAATAGTTTTCTGTTACTTGCTATCGCCATTTTTATTGTGACAAAAAAATGCTGCGAAAGCTGCTGCTGCAAAGATGACAAGTAGAAGGAATAACGCCAATCCATCAAATTGAGTTATTAAACAGATTTGAAATCACCCGGAAATATAAGAGGCTGTCTCAAAATAAATCATGAGACAGCCTCTTGGCATCAATTATATCAAAAAAGTCTGAAAACAATCACTTTTTGCTACCTTTGTGGTTTATACAAAAAAAATTCATTAAATTAAAATATCGTATATGATAAACTTAGAGCCAACTGCGCTGTGGAACTTTTTCCACGAAATAACCCAAATACCACGTCCATCGAAAAAAGAAGGACAAGTTATAGCCTACCTCAAGGCTTTTGCAACAAAACGTCGGCTGGAAATAAAAAATGATGCTACCGGAAATGTACTTATCTGTAAACCTGCAACTATAGGGTACGAAAATAGAAAAAAAGTAATTCTTCAGGCACACATGGACATGGTTTGCGAGAAAAATAGCGATATTAATTTTAACTTCGAAACGGATGCCATTCAAACCTATATTGACGGCGACTGGGTAAAAGCAAAAGGAACAACACTTGGAGCTGATAATGGCATTGGCATGTCGATGATGTTGGCGTTATTAGCATCAGACCAATTTTCTCATCCTGCTCTGGAATGCTTGTTTACAGTAGATGAAGAAACCGGATTAACCGGAGCTTTTGCGTTGGAACAAAATTTTCTGAGTGGCGAATTGCTTATTAACCTTGATTCGGAAGATGATGGTGTTATTTTTATAGGCTGTGCAGGTGGCATTGATACTACTGCAACGTTGACTTATCAACCTGAAAAAACGCCCGAAAATTACTTTGCATTTACTGTTTCTGTAAAAGGATTAAAAGGCGGTCATTCCGGCGACGATATTGATAAAAATCGTGGAAATGCTAATAAAATTTTGAATCGATTTTTGTGGACACTGAACAAAAAAACCGATCTGCGTCTGCATAGTTTTGATGGTGGAAACTTACGCAATGCAATTCCTCGCGAAGCCGTTGCGGTAGCTTCTGTTCCCTGGACCGAAAAGGAAAATGTTCGTGTTCTGTTCAATCATTTTGTGATGGAAATGGAGAATGAAAAAACCAGCGTAGAACCGAACATGAGAATAGAGTTGGAATCGGAATCGTTGCCAGAAATGGTTATTGATAAAAAAACATCTGACGTTTTATTGAATACGCTATATGCTTGTCTGCACGGCATAAAAGCCATGAGTGTGGATATGCCCGAATTAGTTGAAACTTCCACCAATCTGGCTTCAGTAAAAATGCAAGAAAACAACACAATTTTGATTACTACCAGTCAGCGCAGTTCTGTAGAATCGTCAAAATACGATATAGCCAATCAGGTGGAAGCCGTTTTGAGACTTGCAGGTGCAACAGTAACTCACGGAGATGGTTATCCCGGTTGGAAACCGAACATAAAATCGGACATTCTGAAAACTGCACAAGAGAGTTACAAAAAATCATTCGGAGAAGAACCCAATATCCGAGCCATTCACGCCGGACTGGAGTGTGGTTTGTTCCTCGAAAAATATCCGTATCTCGATATGATTTCCATAGGTCCACAAATGACGGGTGTTCATTCACCTGACGAGCAATTGAGCATTTCTTCCACTCAAAAATGTTGGAAATGGTTGGTCGATATTCTTGCAAAGTAACTTTTCCAAAGTTTAAACTGTGAAATTTATGAAGAAACCGAATAAACGAAAAATAATCAACGACCCGGTTTTCGGATTTATCAATATCCCGAATGACTTTTTGTATGATATTATTCAGCACCCTTATTTTCAACGGTTGAATCGTATCAAACAACTGGGATTATCGTCATTTGTATATCCCGGAGCACAACACACCCGCCTACAACATTCGCTGGGTGCTATGCATTTAATGGGCGAAGCCATCACCCAGCTTCGTCAGGAAGGACACGATATAACACAAGCCGAAGCCGAATCGGTGAGAGCCAGCATTCTGCTACACGATATTGGTCATGGTCCATTTTCACACACCTTAGAGCATAGTTTGGTCAAAGATGTAAGTCATGAGGAAATTTCATTGTGGATGATGCAAAAAATCAATCAGGAATTGGATGGCAAACTGGATATGGCGTTGGAAATTTTCACCAATAAGTATCCTAAAAAATTTTTGCATCAGCTTGTTTCCAGTCAGCTGGATATGGATCGGTTGGATTATTTGAGCCGCGACAGCTTTTATTCGGGTGTAAGTGAAGGTATAATCGGGGCTGCACGCATTATTAAAATGTTAAATATTTATAACGACCAACTCGTTATTGAAGCCAAAGGAATCTATTCTATTGAGAAATTTCTGGTAGCACGTCGGTTGATGTATTGGCAGGTTTATTTGCATAAAACATCGGTAGCTGCCGAAAAAATGTTGATGAATATTCTAAAACGAGCCAAAGAACTTGCCGGTCAAAAAATAGAACTTTTTGCATCGCCGGCATTGCATTATTTCCTTTATAATGAGGTTGATAGACGACATTTTATTGATTCAAAAGTAGCATTAGAACACTTTGCCATGCTCGACGATTCGGATGTGATTTGTGCCATAAAAGTTTGGTCATCTCAGTCAGACACAGTGTTATCGACACTATGTAAAGCTTTTACTGACAGACGATTATTCAAAGTTGAAATTGGAACTCATCCAATTGATGAAACAATTCGAAATAATAAGCTTACACAATACATGGAGCATTTTAACGTTAGTAAACTCGAAGCAGCTTATTTCATGGGTGAGGAAATCGTTAGCACCGACACTTACAGCCCTGAGGATGACAACATCAATATTTTATACAAAGACGGAACTGTAAAAGACATTGCTGAGGCTTCGGACATGTTGAACATAACCGTTTTGACTAAGAAAGTAGAAAAACATTATTTTTGTTTTTTACGGTTATAAAATCCTGTTTGAATAGATGATTTTTTAATTATTAACGAAGATGTAACAGTGTTGTCATTTCTAAATAGCATGATTAACATTATGGATTATTGGAAATAGTTTAGTACTTTTGCAACCAAATTTTTTATATGGAGTTTACAGCTCAACAAATTGCAGATTTTTTAGGGGGTGAGATTCAGGGTAATCCCACGGTTAAGGTAAGTGACTTCTCCAAAATTGAAGAAGGAAAACCCGGAACATTAAGTTTCCTGTCAAACCCTAAATACAGTCAATATATCTATGATAGTCAGGCAAGTATAGTACTTGTAAACAAAGACTTTCAACCTGAAAGAGAAATTCAGGCTACGCTTATTCGCGTTAACGATGCGTACCAATCCTTAGCTACTTTACTTGCATTGGTTGATCAAACTAAACCAAAAAAAACGGGTATTTCAACACTCGCTTATATATCGTCAACAGCCGAAATTGCCGAAAACGCTTACATTGCTCCATTTGCTTACATTGGAGAACAGGTAAAAATAGGCAAAAACGTAACGATTCATGCACATGTAAGTATTGAAGACGGAGCAAAAATTGGCGAAAATACGACCTTGAACTCTGGTGTGAAAGTGTATTATAACTGCGAAATTGGGAACAACTGCATACTGCATTCAGGTTCAGTAATAGGTTCTGATGGATTCGGATTTGCACCAACCGGAGATGGTTCGTACAAGAAAATCCCTCAAATGGGAAATGTAGTACTGGAAGATGATGTTGAAATTGGTGCCAACTCGGTTGTTGACCGTGCCACTATGGGAAGTACTATTATTCGCAAAGGCGTAAAAATAGATAATCTTGTGCAGATTGCTCATAATGTTGAAGTGGGTGAAAATACCGTAATTGCCGCTCAAACAGGCATATCGGGCTCTACAAAATTAGGGAAACAATGTACGCTCGCCGGACAAGTTGGTCTAGCCGGACATTTACATATTGCCGATGGAACTATTTTTGGAGCACAAAGCGGAGTGCCCAATTCGGTTAAAATTCCAAATCAGGTTTTGCAGGGCTATCCGGCAATTCCAATAATGAATTTTCATAAATCCGCCATTGTTCATAAAAATTTGCCCGAACTTCAGAAGCTGATTTATTCGATGCAAAAAAGAATAGAAGAATTAGAGAAAAAACTGATGTGATCGGTTTTGAATTCTCCATTATCAATATTTAATTCAAAACAATTTACAATAAGTTTTTATCCGTAAATTGTAACTAAAAAAAAGAATGTCGAATCAAAGTACAATTAAACAAGCTTTTACACTAACCGGAAAAGGTTTACACTCCGGCTTGGAAATTACATTAACGTTTCTTGCGGCTCCCGAAAATCATGGTATAAAAATCAAGCGAGTTGATTTACCAGAACAACCGATAATGGATGCAGTGGCCGAATATGTTACCGAAACAACCCGTGGAACGGTTTTGAAAAAAGGTGATATGCAGGTAAGTACAGTAGAACATGCATTATCAGCACTTTATGCGCTTGGTATCGACAATTGTTTATTAGAAGTAAATGCACCTGAATTTCCCATTTTAGACGGAAGTGCCAAATACTATGTTGAACAAATTCAGCAAGTAGGAATTGAAGAACAAAAAGCCGAAAGAGATTATTATATTGTTCGCAAAAAAATAGAATACAGCATACCCGAAACCGGTGCGAAAATTACTATTCTGCCCGATGACGTATTTAGTGTAGATGTACACATTGGTTTTGATTCATGCATTTTGAATAACCAGTTTGCAAGCCTTTCTTCGTTAGACAATTACGTTTCCGAAATAGCCAGTGCACGTACCTTTGTTTTTGTTCGTGAAATTGAGCAATTGATGAAATTAAATCTTATCAAAGGTGGTGATTTAAAAAATGCCATTGTAATTTATGATAAAGAGGTATCACAAGAAGATTATGATAATCTGGCTGATTTAATGCATCAACCTCATCAGGATGCCACCAAACTTGGTTACTTGAATGGTGGAGTAAAATTTCCAAACGAACCGGCTCGTCACAAATTATTGGATATTATAGGCGATTTATCATTAATAGGAAAACCAATTCGTGGAAAAGTGATTGCCACTTATCCCGGACATAAAATCAATACAGATCTGGCAAAACAGATACGAAAAGAACTAAGAAAACAGGAAGTGCAAGCTCCTTTCTACGACGATACCATTCCACCACTCATGGATGTGAATATTATTCGCAGCATGCTTCCTCATCGCTGGCCATTTTTATTGGTCGATAAAATCATTGATAAACGTGATAAAGTGATTGTTGGAGTAAAAAATGTAACGGTAAACGAAACTTTTTTTATGGGACATTTCCCTGATGAGCCAGTAATGCCAGGCGTTCTGTTAGTAGAAGCTATGGCTCAAACCGGTGGTTTGTTGGTGCTAAGTACACTTGAAGATCCTGAAAAATATTCAACATATTTTCTAAAAATAGACAATGTAAAATTTCGCCATAAAGTTGTTCCCGGCGATACTCTTATTTTTCATTTGGAGATGCCCGAAGAAGTTCGCAGGGGATGTGCCTTAATGAAAGGACATGCATTCGTAGGA
>Ga0302288_1002633_pt1 | contig 10395 bp, 6 predicted proteins | sample III_Fen_N1_1_FD_194549 | JGI IMG/M metagenome (GOLD analysis project Ga0302288, IMG submission 194549) | Peat permafrost microbial communities from Stordalen Mire near Abisko, Sweden - III_Fen_N1_1 | ecosystem: Environmental > Terrestrial > Soil > Wetlands > Permafrost | place: Sweden: Abisko...
GCAAAGGTTTTGAACTATCGTTGGATGCAAATTTAGGAAGTGGCTTCAGCGCGACTGTCAATTATGGATATGCTAAAGCAACCTTCACAAACTATACCGACACATTGAAAACTTACAGTTCGACAGGAAAAGCGGTTTATACTCCGGTAGATTATAAAGGAAAATACGTGCCCTATGCTCCGCAAAACACCTTAAGCCTTAGCGGAACTTATGAGCACGAATTCAAGAATAGCTTTATCGATAGAATATCGGCCACTGTACAATATACCGGAATTGGCAAAATATACTGGACCGATGCAAATGATGTTTCACAAAGCTTTTATTCACTTGCAAATGCAAAGATAGGCATTTCAAAAGGTGCACTGGGCTTAGAACTGTGGGTCAAAAACATATTGGATACCCGCTACAACGTATTTTATTTCTACTCCGGAGGAAATTTCGGTCAGCAAGGAAAACCTACTCAAATAGGCGCAACCCTCAAAGTTGAATTTTAATGTATTGTTGAGCACTTTGTCAAAACCTGTCTATTCAACCATCACTCTCTCCCCAAAAGGAGAGGGTTTTTTCTGTAGTACAACATATGTTATTCTGAAATAACATTCAGATAATAAGACTTGTAACTCGTAACTAAACACTCGTAACTACTTGTATCCGATTTGGACAGAGTTGTGTTCATTCCAACTATTAATGATTAATTATGCATTGTGAATTATGAATTATCTTTTCAGCACTCCCATCGCCCCTTGCGGCGTAATAGCTTCTGCACTAATGCTAAAACTCTTGCAACTACTGTTATTATAAAACTGAATTAAGACTTTACCATCTTTATCTGTTTTGACCGCGGGATTCCAATACAAGGTACGGCGATAATCTTCCTCAGGTGGTAGTATGCTGTAATTTGGACTGTAAAACTCTTTTACCTGACTGTAACCATCCAACCAGGTTTTGCGGACACCTCTGCCGGGTTGGGTAGGGTTGTTCCAGTCTGGAAAAACTTCAATAAAAACTACGCAGCCATAGAGACTAGGTGGCCCCCCCACTGGGTCTTTCCATTCAATCGGCACTACGTAATTTACAATTGAACGCTCATCCTCACTGATATACATGGATTTAACACATTCCGCTCTAAGATTTTTTAGAGTATTAAAACTTTCCTCTCTATAGGTCATTTTGTAATCAACCACCAGAAAAGCTAGTCGATTTTTATACATTAGTATTTTGTCTGGACCATGATACAGCCAAGAAAAATCCTTATTTTTCTTGGCTAAAAAATCACCCAGATACTCTTCTGTTACTCCTCCCTGATCCAAAACTTTATCTTGCTCTGCATAAACATCATAATAAGCCAGTGATTTCGAACGGTTCTCCAGAATGTCCTTTTCCTTGCTGTGCTTTTTGGCTTTCACCACCACTTCTTTCAAGTGAATCATTTTACCTTGTACGTCTTTCTTCGCAATTGAGTCGTAGTTGATTTTCGAAATTGCTTTTGCCACCGAATCATTAACTTCCTGAATCGATATGTCTGTTACAGTCGGTTTATCTTCTTCGGAATTGGGTATACGAGAAAATAAGTCGGTGTATCGATATTGTTTGGGCGCGGGGCTGAAAAGCTTGTCTAACACCGTACGGTAATCTTTCTTTTTCCTCTTTTCCCTTACCGCAAAAACCATTTCCCATCTCCCCTGCACATCGGCAGTGAAACTAAACCGACCCAAACTGTCGGTGACAAAACACTCTACAAAACTATTATGCAACTTGGTACTGTCATCTTTCTGGGAGATAAGGGTCGACACGTTTACATTGGCTTTGGGAATCGACTGTACAAACGAAACCACTTGTCCGTTAATCTCAATTCCTTTTTCGGGCTGGTGTTTTAGCTCAAAGGGTTTCTTGCCATTCACCCAGTCCCAGTTGTAACGATGCCAACCTTGTACCATCAGCAACTGGTCGAGTGCCTGACGGTGAATGCTGTCCGTAGATTCAAAGTAATAATCCGGATTGTGCACATACCCTTTTATCTCCGACATAAGCAGCAGATTGGATTGAATATCCTGATCGGGTTTTACATCGTTTTGGTTGTCTCTGACCGAAACCGAGAAAGTGGTTTCCACCGGAATAGTATCCCGTTCGGTAAGGGCAAACTGCATATTGACTTGTTCGTTGGGGTTGTAGGACTTTTTGTCCATTTTCGCCTGAATGTTTAGCTTCTCCTTACGATGAATAAACAAGAGACGGTCTCCCAGAATCTGTCCTTGTGAATTGAAAAGTATAAGCCTTGAAACTCCTGCCGGAAAATTGGTTTTGCAGATTCGAAAATCAATCGGCTTACCTTCCGAGGTATCTATCATTAGGTATTTCTGCAGGGAACTTCCGCTCAGTAGTACCAATCCGAATATACCACGTGGCGTATCGCTGTTTGAAAGTACTCTCACCCCAATGCTATCGGGTGAAGAAAGATTATCTACTTTGAGCACTATACCTTTGGGCTGTACTGCAGGCAAATCGAAGTTGTTTTTTTTATCTTTATAATTTACAACTACTTTTGGAGCTTTATTACTGAGTTGTACTTTATCACTGGGAGTATAACTAAAGACTCCTCGTCCATCATGCACAGACTTAAATCGAACGATTGTCTCTTTATTTTCACCAACCACTTCCCCCGATACTTCAATGGGATTACCATAAGCATCCGTAGCTTCGAAAGCAACTTGCGAAGGCACTCCGACAACCAGGTTTCCACCTTCGGGATAAAACTTCAATGTGACTGCTTTCTCTTTTACAGGTGTTTTACGCAGTAACGGGTACAATCCCCATCCATACTTCATCAGGCTTTTTTCTTCGTAAGCTCCCGGCTTGGTGGGTTTGTCGTAAACGGCAAAGGTGCGTGAGAAAATGGTTTCTTCTCCAAAGTTCAGCATATACTTGGTATAAGCCCGCACTTCATAGAAACCGGAATAAAATGGAAGTTTATTCAAGCTAAAGTTGCCATGACACTTTCCGTTCTCTACTTTCAACGTTTGTTTGTTGATGACTTCACCTCCGGGATTAAGCAATTCCACGTACAGCGTTTGGCTCAGCATACTGGTTTTGTGAAAGCCCGAGGTAACCAAATAACAGCTAAACCAAATATCATCCCCCTGATAATACGTGGAGTTATCAAAGTGCAGATATACCTTTTCCTGCGGCAGGTTTTTGGAGAAATGATCCACCATACTGACGTACCGCGCCAGTTTGCTCATAATGGTATCGTTTCTTTGGGCGGAAACCTGAATTATCAGGCTTAAGCCAAGGAACAGAAGAACTGCTGTTTTTTTGTTTGTGTTCATACTCGAATACTAATTTCTATCTTTCTATAAATTCTCTCCTAGCTAATCCTCTGGTAAGTTTGATGCTACTTCGATAGTTTGGGATTATACACGCTAAACTCAAAACCGGTAGTTCCCAGCATACCTTCTCCGCTTATCCCTTCTATGTTACCTACAAAATGAGTATTTATATCGGAGCAGAAAAATTCCAGTACGGCTTCTCCTTTTTCATCCGTTACTATCATTGGTTTCCACAGTAAGGTATTTCGAAAATCGGGCGAAGGATCGTTTAATAAAGCAGTATTATCGTATTTTGGCTCATAAAACTCACGACGTCTTTCATAGGATTTAATGCGCGAGAGGTTGTATCTCTCTAAAAGCTCTTTTTCTGTAAAGCGTTGATTTTGATTGTGATAAACTCTATCTTCATCCCCAAAATAATAATCATAGGGCCAATCAGAACCTAACACCTCTTTGTTTGGACCTAAATGTACATTATAGATTTTACCATCAATTGGCTTCTTGGAACGATCAGCTTTGTGTTGACTACAATTTAAAGTACCATTTTTACATACATAATCTGTTCCTGCAGCTTCAATTTTAGCCAAACTATCTAACTGTCCGATATATTTATCCCTGAAAGTAGTAATTCCACGCCCTTTCACCGTTACTTCGCCAAGTTTTATCGAGTTATGTCCCTCAACAAGTGGTTTGTTGGTATCATCCGATTTCTTACTGACAGCAAGTGGCAACGGGCAGTTTATTTCTTTTGTTTTTGCGACTTCATTGATTGCATCAAAAGGTTCTGCAATCTTGATACGGGACTTGAATTCTTCCGGAGCCAAAGGTTTGAAATAGACATATTCTCCTGGAAACAACTTTAATTGTGCTGAAGCAATTGTGAATCGACCTATGGAATCGGACATAATCAAATTACTCTGGTTATTTTTTCCGGGATTTGAGACCATAACAAACTGAGGTACTCCCGTTGACCGCTTGATGTGTTTTGTAGTATGAATCTCTCCTTTTATACTGTCAAAGACTACATACTGGTTTTTGTTGTTATTTGCCTGCAAAGCTTCCTCTGACCACACATACCGTCTCCATCCTTGAGTGAGTAGTAGCAAATCGAGTGCGCCTTCCCGGTCTTTGTTTTTGGTATCAAAGTAAAATCCCGGATCGTATATTTTTCCTCTTAACTGTGAACTTAGGTAATAATGGGTGAGAATGTTCTCAGGGTCATCAACATTTCGGTAGAGCTTATCATAGACATTTGCACCAAAGTTGGCTACTACAGGTTGCCCGTTTTCATCAGTTACCTTTATTTTCAGAACCACTTTCTCACGTGTCTCGTATCGGTCTTTGTCCAAATGCGCTTCCACAGTAAGTTTCTTTTCCGGATTTATATACGCCAATCGCTCGGCAACAGGGAGAAGCTTGTCATCAAAGAGCGTGAATTCAGCAATACCCTGATAAGGAAATTCTTTCAAGGGAATTTTTATTTTCAGTTCCGAGTTTAAAACTCCGGTTGCCATGCAACAAACAACTCCTCTGACCTGTGCCCTAAGATAAATAGTTCGTTGCGGTAACGATTTACTTTGCGACACCCTGAATTCAAGAAACTCTTTGTCTCGGTTAACCAGTTGCAAGGTCATACCCTGAGGCATACTCTGAGGCAGCGAGAAAACAGTATCTGCAACCGATTTGGAAAGGCGGATACGATATTGTTTTCCTTCAAGCGGGGTAAAGGAAAGACTTCCCATACCTGCATGACTACTCTTGAACTTCCCTATCGGAAGAGAATCTTCTAACAGCACACCCTCCACTTCTAGGGGTAATCCATCTATGCCTACGGCTTTAAATGCCAGTTTGCTGCGGATTCCTGCAACCAGATTACCACTTTCAGGAAAAGTGCTGAATTGGATGGAATTTTTCCGATTCGATAGCTGTGTTGCCGTTGGAACTGATACTGATAAAGTCTTTATATTCTTATAGATTTTTATTCTGCGTACAACTTTCAACTCTTCGTTATTAGCAAAAAAAGAGTGTTGTGTATATGCCATCAGCAAATAATTACCATCGGATAGAGAGTCCTGTAGGTAAACATGACCGTCGGCAAAACCATTGTTTGTTTCATACTTTCCCTGCCATACAGCTTTCTGTGTGGATTCATTTATCAGTTGCATATACAGGGTTTTGCTCAAAAGAGAAGGCGTAAAATACTGTGCATCGAGCAGGTAAGCCTTGAACCACAAATCTTCGCATGTTTCGTAAATGCCTTTGCTGGGTTGGATGTAAATCAGCTCCGGTGCATTGCTTTTGGCAAGGGTTTTTAGCTGTTCAGATATTTTTTCTGGAATCGGATTTGCAACCTGAGAAAATAGGTTGGAAACGCCTGTTAGGATAAGTCCCATCAGCACGAAATACTTACCGTACCGCTTTATTTTTGAATAAATTTTTAAGGGTAGTATCATATTCGGTTAACTTTTTATCGTTGTCTATTGTTGTGACTTTATCCTTGGTGGTTTTGGTAAAGTCTCGCGATTTGGAAATCGCGAGACTCACATTTCTCCAAACAAGGTTAACAATGATGCAAAGATAATTATTTTTGCTAAATTAGTGTTGTTACACAATAAAAAAAGTATTTTTCCCTTCATTACAAATAAGGGAAGAGAACTCACTGTTCTTCTTTAATAATTTTGCTCCTGAGGTTATAGAAAGCCGCTCCGTTTTTGGGCGATTGAAACTCATGCTCAATAACTTTGCCATCTTCAATCCGGGCAATGCAGGGATAAATACTATTATCAGTATGTATGTTAAATAGATTTTTGAAGTCCACGTAAATATTGGGATAATTTTTTATTTGGACACCTATTTTCTGTTGTAGTATCTTAAGGGAAGAAGCTTTGGTCAATACAAACAATATTTTTGAGTTTTGTACATATTTTTTCATAAATGCCTCCCCTTCCTGAATACAACCGTGGCAACCTAAGCCGGGTAATATAACAATCCATTTGACTTGTTTATTGACCTGTATCTTCGATATTGAAGTTGTCAAATTATCGGTTTCAATATCTTTCACACTTTTTTTACACGAACCGACAAATAATGCAATTCCGATGAATGCAACGACATGTAATTGTTTTAAGAATGTCATATAATTATTTTTTAATATTTTGTTACGGGTACACGGTGCTGGCATGTTCAAGACTTCAGAGTTAAACGCTTGTTTCATACTATATCTTCTTAAGGGTAAATATTTTTAATATCAGGTATTTTTCATTCGTATCTTTTTCAATGTATTCAATATTTAATCCCTCTCTGGTAACAAAAGAGTTTTGCCAGTTCCAATCTCTTATTTTGCCAATCACCGTTTCGCCTAAGTACTTAAAGTTTTCATCCATTATTATAATAGCAACAGGCTTTTCATTCCATTCGGTATTAACCGGAGCCTGAGGTATTGCTTTCAGCAAAAACCGATAATATACCTTCCTGAATTTATCATATCTTATTGCGGTATATTCATCATTTCTAATAGCATGCAACATGACTTCATCTCTTGAAGATTTATTGGGTTGTTTATCAATAGAACTTATCGTTCCTGCAAAATTACTGCCTCCATACACTTTTGTATATACGCCGGTATTTAAATTAGCCAGGTATAAATCATGAGAAACAGGAAAGCTTAATACCAACTTATCTCCATCCGGATGAAGGTCTGAAAATACTTCACTAAAAAATTCGTCATTCCAATTGTAATTATTACCATAAAGAGCCTTTGGATAGGTGTTACTGAATTTTACCTTATTGGTTTTGAAATCAAGTCTGGCAGTAAATTTAAAACCCGATATAATGGAGTCGGGTATATTCCCCGGAATAAAACCGGAAAATATAATTTCGTGAGCAGTTTGTATAAAAGGTTTCACCGCTTGCGGATTATATTGTGGGTAATGCAAGAACCAGTTTACATCACTTTTGTTTCCTCTCAAAGATATCTTGCTCAATATTATGTTCTTACTGTTTGAAAGTATAATCTCTGTCTTTGATTTATCATAAAGATAGATGGAATCCAATGATTTTAAGTGGTAACCGGATAAACCTCGCATGCCTTCCGGTCCATCTTTACTCCAGGTAATTCTTTTTTCGAATGTTTGGGTGTTATAATCATAAAAATAGATGGAATTGTTGAAGTTGTTTAAAAAAGTAAAATACAATTTTCCATCCACAGAATTAAACATTTCCGTAAACTCCGGCTTAGGAGCTGTGCAGCTATCCAATTCAAATTTCTTTTCAGCAATGATTTCCAATTTCACAGATGCTTTCAGTTTTCCTTGATTTTCATTCGCAATTTTAACTGTGCTGGTATTCGTACACGCCGTTGACAATAGCAATACGAAAAAATAGATTTTAGATTGTTTTAAATTCATATCGATTTATTATTAAAGTGAGAAAGATAGGACTGATAAATGCTTATCAATCCTATCTTAAATTAAATAGTTTGATTAAAATCCAACTGTTTCATCACATTCATAATCATAGTCAACATAATAATAGCAACGATTCGTAAAAGAACATTTTCCATGATTCCATCCATAATGATTTGTGAGACACTCTGCACTGGCTTCAGGAGCCGCTGAAATACCGGCAAGGTTTACGTTACCTGTTTTACTGTCTTTGCTAAGAGTAACATTCAATGTTAATACTGCAGCTACGGCTACAACGCTGATAATACTTAATACTTTTTTCATATTATTTAATTTTTAATTAGTTTATAAAGAGTAAAATCTGGCTTTGTCTATCATTTCAAAAGCCCGAAACCGCGTTTCGTTAGTTATTCTGTTGTATCTTTGTGCCCTCCTTTCTTTTTTATAGAAAGGTCCCGGGGCAGGATGCTGAAGAGTCTCCAACACCTTGATGCAAACTGCCCCTCCTTTCTGTTATTTTATGGTATTCTTTCCCTCAGTATTTATTCGATGAATTAATTCTTTCATGGCCTGCACCATTTCATCTGTAGCCTTAGATTCTACTTTTATTTTCCGATTGATTATGTTTTGTGCCATAGCCAATGCCGCTGTTTTTTGCCCTGTCATGTAATAATAATTTGCTAGTTTATAGCGGGGATACAGCTTATTAGGAGCCATAAACAGAGCCTGTTTATAAGCCTTCTCTGCTTCAATGTATTTTTTTAATCCTATGTAATTGTCGCCCAGTGTGGTAAACAACACATCGTCAGTGGTCAGTGCTTTGGCTTTGCTAAGCAGTTGAATGCTTTGGGTGAATTTCTTGTCCTGATTCAGCGCCTTGCCGTAATATTGCAGGAAAGCACCGGTGTATTGTAAAGGTGTGTAGATTGTTGACAAACAGCTGTCCGTCTTTGCATAATCTTCCATTTGATACGAGAATGAGGCGTTATACCAACTACGGTATGCCTTATATTGACTTCCGGCCAGTATGAACGAGTATACAGCTATGGGTATCAATATTATTACTACTGCACCGATAATTATTTTGGGGCTCAGGAAAACATTTGAATGTGCATCGGCATCGGCTACCCGCTCTTTTTTGATTTGGGAGGAAAGCACCCCCAATAATATGAAGAACAGGATAAACGAGGGTAAGGAATAAAACGGGAACGAAATGAACGCACATACCAGCAATGTTATAAATGCCGGCATAACGGTGCTAAACAGCCTGTTCTCTTTTGGGGAACTTCTTAATGATTCGACAATCAGGAGGATAAATAGAACTAATCCCGGAATACCTTGTTCTACCAAAATTTCGAGATATTCATTGAACGCATATTTTGTAGTGCCTGCAGCCATTCCCTTTGTTTTATCCATCTCTTCGGGATTCGATCTGAAATAATCGGCTTGCCAGTTGTTATATTCTGCCTCGAACCGACCTACACCATAACCAAACACTGGTTTGTCGATTGCTTTATTGAGCGTAACTTCCCAGATAAACAGTTTCCCGGTTGTTGACTCCTTTTTCAGATAAAATAAACCGGAGACGGTTAGTGTTATTATGGCTATTGCTGCTACAAGTACTAAGATTTTATGAATGCGGGTGTTCAACATGTGCTTTAGTGCTTCCATAAACCGGTACTTGTAATTCAGCACAACGATACTACCCGCAACTGCTCCTATCCAGGCCGCACGGATCATCGTAGCCGGCAGCACAACAAGTATTGCTATGAGTGTTCCGAGAGAGAAATAGTAATTTAGTAACGACAACACATTTTTTTTCTGTATATCTCTAAATAAGATATTACCAAGTGCTAACGGAAATATTATCGCAAGGTATAGTGCATACGGTGCAGGATTGTAGAAAGAACCGGTAATTTTAAAGTAACTACTAAAACCGGGAAAAATATCGTATAATTGGAGAAGTCCCCAAACCGCTTGTGCTAAGCCGGATAAAATTAAAAAGAATATAAGGATATCGGGAAAACTAATTCTGATTGGAGAAGATAGGTACAATTGATTATTTTCAGGTTTCGTTGTACGGGCAATGAAATATTTTATTACAAAGTATAATACAACACACAAGCTATAGTTTATAAATCGGCCATTGTGTAGCAACGGGACTTGAGGAGTTGTAATGGTTCTTAATACCAGATAGCCAAAAAATATCAGAACGAATTTATCGATTTTGTTGAGAGCGAATGAGGCAGATGGTTTTGTAAATACAAGTGATGCAACAGTACCAAGCATTAACACTGCCATTGCCCCATAAAACCAAAGTTGTTTGGCACTGATGATGCCATTATACAAGCTGTTTGAATAAACAAAGGAAATTACCAGTAGCGGTAAAAATATCAATAAAAAGAATATATTTTTCTTAGCACTCATAAATATAATTTGTTATTGTTTGATGATGGTTTATTTCTGTTAGATTGTTTCATTATTTCATTTTTATGAGGTTGTATCAAAAGTTCATCCTCTTTTCTTTGCTGCCGCACGATTGCATCGTGTGGCATTAACTTTATATCAACTCTGACTTACCCCCTTGCTGCCGCACGATTGCATCGTGTGGCAATAGCCTTATACCAATACAAAATATCCAATAAACTTTTTTCTGACCTGCCACA
>Ga0302288_1002634_pt1 | contig 10394 bp, 10 predicted proteins | sample III_Fen_N1_1_FD_194549 | JGI IMG/M metagenome (GOLD analysis project Ga0302288, IMG submission 194549) | Peat permafrost microbial communities from Stordalen Mire near Abisko, Sweden - III_Fen_N1_1 | ecosystem: Environmental > Terrestrial > Soil > Wetlands > Permafrost | place: Sweden: Abisko...
GAGACCTCAGTTTATGCATTCATCCGTAAAGAACAGGTTTATGGCAATGAGCGATGAGGAACGGGAGCAGTTCCGCAACCAATGGAAACAGAGGTGTTCCAGGTAATCACCTTATCCTGAAAACAGGATAAAAACCAGTTCAATTAATTTTATTTAGACCTTAATTTACAGGATGATTAAAGTAAAATGTAAACACACACGTCTTACACCATATAAAAAAGATTTCAAATTTAAAGTAATAAATTAATCAACATGAGACATTCAATTTTTAGTGTCATACTATCAGGTATCATCATAGGAGCATTGTTCTTCTTCATGCCGAAATTAGTATTGGGTATTTTTATTTTCATGGTCATCATCAGGCTTCTGCATATTGGACACATGAGCCATAGATGGTATGGACGTGGGTATTACGGGCATCATGGCCACATTCACGGGTGCGAATGCGGATACGATTATCGGGATGGCAGTGAATGTTGCGAAATGGAACAAGGGCAGGATCGTGATTCATATCACCATCACCACCACGGGCATCATTACGGACATGGTCCTATGCACGGATCCCTGTATGATTGGGCAGATAAAATCAGAAACATGAGTGAAGAAGAATATTCCGGGCTCAAGGATAAAATGAAAAAAGGGTTTGGACATGGTTATTATGCCAGCAAACCATACAGGTATGACCGGTGTGAAAGTGACAGGAAACGTGAGGAGGATAATCAGGGCAATTCCAAAACACCGAAAGAAGACACAACACAAAATAATGAATCTAAATAAACAAACATATGTATAGAAGATCAAGATTTTTAATAGGATTTTTAGCTGCCGCCCTGACATTTGGAGGACTTATGGCAACTGTTGGTCCTGACCATTTTCACCGGGCATGGCATTGGCATCACCACATGAACAGTTGCTGCATGTACGACGACGATCGTATGAATTCATTTGATGAACCTGAACGATATGAACGATACGAGCATCATGAAAGAACCGAACGGGCGGTAATGCCCATGCAGGACATAAAAACAGATTCTGTAAAGAAATAAAACAACAGATACTTCAGACTTTTCTTTGACTATTTAACGTGAATTACTTGAGAATACTCTTCCAATACCGCAAGGATTTGGAAGAGTTTTTTTGTTTCAGGAACATTTCGTAAAAAGGGTTGTTTATTTTATAAAACACGTAACACCAAAATTTTCAAATGAATAAGAACCGGTTAGAAGCATTTAGTGATGGGGTGATCGCCATTATTATTACCATCATGGTATTGGAACTCAAAATTCCAAAAGGAACAGATTGGGAATCGTTACAGGTACTGGCTCCAAAATTCATAAGCTATGTGATCAGTTTTATTTACATTGCTATTTACTGGAACAACCACCACCATCTCATTCATACTGTTAAACATGTTACAGGAAGCATTCTCTGGGCGAACATTCACTTGCTGTTCTGGCTCACACTTGTACCTTTTGTAACTGCATGGGCCGGAGAGAATCAATTTGCAAAATTTCCTGTTGCCGCTTATTCTTTCATACTATTAATGGCCGGAGTAGCTTATTTCATTCTTTCCAGAACAATCATCTCGGTACACGGAAAAGATTCTATACTGTCAACTGCAATTGGCAGAGACCTAAAAGGAGTTATTTCAATGATAGGTTATGCTATTGCAGTTCCACTTTCATTCTATTATACGGAAATTTCGATTGGCATTATTATTGCTATTGCATTTTTGTGGTTGATTCCGGATAGAAGAATTGAAAAGAAAGTAAAAGAGGATGATTGAAAGAGGAAATTAATTGTTAATTCAACTAATTGTTTGTAATTTCGTAAAAGATAACTCTATGAAATAAAATTACTAACCAATCAATTATGAAAACACTAAATTCTTTTCAACGGGGAAAAAATAAACCCGTTATTTCTTTCAACTACCTCATTCTGTTCGCATCCATTTGTGTTATGGCACTGTCAGGCTGTACGGAATATCAGTATATCACGTTAAACAGCAATTTGAATAAGAATGAAAACAAGGAATTTAATGTAGAGAATGATACTGTATCTATTAAATATAAATTTTCGGGCCAGAATTTCCAACTATCACAAACAATATTCAACAAGTTACAAGTGCCGCTTTACATTGACTGGCAAAGAACGAGTATCATTGTCAATGGTAAACAGCTAAGCGATTCCATTTATGAGGACCAGACAGGCTACATTGCCCCACAATCGAAGATCACCATAGTAAGCAATCCGTTGATGGAACAGTTTATTAACCTCAAACCTTTGGAGGCTATCCCTCAGGCAGTGGTCAACAAGGGAGAGAATAATGATTGGACGTTGCTTACATTCGACAAGGAAACCACCCCACTCTATTTTAGAAATTATCTGACCCTTACAACCCATGATGACTTCACATATCCCATGAATATAGATAATTCGTTTTGGTTTTCTGAATTACTGCAAAATACGTCAAGCCCTTCTTTTGAGACAAAAAAGCGACTTGATCAATTTTACCTGAGAAGAACCACCGGTTTTGGTAAAGTCTTAGGATGGACTGCAGGTATTGCTGTGATAGTATTGTGTGCACCCTATATGACGCAAGATAACCAGGAATAGCATTATTTTTTCCCCGATTTACTGTTCCCCCTGCTTCCGAAAGCGGTAGAAGATGGCTTAATGTTTTTTGATGCTCCTGTCTTCTTACCATTCGAATTACTTGAACGTTCACGTAAATCACGCGATTTTGGATTCGGGTTTGATGAACGGGAAGGTTTCTTTGCAGGTTTGGCCGTTGAATAGCTGGAAGAACTCCTTGTACCTGATTCTGCGATCCGTGTTCCGTGTTCTGTGTTCCGTGTTCCGTGTTCCGTGTTCTGTGTTCCTGCCTCTGTATTCTTACCTCTTACCTCTTGCCTCTTACCTCTATTGATGGAACCTTCTTCGGTAGAAGTAGAGTGTTCAATAGCCGACATAATCTCTTTTATTTCGGTTGGTTCAAGTTGACGCCATTCACCAATGGGTAATCCCTTTATGCTGATATTCATGATCCGGATACGTTCCAGTTTGACAACTTCATATTCGAAATGCTCACACATGCGTCTAATCTGACGGTTCAACCCCTGAACCAATACAATGCGGAATGAGAATACAGAATCTTTCACCACCTTGCATTTTTTGGTCATTTCACCCAGGATAGGGACTCCATTACCCATTTTCAGGATGAATTCATCGGTGATAGGTTTATTCACAGTGACCAGATACTCTTTTTCGTGGTTATTACCGGCCCGAAGTATCTTATTGACCATATCCCCGTTATTGGTCATAAAAATCAAACCTTGCGACTCCTTGTCCAGTCTACCGACTGGAAAAATGCGCTCGTGGTATCCGATATAATCGATAATGCTGTCTTTGACACCAATTTCAGTGGTACTGATAATTCCAACCGGCTTATTGAAAGCCAGGAATACAAAATCATCACCTTTCTTGGCTTCAACAGGATTACCATTAAGCATGACTTTATCCTTAACGGAAACCTGATCGCCTAACTTGGCTCTTTTACCATTCACCATAACATGACCTTGTTCAATATACTTGTCGGCTTCACGACGAGAGCAAACACCGCTGTCGCTGATAAATTTATTGAGCCTTATTTTTTCAGTCATGGTTGAAAAGTTTGAATGGTTTGAATGGTTTGAAAAGTTTGAATGGTTTGAATGATTTACCTCAGGACATCGAGCAGTTCACTGACAATCATGGCAGTTGCGCCCCATATTTCCACTCCGTTAATGATATACGTTGGAGCATTGACCAGCATTTTCCTGGAAGTGGAATAAAACTCCTTTTGTGTAATGTTGTTATTGTCATAAAGGTCGTCCACATTAACTTCGACAACTGACTGGACTTCCTTTTTATCAGGAACATATTTGGGTTTTTGAGTGGAATATCCGACAAACACCTTAACTAAAAAGTTGCTTGGTGGTATATAAAAATCAGTTAATTGGCCAATAAGTTGAATCTTATCGCTTTCAACTCCTATTTCTTCTTTCGTTTCACGAAGGGCTGTAGTTTCAAAGTTTTTGTCGGTACTCTCATATTGTCCTCCCGGAAAAGATATTTGGCCGCTATGCACTCCATCGTATTCACTTCGTTTAATAAAAACAGTTTTCAATTGACCCTTATCCGGAAAAAGAAGGACTAAGACGGCACTTCTTTTGGCCAGCGGCATCATGCCGTTTAATCCTGAAAAGTCTTCTTCTCTATGACTGGGTGACATTTTCAAATGAGATAATGCACCCGGCAAAGGACGTAAAAATTTCTGCTTTAATTCTTCAATACTTAGTTGCATTCTTTAAAACAGGGATTAAGGGTTAGATATGATCTATTACTTAAAAATCAATAGTTTATTCAATAGTTCTACATCTCAAAAACTTATAATCACATAAAAAAATCTCAAAGGTGCTGAGCAAGCCCTGAGGTTTTATTACTGGCAAATAATACATCCTTCACACTTGGATAAATCACCGCGCAACCTTTTTTCTACTAAGAGTTTTATCCGGTCCTGCAAAGCCGGTATACGGATATTTTCAATAACATCATTGGTAAAGGCAAACATGAGCAACAACTTGGCTTCAGCTTCAGGAATCCCGCGTGATTGCATATAGAATTTTGCCGTCTCATCCAACTGTCCAATAGTAGCACCGTGTGAGCATTTCACATCATCGGCATATATTTCCAGTTGAGGTTTCGTGCTCATCTTGGCAGTCTTCTTTAACAGGATATTTTTATTGATCTGGAAGGCAGAGGTCTTTTGTGCATCTTTAGCAACCAGTATCTTTCCGGTAAATCCGGCTTTTGCGTTATCATCAAGCACGTATTTAAACAATTCGTTGCTGTTGCAATTCGGTTTATTATGCATGATGTACGTAAAATTATCAACCTGTTGATTCTTGTCGGCTATTACCATGCCACACAGAAGGGTCTCACAATGTTCACCATCCAAATCAATTTCAATGGAATTACGGGTTACACCATTGTGCAAGGTAATGACATTGGTCAATACATTCGAAGATTCTTTCTGATCGATGAGCAAAGTGGAAAGGTTGGTTGTTTTGACATGTGTATTCTCGAGCTTATAGTGCTCATAAGAGGCTTTTTCGCCTACAAAAACTTCAGTAACACGGTTAGACAGGAAACGGACATCATCCATGGTATGGTCGCAGACAAGCAACTGTGCATGTGCTCCTTCCTCCAGGATAATCAGGTTATGGCTGTTCGCCATAAAATCAACATCCGAACGCATGATATTTATAAGCTGAACCGGCTTGTCAAGTATTACGCCTTTAGGAACGTACATAAAAAAACCATCCTGGGCAAAAGCCCCGTTAAAGGCAACCAGTCCATCATTTTTAGTTGTGCTGAGCTTACCAAAATAATCTTTCAACAGTTCTGGATGAGAGATGGCAATTTCCTTCAGGCTGCCAATGATAACCCCTTTTGGCAATGTTTTATTGTTGGGTTCATTGACCGGATAAAAAGCATCATTTACAACAAAAAACAGGAATGAATTAATCCCCGGGACATCACACTTAAAAACCTCATACGGATTAACAGGTATGGTAACACGGTTAATATTCAATCCATAATCCAGGGAAAGAGGTTCTTTCAAGTCTGAGTACTTGTAGTTTTCCAGTCTGGGAGAAGGGAATCCCAGTTTTTCAAACAATTCAAAAGCCACATCACGTGAGTCGTTCATCACAGGAGCAGAATGATCTTTTATGCTCTGGTGGTGTTGTTTGTATAAATCGATATATTGTTGTTCCATATTACCTCACCCCAACCCCGCTCCGTAAGGAGAGAGGAGATTTGCCGGGATATATTTTATTTACATTATTATTTAAAACAGAAAGACTGGAAATCTATTCTCTTCCCAATTCATCAGATTGTTCTATCCATGATTAACCTACTTGACCAATTAACTAACTAACCAATTAACTATTCAACCAATTAACCAATCAACTAATTAACCATTCAACTAACCCTACTCTCCTTCCACTTCCTTCTTAATCCAGTCGTATCCTTTATCTTCCAGTTCCAATGCAAGCTCTTTGCCACCTGTTTTCACAATGCGGCCGTCATAGAGGACATGAACAAAGTCCGGAACAATATAGTCCAGTAAGCGTTGATAATGTGTAATCAGGATAGTGGCGTTGTCCGGACGTTTCAACTTATTGACCCCATTTGCCACAATGCGCAACGCATCTATATCAAGGCCAGAATCAGTTTCATCAAGTATTGCCAATCGAGGATCAAGCATTGCCATTTGAAAAATCTCATTCTTCTTTTTCTCTCCACCTGAGAAACCTTCATTCACGGAGCGGTTAGCAAGGTTGCTATCCATTTCAACCAATTCTTTCTTTTCACGCATGGTACGAAGGAAATCGGTAGCCGACATGGGTTCCAGTTTATTATACTTACGATGTTCGTTCAACGCTGTACGCATAAAATTCACCATACTTACCCCCGGAATTTCCACCGGATATTGAAAGCTCAGGAATATACCTTCCCGTGAACGGTCTTCAGGCAACATTTCCAATAAGTTTTTACCGTAAAAATCAACTTCCCCCTGAGTTACTTCAAAAGCCTGATTGCCCGATAGCACTGAAGCCAAAGTTGATTTACCCGCCCCATTAGGCCCCATAATGGCATGTATTTCTCCCGGACGGACTACTAAATCAAGTCCTTTTAATATCTCCTTGCCATTGATGCTGGCGTGTAGGTTTTTAATTTCAAGCATATATTGTTATAAATACGACCCCCAACCCCTAAAGTGGAGTAAAGAATCTTTAGTTTTAAATTTTATTTTATTTGCGCAGGAACATTATCTTATTTGTACAACACCAGATAACCCTTATATTAAAGGGGAATGGGGTTAACCAACACTACCCTCCAGCGTGATCTGCAGCAATTTCTGGGCTTCTACGGCAAACTCCATTGGAAGCTGGTTCAACACCTCTTTGGCGTACCCGTTTACAATAAGCCCTACAGCATCTTCTGTTGAAATACCGCGTTGGTTGCAATAAAATATCTGGTCTTCGTTGATCTTAGAGGTGGTAGCTTCATGTTCAACAATGGAAGAATCGTTACTCACTTCCATATACGGAAAAGTATGAGCACCACATTTATCTCCCAGCAACAAACTGTCGCATTGTGAGTAATTCCGTGAGTTTTCGGCATTCTTATTTATCTTAACCAGGCCACGGTAACTATTCTGCCCCTGTCCGGCTGAAATACCCTTAGAAAGAATATGGCTGCGGGTGTTTTTGCCGATATGCTGCATTTTTGTACCTGTATCCGCCTGTTGATGGTGATTGGTAACAGCTACCGAATAAAATTCAGCCGATGAATTATCTCCCAACAATATACAACTTGGATATTTCCAGGTAATTGCAGAACCGGTTTCAACCTGTGTCCAGGATATTTTAGAATTTTCGCCTTTGCAGATTCCACGTTTGGTAACAAAATTAAAAATACCACCCTTTCCGTTTTTATCACCCGGGTACCAGTTCTGAACAGTCGAATATTTAACCTGGGCATTCTTTAATGCCACTATTTCAACTATTGCAGCGTGAAGTTGGTTCTCGTCACGCATAGGGGCCGTGCAACCTTCCAGATACGAAACATAGCTATCGTCATCTGCAATGATCAACGTCCGTTCAAACTGACCTGTATTCATGGCGTTAATACGGAAGTATGTTGAAAGTTCCATAGGGCAACGAACACCTTTCGGAATATAGACAAAGGAGCCATCACTAAAAACAGCCGAATTAAGCGTTGCAAAGAAGTTATCGGTATAAGGCACCACCGAACTCATGTATTTTTGAACCAGATCAGGATGGTGTTGAACGGCATCACTGAATGAGCAGAATATAATGCCCATCTCGTTCAGACTCTCTTTGAAAGTAGTCTTGACCGACACACTGTCCATTACAGCATCAACTGCAACACCCGATAACGCTAAGCGTTCATGAAGAGGAATGCCCAGTTTTTCAAATGTTTTCAGTAACTCAGGATCTACTTCATCCAGGTTTTTAGGTGCGTTTTTACGGGGAGCAGCATAATACGCAATACTCTGATAATCAATTTCAGGTATATCCAGATGAGCCCAGGTGGGCATCTTCATGGTAATCCATTGTCGGTAAGCCTTTAAACGAAATTCGAGCAACCATTCCGGTTCGTTCTTCTTTGAAGAAATGAGTCGTACCACATCTTCATTAAGGCCTATTGGAATAATGTCTGTTTCAATGTCGGTTGTAAATCCATATTTATATTCGCCTTGGGTTACCTGGTCTAATATTGCTTCTGACATAATATCAATTTATTAAAGAGACAGATGAATAATCATCTTTTTTTGAAATAAGCTGCAAAGGTACAAAAAAAATGCATTTTCAAATGCTAAAATCTTAGCCTGATTGCAGTAAAAACATAACACCTCTCACTGCATATTTGTTTTAATCCTTATTTTTATTGACATTATTTGAGATGTCTCCCAATTTTAACCAGATAGAAAACACAAAGGGAAATAAGACATATCTCATTTCCCTTTGTTTAAAAGCGTTTCAATATTGATTAACTTATTAGAAGTTCAAGATTGAAGCAGTATGCAGTTATTTTTTCTTTTCCAGCTGTTTTTGAATCTTTTTAATCGCTGAATCAATAGATTTCTCAGGTTCAATAACATTGTATTCGCCCCAGAATTGATGATCGGTAAAGCCGGTAGCCTCATCGCTGATAATGACACTTGGATTTAGTTTTTCCTTAAAATCGATAGAATTTACTTCCGAACCTTTACCCCAATCGGTTACTGCCATTTCCACGGTGGAGAAATAGTTTGTATTGAACAACCGTTTTTTCCAGATTATTTTCAATCCAAGTTCTATGCGGCTATACGAATAATACCACTTTCCATCTTTCTCAAGAAAGTCCATTCTATATTTTGTTTCAGTAGGAAAAACCCTGGCATTGAAGGGTTTTTTCATGATAAACATACGTGCAGCTGCATCCCTGTCGGTAATATTAAGGCTAAACACAGCACTCTTCAATGCCAGGCTCTGCGCATCGATATATAGTTTCCCGAAATATAAAGGTTCAGTTTTATTTGGCCTCTGCTTAAAATCGAGGACGTATATCAATTTATTATCAGCATGCGTTGAATGGTCGAATGTGAACTCATAATTGTTAAACATATCTTCGGTAAAAAGATAATCCGGGTTTTTCATGATATCCAGGTACAACGAATTAAACGGACCTCCCTGTAGTTTAAACGTCAGGGTATCCAGTTTAGAATAATCGGCTTTTTTCCTGGCTTTATATAGTTTTACACCATCTGCTTTATACGAAGTGTAGGGTTGTTTGTTTATTTCCACTACAGCTTCCGATAGTGACACATACGTCCGGTTTTTCTTGATGGTTTCACGGTAGAAGGCAGTCATCAGGGTTTGAGTATTGAAATAATTTTCAGCCTTTTTAGCCAACACTGCCCGCATGAGTAATTCCGCATCTTTTGAAATTACATTTAACTCAGGCAACTCTACCGAAGAAGGATCCAGTTCAATGCGTGATTTTTCAGGCTTCAGATCTTTCAATAAAACAGCTTTGTTCTTAAAACCGATAAAGCTCACGATGACTTTCGGATTGACAACCTCCTTTGGTATTTTAAGGGAGAACTCACCTTCACTGTTCGAAATGCTTGAAATATTCATTCCTGTAACAATAAGGCTGGCGAATGCCAATGATGTGCCGGATTTCTTGTCAATAATTTTGCCCTTATACTCCGTATAATTATCAGATTCACTAACCTTCGGTCCCGGCAACTGACTTTGGGCAACTACGTAAACGGGCAACATAAAAAGCAATAGGGCATAAATACAAACAGACATCTTTCTGTCTAACGAAAAGAGGATTCGTGATTTCATATTCCAATGTATTTAGTTTATGATTAAAAATATTTATCCGGGTATTTATACGTATAAGTCACAACAACCCTAAATCTATTCTAACAATTAAACAGCTGAAATTGTTGAGTTTATTGTGCTAATTAATAAGATTTTAAAGTGTAATCACGAATTAGAATCTTCTAATTTATAAAAGCAATAAATTGATGCAGCTTATGATTACAGCCCCATTTTAATGATTCCTGTTACTTGTTACGTACAAGACAATTTATGTTTAGAATCTGATTTTATACGATTTGAAATGTTGAGCTTGCTTCACCTGCAGAATATAAATCCCTTTCTGAGACAGATTAAATTTCATTTCAGAAGTTGAGTTTTGAATTGACCGGATCTGTCTTCCCATCATATCCAACACCAGGATATGGCTATTTTCAGGCAAATTCC
>Ga0302288_1002636_pt1:5000-10391 | contig 10391 bp, 9 predicted proteins | sample III_Fen_N1_1_FD_194549 | JGI IMG/M metagenome (GOLD analysis project Ga0302288, IMG submission 194549) | Peat permafrost microbial communities from Stordalen Mire near Abisko, Sweden - III_Fen_N1_1 | ecosystem: Environmental > Terrestrial > Soil > Wetlands > Permafrost | place: Sweden...
CCAGAGAAAATTTAAAGTCCCAACTGGCTGTGGCAGTGGCATGGGAGAAGACTGGTGATCCAGCTTACTATGTGGGGCCCAACTAGACACAGAGAAGATTGCTCGACTCCAGTTGTCCGGAAGGATCCCAGTAAACGTGTTTGAATCCCAGAGAGTACCCAATGATCCACAGCTTGTTCCAGCCGTTTACCTCTGAACAGTTTCACGCACTCTTGAACTCTCTCTTCAAAGTTCTTTTCAACTTTCCCTCACGGTACTTGTTCGCTATCGGTCTCGTAGCCATATTTAGCTTTAGATGGAGTTTACCACCCACTTTGAGCTGCACTCACAAGCAACTCGACTCCGGGGAATGCTCAACCCACAGTCAGACGACAACCATACAGGCCTCTCACCCTCTATGGGCAAATGAAGCCGCATTCCAACGGACTTGGGCTGTGCTACCAACTGCAGGAAATGAGCCTCCCAAACACCACATTCCCAGCTGCCCATATAGAACAGAGGGTTCAGTGCTGAGCTCTTCCCTTTTCGCTCGCCGTTACTGGGGGAATCCTTTTTAGTTTCTTTTCCACCGCTTAATGATATGCTTAAATTCAGCGGGTAGCCCTGTCCAATCTGAGGTCATTGTTATAATTTTCCAACCAATTTCCCGAACAATCACAGCGAAAGTATGATTCGAAAAGTACGAGAGGACTAGCCAAGTTAGCCAGCAAACAACTAAGTAAGCCAGCAAGTCTGGAAGTCCAAACATAAAATTCAAACCTCTCTCAACATGAACGGGAAAAGATGCCAGATGAAAGTGGAAAACATCCCCCAGAAATAAGACTTGTACAGCATGACTCAAGCAGCTTTGCGATGCCCCACTGGGCTGACTATTCGAATTTTCCCTTGAATTGCAAAGGGCACTGATGAAAGGAGAATAAAGTGACTCAGTACTAGAACCGATGCTGCCCAAATATGAGGTCTGATTGAGAATTTCTTCCAGACAGCCATCTGTGATGGGACGAGCAAAGTCCTTTCCCGAGTCGATATTTCACCAATATCGTTGCACCCAAAGCCAGGAAACCCGAGCAACACTGTAGCAGTGCATCGCGTTTTCGTGCCATCATGAGTCTCTGTTATAGTCGAATCTCTTTTAAGAGATTTGATTTTCCAATCGCTGTACTAAGGCGACTTACAAAGAAGCCAGAGCACCATGCCTGCCAGCAATTCAAACCCATTTTTTAACGTCCAGAGAAGAAACCTGCGTCGCATGCAGAAAAGCTCGCATTGAGCGATTCCCCAATTCAGCATTATTCTCTCTTAGACATGGGATATGAAAGGGGCTTCAAGTATTTACGACCCTCAGATGGGCAAGACCCTAGCCCGTAAGCTAGAGTCACAATATGTGTTCAACAAGTAGCGGTTTCATGAAGCCCTGCAATTCGCCATGCTTCACGCAGTTGGCTGCGTTCTTCATCGATCTACGAGCCGAGTGATCCACTGTTCAGAGATTTTTAAATAAGGATTTTAGGTGGTAAGTTATTGCCATTACAGCAAAGATATACCATCGCACTCATAGACTGAGGACACTCGCCAACCCCATCCGCAGATGAGGCTTATGGACTGGTTGCAGGCCCCTGCTTTTCCAGCCCAAGCGAGCAAGAGTGACTTTCAAAGTATCCCCGGATTTCAAAGACCATATTGCTATAGCCTTCATTTCTTCTCTCCCGACTCAAATGCCATCAGCCCCCTGTGCAAAAGCTAATGACATGGTCGTACAGAGATTGGGGTCCTCAATTTTTAGTTATATTTTGGGGTAACGAGCACTCGGCCAAGCGCTACCCCGGTCCCTTATCCACAGATGGACCATCATGTGATGAGGACACTGCAAGTGAGAAGACACTGCATGAGTCCGTACTATTTATTTGCTCATACTTTAGACCCAACTTTTTTGGAAAGATTCTTTAGGAAAAAAAAGCCGTATTATTAGCCAGTCTTTCAATTCTAACTCGTTTCTCAGGTTACGACCCCGCAGTTCTGAGATGGATATTAGAGACCAGCATTGAGACATAGCCATTATACTTTGTTCACCACTTCCAAGGCATATGCTCATGAGCCATCGCCAACACCGTAACCTACAACAGTGCTTGCATCAGGCGGGCTCGTTTTTTTGATCATCTCCTTCAGAGATTGTCAATTTTCTTTCCAGCTCGAAAAATTCTATCAGTTTATAGTACGAAGCTCATCGTGTCTACCACTAAGTAGCAGCACTGATGGAATTTTCTATCCTCGGATTTTATACTTTATGACGAGCAAGCAAGTCAAAAAGCTATTGATTCGATCATCTTTGGACAAGACCCTCATCCTAGATCCCGAGGTCCCCACTTTTTTTCAAACAGTATTATTAGCCAGTCTTTCAATTCTAACTCGTTTCTCAGGTTACGACCCCGTAGTTCTGAGATGGATATTAGAGACCAGCAGTGATCCTTCCGCAGGTTCACCTACGGAAACCTTGTTACGACTTTTACTTCCTCTAAATGAGGCAGTTTGGGCATCTTCCCAGTAAACCAACGCAACCGTGAGGCCGCATTAGCACCAGTCCGAAGTCCTCACTAAATCATTCAATCGGTAGTAGCGACGGGCGGTGTGTACAAAGGGCAGGGACGTAGTCAGCACAAGCTTATGACTTGCACTTACTGGGAATTCCTCGTTCATGGGCGATAATTTCAAAGCCCAATCCCTAGCACAAAAGACATTGCGAGGGTTACCCAACTCTATCGAGTCAGGAAGACACACTGCGCCTTTTATTGTAGCGCGTGTGCGGCCCAGAACATCTAAGGGCATCACAGACCTGTTATTGCCTTTTCTCATGCAGCTTGAAGCTGCCTTGTCCCTCTAAGAAGATGATGCGAACCTACCAGTATTCGCCATCTATTTAGTAGGCTAAAGTCTCGTTCGTTATCGGAATTAACCAGACAAATCACTCCACCAACTAAGAACGGCCATGCACCACCATCCACCAAATCAAGAAAGAGCTCTCAATCTGTCAATCCTTCTAGTGTCTGGGCCTGGTGAGGTTTCCCGTGTTGAGTCAAATTAAGCCACAGGCTCCACTCCTGGTGGTGCCCTTCCGTCAATTCCTTTAAGTTCCAGCTTTGCAACCATACTTCCCCCGGAACCCAAAAACTTTGGTTTCCCAGAAGCTGCCCGGGGGGTCATTTAAATACCCCCACCGGATCGCCAGTTAGCATCGTTTAAGGTCAGAACTAGGGCGGTATCTGATCGCCTTCGAACCTCTGACTTTCGTTCTTGATTAATGAAGACATTCTTGGCAAATGCTTTCGCAGTAGTCCGTCTTGCGACGATCTAAGAATTTCACCTCTAACGTCGCAATACGAATGCCCCCGTCAGTCCCTTTCAACCATTACCTCAAGCTCAGTGAACCAACAAAACAGTACCGAGGCCATATTTCATTATTCCATGCACAACTATTCAGGCATTCGCCTGCTTTGAGCACTCTAATTTTCTCAAAGTAAACCTTCTGGTCTCAAGGGGCACCCAGTGAAGGGCACCCAAGAGATCCAGCAATCAAGTTCAGTTCAGGTAGTAGCACTGTAAAGTGAACCACCTGCCTGTAACTGAGATCCAACTACGAGCTTTTTAACTGCAGCAACTTTAATATACGCTATTGGAGCTGGAATTACCGCGGCTGCTGGCACCAGACTTGCCCTCCAATGGATCCTTCTTAAAGGATTTAAATTGTAGTCATTCCAATTACGGGGCCTCGGATGAGTCCCGTATTGTTATTTTTCGTCACTACCTCCCCGAGCCGGGATTGGGTAATTTGCGTGCCTGCTGCCTTCCTTGGATGTGGTAGCCGTTTCTCAGGCTCCCTCTCCGGTATCGAACCCTGATTCTCCGTTACCCGTTACAACCATGGTAGGCGCATAACCTACCATCGAGTTGATAAGGCAGATATTTGAAAGAGTCGTCGCCAGTACAAGACTGTGCGATCTGCTCAAAATTGTTTAGATTCACCAGAAAACGGAGCCGAAGCCCCGATTGGTTTTGATCTAACAAGAACGCTCCTCACCCGAAGGGTCGGAGCTTCATTTTCATGTATTAGCTCTAGATTTTCCAGGGTTATCCAAGTAGGAAACCGAAGATCTAAGAAACCATAACTGATGTAATGAGCCATTCGCGGTTTCACTTTTTTCAAGTTTATACTAAGACCTGCATGGCTTAATCTTTGAGACAAGCATATGACTACTGGCAGGATCAACCAGGTAAGTCGACATCGATTGCCCAATTTTTCATGGGTTCGTGCCACTCTGCTAACTAAGGCTTACGCCATAGAAAACAGGCCGAGATACAGCACATAAAAGTAACTGTCCCCTCGTTTTAGTTTCAATTTTGAACGGCCTTTTGCACTTTTTACGTTCTCAAAGGCTAATCAATGAGCAATTATATTCAGTTTGTATAAATGCGACATAAAGTCCACCACTCGGCGTTTCTCAGCAATGATGGTGCAAAAATCTTCCGGGCGATGCTCCGTTAATGCCAGACTCCATAGTTTTCACTTTTGCACTAGCCGCTTTGAGCGTAACCTAGCTCGCTACTCACGTCCTAAGAGTCTGACCGGATGCAAACCCTGCATCGATTCCACCCACACTGAGATACCCACTGGATGACTCCGGCATTTGCAACAATGATGGTGGAAAATTTTCCAGGCGATGCGCTCCGAAGAGCCCCATTAGGATCTCGTGATTAATATAGCTAATTTCCAGCCGCCTCGGTACACCAAGGCTTGCCTTGTCCAGTCACGGTCCGAGATCCTCGCCGAAGCTAACTCAAACATAGATAGGATGGCAGTTTTTGCCCCGTGTAGGGTCGCTCTGGCATAAAAGCTCACTTTGTCCATCATCGGGTATAGCAAACCTTTAACAAAATTCACCCACATTGCAAATGACACAGAACCTGCTCAAGTTGAATGCAGCAATGATGGTGCAAAAGTCTTCTGGGCGATGGCCGTTGTACTCAAACACACTGCATGACGTCCTAGAACTTGCGATTTAATGCTAATTTCCAGCTTGCACCATCTACACCAAGACCTGTCTTCCCCCAATCACAATTCGAGATCCTCGCCGAAGCTAACTCGAACATAGATAGGGTACAAACAGTTTTTCGCCTCGTGTAGCAGTCGCTCTGGCTTAAAAGCTCACAAGTCCATCCTCGGAGTCTCGCAATCGGACCAAACCCTTCATCAACTCCACCCACACTGCACAACCCTCTGGGCCTTCAGTCACATTTTATGCATGACACCGCAAATAGAAGCTAGCACACCAGTTAGGAGACAGGTTAATACCTCCCAAAGTGTGCATGCCAGTTAGGAGACAGGTTAATACCTCCCAA
>Ga0302288_1002637_pt1 | contig 10390 bp, 13 predicted proteins | sample III_Fen_N1_1_FD_194549 | JGI IMG/M metagenome (GOLD analysis project Ga0302288, IMG submission 194549) | Peat permafrost microbial communities from Stordalen Mire near Abisko, Sweden - III_Fen_N1_1 | ecosystem: Environmental > Terrestrial > Soil > Wetlands > Permafrost | place: Sweden: Abisko...
CAAAAATACCGCGAGTTAGCTGAGATGCTTCCACAAACAGTTTACGAATTGGATTTGAATGCTAATTTGAGATATTTAAATAAAGCTGGACGTGAAAAATTTGGCACAGCTTATGAAACAGGCGATGTTTCAGTATTCAGTATCGTTGTTCCTGAACAACTGGAACAAATGAAGAATAATTTTTCAAATGTTAGTTTCAAGAGTATCCCGTCCAAAGGTAATTTTTATAAACTTCGTCAGGTTGATGGTCAGATTTTCGAAGCTATGATTTCTGCCACACCCATGATTGTTGATGGGAAAACAATTGGTCAGAGAGGTGTAGTGATTGATATTTCGGATCATGTGGCCATGCAAAATGCCTTGCGCGAAAGTGAAGAAAAATACCGAACATTGATTGAAAATGCGACCGACGGCATTGTCATTGTTCAAAACGGGCTTTTGAAATTTGCCAACCAAACCATGTGCGATATAATGAAATACAAGCTGGATGAATTAATCGAAAAGCCTTTTCTTGATTATATTGATAATGCCGACCATGAATTATTGAATAAATTCCATAATAGGCGAATGAATGGTGAGCAATTCAGCAATATTCTCCGAAGCCAGTTTATTCGTAAAGACGGGAAATTGATTACCGTGGAACTTAATGCGCGAACATCGAATTACAATGGCTCTCCGGCAGGATTTATCGTTATACGTGATATTACCGATCGACTTAAAATTGAAAATGAACTACAGTTTGCCAAAAACGAGCTCGAAAAACTAAACAGTCAGCTCGAAAAACGTGTGAAAGAAAGCTCCAAACGCCTCACCGAAGCTCGCACACAATTAATTAATCTGCAAAAAGAAAACCTGCAATCGCAATACGATGTACTCAAGCAACAGGTAAATCCGCATTTTTTGTTCAATAGTTTGAATGTACTGACATCATTAATAAAACTTGAACCGGATTTAGCCGAAAAGTTCTCGGAGCAACTATCAAAAGTTTACAGATATGTGCTTGAAAATAAAGATAATGAGTTGGTCGATTTACAAACAGAACTAAACTTTTTAGATGCGTATATCTTCCTTTTGAATATTCGCTTTGTCGGAAAACTTATTGTCAACCTAACAATTCCGAATGAGAATCGTAATGATAGTATAATTCCGCTTGCCATGCAATTACTGATAGAAAACGCCATTAAACACAATGTTATGTCGAAATCGAATCCGCTCATCATCGACATTTTTATTGATAGCAACAATTGTTTAAATATTATCAACAACTTACAGGAGCGCCCATCGCAAATCGTTTCCACCGGTGTAGGATTGAAAAATATCCTGAACCGTTATCAGTTACTTAACCTTACAGCTCCTGTTTTTGAAAAAACAGAAAATCAATTTATAGCAAAAATACAATTAGTGAAAAGTTCAAATGCATGAAGCAATTATAACCTGATAAAAAGTCAGGGCACACAAGGGATCATAATTAATCGTAAATAAAACAATTACCCCGGTATTATTCCCCCTTTAGGGGGTTAGGGGGCAGATAAAAATAAAACACCATGAAAATAGTAATAATTGAAGATGAAGTGTTTGCAGCCCGCCGGCTCGAGAACATGATCAGGGAAATAGATTCCCAAATTGAAGTAGTAGCAAAGCTTGAATCGGTGAGGGAATCAGTTGAATGGTTTAAAAACAACGAAGAGCCTGATTTAATATTTCTGGATATACATTTGGAAGACGACCTTAGTTTTGCCATTTTCAAAGAAGTAAATATCTGTTGTTCAATTGTATTTACAACAGCTACAGACGAATATGCTACTCGTGCATTTCAGTTGAAAGGAATTGACTATCTGCTCAAACCTATCATTCTGGATGATCTTAAAAATATTATCGGTAAATATAAGATTTTACCTAAATTGCAATGTCCTGTTAATCCCAGTATTTTTAATGATATAATAAACATGAAATAAAATTGTAACTGGTAAATGAATAAATAGTAAATGAACTTATGAGAACAATTATTATCGAAGACGAAGAATACGCCGCACGCCGACTCGAAAATATGATTCGAGAGTGTGATCCGAGCATTGAAATTGTAAATAAATTTGCCTCAGTGAAGGAATCGGTAGCTTGGCTGAAAACCAATGCACAACCCGATTTGATATTTTTAGACATACAGTTGGAAGATGATTTGAGTTTTGCCATTTTTGAACAGGTACAGGTACGGTCTAAAATTATTTTCACCACCGCTTTCGACGAGTATGCTATCAAAGCGTTTAAACTCAACAGCATTGATTATTTGCTAAAACCAATCAACAAAGAAGAGCTTTGCCGGGCGATTGATAAATTCCGCTCGTGGACTGCCGAATCGAATCCGGTTATTGATGCCGTTATGCTTCGCGATTTACTTCGTCCGCAACAAACATACCGTGAGCGTTTTATGGTGGCAGTTGGTGATAAACTAAAAGCAATTAACGTGAGCGATATAGCCTATTTCTTTTCGGCTGCCGGAATTACATTTGTGGTTATGCATTCAAAAAACCAATATTCGCTGGATTTCAGTTTGGATAATCTGCGTGAAATGCTAAACCCCAAAGAGTTTTTTCGCGTAAACCGTCAGTATTTTATTGGTTTAAAGTCTATCGACAAAGTAGTGGTTTATCCTAAAAGTCGCCTGAAATTAGTGCTCAATCCACCCACCGATGCCGACTTATTCGTCAGTATTGATAAAGCACCTGAGTTTAAACAGTGGTTAGATGGAGAGTAAAACTGTCCACCTTGCAACTCTTCATCCCAAATTAGCTCTACCGGAATTGGACTGAAAAATATTATGAATCGCTATCAATTGCTTAACCTTACTCCACCTGTTTTTGAAAAAACAGAGAATCAGTTTATTGCAAAAATTAAATTAGTAAAATGACGTTACCGAGACTCAGTTTAAACTTAAAAAAAATTAAGGAAATGAACTTAGAAAACCTTGGATATAATTCCTCACTTGAGAAATTCAGAACCGATAATAAACTCGATAACTTTGAGATTGGACGGGTTACTGAAGAACATAAGGAACGGTATAAAGTCATGGCTGAAGGGGGTGAATTTGAAGCCGAAATAGTTGGCAATATGCGTTTCGCAGCAAAAAGTCGGGAAGAATTTCCCGCTGTAGGTGACTGGGTGGCTTTGACAACTTATGAAAATGACTTTGCCATCATTCATAAAATACTTCCACGGTTCTCGACTGTAAAACGACAGGCAGTTGGTCAGTTTGGAGAGATTCAGATTATTGCAACCAATATTGATTATGCATTTATAGTTCAGGCAGTTGATAGAGACTTTAATATCAACAGATTGGAAAGATACCTGACTATTTGTTATTCATCAAAAGTCAGCCCGATAATAGTTCTTACAAAAACCGATTTGATAACGACAAAACAGCTTACGGAAATCGTAGAAAGTGTAAAAATTCGGATAAACGCCATTCCGGTTATTGCCATAAGTAACGAAACTCAAGATGGATACGAAGCCGTAAAAGCTATTATTGAAAAAGGAAAGACTTATTGTATGCTTGGTTCGTCGGGAGTTGGAAAATCCACTCTTTCGAACAATCTTTCCAGCAAAGAAATCATGAAAACGGATACCATCAGCCTAAGCACAAACAAAGGACGACATGTTACAAGTCACCGTGAATTAATTGTACTGGAAAATGGTGGAATACTGATTGACAATCCGGGAATGCGCGAAATTGGAATCGCAGATTCGGAAAGTGGTTTAGAAACAACATTCGACCGAATTATACGCCTTTCAAATAACTGTAAATTCAAAGATTGCACTCACACCAACGAAAAGGGTTGTTCGGTAATTGAAGCTGTGGAAAGTGGAGAAATTGATAAAAGTTCCTACAACAATTACCTTAAAATGGAACGGGAGAAAATGCATTTCGAATCGACAGTTGAAGAGAAACGAAAAAAAGATAAGGAATTTGGCAAAATGCTAAAGAATTACAAAAAGGACATGAAGAAAAATACGAACTTTTGAATAACATTTTATGGAAACAAAAAAAGCAGCCATCATTTATCACAGTAAGCGAGGCACAACACAAAAATATGCTGCTGAAATTGCTTTTTATCTGAAAAAGAAAGGAATTGAATCGAAGGTTACATCGGTTCAGAAGTTTAATAGCAAGGATATTGCTAGCATCGATTACATTTTTTTTGGGTGCTGGACAAGCGGTCTATTTTTCATTTTACAACATCCTGAAAAAGAATGGATCGAATTTGCCCAATCACTCCCTCAGAATTTAACTGCGAAAACTGCCTTGTTTACTACTTACAAAATACGAACAGGCAGCATGTTTCGGAATATGAAGAAATTTCTAAAAGGTAAAACTCTGGATGCTTCCTTACTTATTCAATCCCGAAATGGTGAATTATCAGAATTTAATCGATAAATTTATAGAATAGTCTGAATAAAAATTACTTTTACATCCGTTAAACATTAAAAATACGACCATGCAACCCATTACTCAACAGCAAATTAATCGCTTCGTAGCAGGTAAAACCATCGCTATTGTGGGCGCATCACGCAACGAGAAAAGCTTCAGTGCCGATGTGGCAAAACATCTTAAAGAGTTAAACTTCAAACTATGGTTCGTTAATCCGAACTACGAAACTGACGAACCCCAGAATTCGAAAGTGCAATCCATCAAAAAATTGCCCAAAGATGTAAAACATCTATTGGTACTTACACCGGCCACTGAAACAGAATCAGTTGTGAAACAGGCAATTGAACAGGGGATGGATAATATATGGATACAACAAAAATCTGAAACTACAGCTGCAATAGAACTAGCTCAGAATAATAAGGTTAATCTGATTCATCATCAGTGTATATTCATGTTTACCAAACCAACAGGAATCCATAAATTTCATTATACAATGAAGCGGGTTTTCGGTTCTTTGCCAAAATAAGAAACTATATCTAATTCTCAGTAAAAGCAATCTATTTAAGGTTGCTTTTAATTTTTAATCCCTTTCTGTCATAAATTTGAAGTTAACATTCAATCCAATTTTTTAGTCATTCAACAGCTATTTTTATACCCTCACTATATAATAATTGTGCACATTTTTCATCTGAATTACTTTTGTTTCGAAATCCGAACAAAACAACGGATTATAACATAAATAAAATTCAATAAAAAACAATTTTTTAAGGGATGAAAAAGACAATTTTAGCAATCACTATGCTGCTTTCGGCTGGAGTCTGTGTAATGGCTCAAAAAGAAGAAACTAAAAAAAATCAAGAGGTTCAGTATCATTTTTTCACAAACAATATTCCGTCAGATTGGAATTATCCGCTTGTAGGGTTTGTAAACAATGTAGATGGTAATCATGCCTGTGTGCAAATTGGTATTGTAAATTCTACAACTGGTAATTTTGGTGGAGTTCAAGGAGGATTCATCAATAGTGTTGGAGGGAATGTTGTCGGCATTCAAAGTGGATTTATTAACAGTGTTGGAGGTGAGTTTAAAGGCATTGAAAATGGATTTATCAACACGGTAAATGACAATTTTAGTGGTATTCAAAACGGTTTTATTAATTCAGTAGGCAAATCGGTTTACGGTATCCAAAGTGGATTTATCAACTCTACCGGCAATGGAGTTTACGGAATTCAGTGCGGTTTTATTAATTCATCAGGAGATATGCATGGATTGCAATATGGTTTTATCAATTCGGCAAAAACCCTACGTGGAGTTCAACTCGGTTTTATTAATTCGGTTGATAGAGTGGAAAAAGGCTTGCCCATTGGTTTTCTGTCGTTTGTAAAACATGGTGGATATAAAGCTATTGAAGTATCTTACAACAATATTAATCCTGTGAATATTGCTTTTAAAACGGGTGTTCGGGAGTTCTACACCTATCCAATGTTGGCTTATGATTGGCGTTTGGGGGACGACCGTTTATCGTTTGGTTATGGTATAGGCTCAAACTTAGATCTTAGTAATCATTTGTTTATCAACCCTGAAATGGAAGGATTGCATCAAGTTTCGCTCGACTTTAACCATTATTCTACTTTGCGTTGCAATTTGGGTTACAACATAAGCGATAATTTCGAAATAGTTGCAGGTCCATCATTAGTGTGGCAGTTCAAAATTGATGCAGACGATTTTCACCACAATTATACCGAGTGGGATCCTTCCATAGTATCGATTAATAAATTCTCGTTAGGTTGGAGTGCTGCATTGCGATATAAATTCTAAGTTATTTAAAAGGTATAATAATGATGTATAGACTCAGACCTTGGCAAGATGCTGATGCTTTCGAAGCAGCAGAATTAGTTAGTTCTAATATTAGTCGTTTTATGTCGGATGCATTTCCGGGAAACGATGTGGAGAAATGGCAAAAATTTATCCGCAAAGCTCACGAAAATCCATCAGCATTTTACAGGGTCATCGAAGTTGATGGAAAATTTGCCGGGAACATTGGCGTACTCATCTGCAATGATATATTGCGGATGAACGCCGAACTCGGCTACTGGATTGGCGATCAGTATAAATGCCGTGGCATAATGACCGAAGCTGTAAAAGAAATGGTACAGTTGGTTTTTGAGAATTTCAGTGTAACAAGGATTTATGCCACTCCTTTTGGTAACAATTTTGCTTCGCAACGCGTACTCGAAAAAGCTGGTTTTACGCTCGAAGGCATGTTCGAGAAAATATATATCAAAAATGGCATGAAGCAAGACGAACTTGTATATGCTAATCGGAAAAAATTAAAATTATAGTAAACATCTCAATTTTATGGAAATTTCATCTAAAACCTCAATCAAACCGATGGGAATTTTTGCCTCTTTGTTATATTTTGGCATTCCTTCGGTAATATTTTACTTTTTCATTTACTTCGTCATGCAACGCCTTCATGGTGCAGGAGTAAATGATTTTGTCAATTTCTATGCTTCAATGGTCACTCCATTGATATTAATGCTGATAGCTTCGCTTGTTGCTTACAAATCAGAAGGAAATAAGTTTTCGTGGGCTTTACTTTCAAAAAGATTCCGACTCAAGAAAATGGAAAAAAAGGATTGGATCTATACATTAATTTTAATAGTAGCAATGATAATTATTCAGGGAGGTCTGGCATTTACATCTAAATGGCTTATTCAGTTTGATTTCTTCGCACCACCCACCTTTCTTTTGCCAGCTGTCGATCCACGACTTGAACATAATCTGGTATTGAACTCATTTATGGGATTTCCCCTGAAAGGACAATGGTGGATATTCTTTGTTTATCTTTCGGTATTGGTTTTTAATATTATTGGAGAAGAATTTTGGTGGCGCGGATATATCTTACCCCGTCAGGAACTCGCTTTTAAAAATTGGACATGGGTCGCACACGGTATATTTTGGGCTCTCTTTCACTTTTTCTGGAAATGGAATTTACTCATCTTATTACCTGTTAGTTTGGTGCTTTCATATGTGGTTTTTAAACAAAAAAATACCTGGATTGCCATTATTACACATATGATATTTAATAGTATTCCGCTAATTGGGTTGCTGATTGGAATTATTGGTTGATTAAACAAATTTAAAATATTATGCAAATTCTTCCCCAAAAATCCGAGAGTTCAAATCTGTATTATCGAAATGCTGAGAGAAACAATATTCCCAAACTTCGACAAATTTGCGAAAGCTGGACTGATAAATTATTAGTTGAAGATAAAGCATTTTCAACTGACTACATTGCCCGTTGCATTGAGAATGGCGATTTACCTCGATTAGAAAATGCAAAAATTGAAAACTACTCGTTCAAAGCCATTTGCCGTAAAACGGATAACGAGATGATTGGTTTTTTTGAAATTTATCATGGTTATCCAAGCAATGATGTGTTGTGGATAAGCATGTTTGTAATTGATCAATCAGTTCAAAAAAAGGGTTTGGAAGTGAAATGGTTGATTTATTAAGTTTTGAAGCCAAACAATGCGGATTTTTAGCGTTGGGAATCGGCGTTTATTTGAAAAAACAAAAAGGATTGCTATTCTGGATAAAAAACAGATTTGATAAAATTTTAGAATTTGAAGGCGATAAAAAAATAGATGTGGACACGTTTCCATTCATTAAACTAAAGAAAAGACTTTAAATTCAAAATCAATCAGAAATATTTGAAAAAATGAAACGAGCATGAACGCGGACGTTCGCCAAAGTAGATGATTTCAGCTTCAAGGAATCAGCGCATAGTCCAATATTTGAAGAATCGGAACAATGTGAGAAAATAATTGAGGAATATATTCTTTGCGACTAAAATATAAATGCACATTCACATTTTTGTGGTGAATATTGACATTAACCACGAAAAATAAATAACTTTGTGCAAACAACCTTATTCTTTTATTTTCCGTTTAACTCGGTTTTATAAATTCTGACAAATGATTCTATTACAACCACATGATTATTATAAAGTTACTAATCTTCTGAATAAAGTGGAGTTCAATAACTACTTTGCAAAATCAGTAGTGCAACAATATGTTACAGGCAAAATTTATGTAGATAAGCCTGAAAATCCTACGGTTTTTTACATTTACCATCCTTATGGTATGTCATTATTATTAGGCGATTATACAAATTATGATTTTAGGAAAGACTTTAAAAAATACTGTCTGAATAGCGAAGATAATCGTGAAAAACCTGATTGGCTTCAGGTATTCCCACTCGAATGGTGTGCTGTAATTGAAGAAATTGCAAAAACGACAGAGAATGTTATTGAACAATATGATCGTATCAATTTTAAATTCAATAGGGAAAAATATGATGTATTCCGAAAAACACTAAATTTGAATAATTGGGAAATCATTGAAACCAATGCAGAAGTATTTGAGTCCATGCCCGGGACTGTTGTACCACGTTTGTTTTGGGATAGTGCCAACGATTTCGAACATAAATCAAAAGGCTACACCCTTTACGTCGATCAGAAACCTGTCTCAACAGCTTTTGCTTCTTTTTTACTGGAAGATATTTTGGAAATTGGCATTCAAACTGTTGACGGACTTAATGGAAAGGGATATTCAGCTATTACCTGCTGTAAGTTAATTGATTATAGCCTCGAAAATGATCTTCTACCATTGTGGTCGTGCAAAAAAGATAATATTGGTTCCATGAAACTTGCTCAGAAACTTGGATTTGAAATTGCCAAAACAGGTCCGTACTATAAAATTAATTGCTGATACCCATGAAATTTCTTGCCATCGAAAAAGACATTCCCAATACCAATTGGGCAAACACAGACAAGATTCTTGCAGATGAAGCCCGAAAAGTGTATGAACTTTATCTTTCCGGCTCGTTGCGGGAAATTTATTTCAACGAATCGCACAATGCAGTACTAATGTTGGAATGTGAAAGCAAGAACCAGGCTTTGCAATTGCTGGAATCGCTTCCATTGGTCAAGAGCAAAATGATTGAATTTGAAGTAACGGAGCTTTTACCATATACAGGTTTTCAGCGAATTATCAAATAAACAACACCTTATGACACAAAAAAACTATCAGATAGACGCATTCACCAATGAACTGTTCAGCGGAAATCCGGCAGCTGTTTGCCCTTTAGCTCAATGGTTAGACGATGAAACCATGCAAAAAATTGCCATGGAAAATAATTTGGCTGAAACTGCATTTTATGTAAAAGAGGGCAAAACATTTGAAATTCGATGGTTTACACCCACTGTGGAAGTAGATTTGTGCGGACATGCTACGTTGGCGGCAGCTTACGTATTGTTTTTCCTCGAAGGATTTGAAGGTGAGACAATTCACTTTATATCTCCACGAAGCGGCAATTTGTTTGTACGTAAAAATAAAGATTGGTTGATATTGGATTTTCCCGCAGATAATGTTGACGAAATTGAAATCTCGGATGAAATCCTATCTTGTTTTGATATTAAACCAATAAAAGCTTATCGTGGCAAAACAGATATTATGTTGGTTTTCAGAACTGAATCCGATATCCGAAACCTGATTCCTTCATTTTCTGATATAAAAGAAATTGGAGTTCGTGGAATTATTGTGACGGCAAAAGGCGATGATGTTGATTTTGTTTCTCGCTTTTTTGCACCTCAGTCAGGAATTAATGAAGATCCGGTTACTGGATCGGCGCATACCACTTTAACTCCCTATTGGACTCAAAAATTAAAAAAACTGGAAATGACAGCCTTACAACTTTCCAAACGTGGAGGCTACCTGAAGTGCCAATATTTGGGCGATAGAGTTGAGATAGCAGGAAATGCCTGCCTTTTTATGAATGGATTGATGTATTATAACACATAAGTTGCCCTGCAAATTATTGATGGTGAATTCTTAAAATTGAGTTTATATAAGTTATGTATTTTAATAAAATAATTTATTTGAACGCAAAGTCGCTAAGTTGCAA
>Ga0302288_1002639_pt1 | contig 10387 bp, 9 predicted proteins | sample III_Fen_N1_1_FD_194549 | JGI IMG/M metagenome (GOLD analysis project Ga0302288, IMG submission 194549) | Peat permafrost microbial communities from Stordalen Mire near Abisko, Sweden - III_Fen_N1_1 | ecosystem: Environmental > Terrestrial > Soil > Wetlands > Permafrost | place: Sweden: Abisko...
ACGGAAAAGTGTCGCGTGCAAGTAGAGCTGCAAATATGGCTTCGAAGAAAGGAATCATTGTGGTGGTTGCCGCCGGAAACGAAGGAAATCAAACATGGCGTTATATTGGCTCTCCTGCTGATGCAGAGGGGATTATATCTGTTGGTGCAGTGTTGGCTGACAGCACTTCCAGCTTGTTTTCATCTTTCGGTCCGAGTTCGGATAATCGTATAAAACCTGAACTTTGTGCTGTTGGTTCTTCGTCAGCAATTGTCAGCACAAGCGGAGTACCCACTTATGGAAACGGAACTTCTTTTGCAACACCCATAATGACAGGAATGATGGCATGTTATCTGCAGGCTTATAAATATTTAAAATCCATTTTAAGTGTTCAAGCCATATTGAATTCTGTTTTTGAAAGTGGAAATTTATATCTTTCTCCCACCTTTCAAAAAGGCTACGGAATTCCAAATTTTGAATTTGCAACCCGAAAACTCGGCTTTCTTGCAGGAACAAATTCAATTTTGTCAGATGATGAATATAATATGGCTTATGATACTCAGAATAAGTCTATTCATATTTGGACGTTCAATCGTCAAAATCCGACTATAGAAACCGTTCGTCTTTACGCTATTACCGGAAAACTGATAATGGAAAAAAGAATGAATGAAACGATAACAGCTTTAGATGTCAGCAAATTACCGGTGGGGATTTATGCAATTTGTATTTCGGGAAACGATAAGACAATGACTAAAAAGATAATGATAAGATAATGAATTCCATATCACTTTCCGAACTTACATCTCAAATTCAGGAAACCATTCGCCTTAGTTTCGCCTCAAGTGTGTGGATTCGAGCAGAAATTAGCGAATTGCGTGAAAACCCGGGTGGACATTGTTATTTGGAATTTATTGAAAAAGACAATGATTCTGATGCTTTATTGGCAAAAACGAAAGCTACGATTTGGGCTTCCACTTACCGAATGCTCAAACCTTATTTTGAAAGCAGTACCGGACAGGCGTTGAAAGCCGGATTAAATGTGTTGGTGGCAGTAACAGTCGAATTTCATGGTGTTTATGGCTTTAGTCTGAATGTGCGTGATATAGATCCGACATTTACCATTGGTGAAATGGCAGCACGACGGTTGAAAATTATTCGTCAATTGGAAGCGGATGGCATTGTGGAAATGAACAAACAACTCGATTTTCCACAACTACCTCAACGATTGGCTATTATTTCGTCAGTCACAGCTGCCGGTTATGGTGATTTCTGTGACCAACTGAAAAATGACCCCTCTCGTTTTGCTTTTTACACCAAACTTTTTCCGGCAGTTATGCAGGGCGATCAGGCTGAAGTATCCATTGTTTCTGCGTTGGAAAAGATTTATGAGCATGTTGAGTTATTTGATGTAGTAGTGATTATTCGTGGTGGTGGTGCAACAACCGATTTGGCTTGTTTTGATTCGTACAATCTGGCATTGAATTGCGCTCAGTTTCCCTTACCTATTATTGCCGGAATCGGTCATCAACGGGATATTTCTATTTTGGACATGGTGGCGCATACCAGTGTAAAAACCCCAACTGCGGTCGCTGAGTTTTTGATTTCATGCATGCAAGAAGCCGAAAATGAGGTTGTGGATATTGTTGCTGATATTCAGACAATAATACGAAATAATCTAGAACTTGAAAAACGATTTTTTGACCAAACTCAACTAAGAATTAAACAGGTTCTTCGGAATTGGGTCGTACAAAAAACACATGTACTTGAGCGTCAAAAAAGCCGTTTAATAGCATCGGTTCGTATGCATTTCCTGAAACAAAACAATAAACTGCTGTTGCTTGAAAAAAATATTGAAACACACTCTCCACAATTCTTGTCGAAGCACGGTTACACCATTACAACATTGAATGGAAAGCGTATTTCATCTATAAAACAGGTAAAAGCGGGTGATAAAATTCGCACTTTTATGGCGGATGGAGATTTTGGAAGTGAAGTAACCCCTAATCCCTAAAGGTGAATTTTTAAAGGCTATTATTAAATTGAAAATAAATTATTGAGGCAAAACTAACTTAGTTCTCCGTCAGTTGACGGACTAGGGGTAATATTATGGCAAAGATTATTCTCGAAAATATGGAGTTTCACGCCTTTCATGGCTGTATGGAACATGAGCAGCAACTTGGAAACACTTTTTTTGTAAGTGTTGCTATGGAACTGGATACATCTCATCCCGGGAAAACGGATGTATTAGAGCATACGCTCAATTATCAGTTGGTTTACGATGTGATTAAAGAGCAAATGGAAATACCTTCCAAACTGATTGAGCACGTTGGACAACGTATTTCGGACTGTCTTTTTGATAGGTTCTCGCAAATACTGGAGTTGGAAGTGAAATTATCAAAAATGCATCCACCACTTGGAGGAAAAGTGGACAGAGTAACGATTGTGCTGAATAAGAAACGATAAAATAGCTCCTAATCCCTAAAGAGGAATGAAGAGTGTAAAATAGTATTTTGTATTAATACTGTTTAAATATTTGTTTTTAGAGTAGCAGAAGCTTAATTTCTCAACCAAAAAGTTTACTTTTGTAAGCTTTTTTATTTTAATATTTATAAAAAGAGCTCAATATTAAATCAAGTTTATCAACTCATTCTTATTCCCTTTCAGGGGTTAGGGGTAAATAAATCAGAAATAATTATGTCAACAAACGAACCAAAACAAGGACATCCGAAAGGACTCTATTTTGTTTTTGCCACCGGAATGTCTGAGCGTTTCAGCTATTACGGAATGCGCGCACTTTTCACGCTTTACCTCATCAAAGCGTTGGTGATGGACAAAGAATTAGCTTCAACTATTTACGGTAACTATACCGGATTGGTTTACTTAACACCTCTGATTGGAGGATATGTGGCTGACCGTTACTGGGGAATGCGCCGATCTATCTTTTGGGGTGCTATTCTCATGGTATTGGGACAATTATTCATGTTTACAAGTGCTTTGAATTATCAAAATGGTGAGTTTGCCAAATGGTTGATGTATGGTGGTTTGGCTGCTCTTATTTTTGGAAATGGCTTTTTCAAACCTAATATTAGCACCATTGTTGGTCAGCTCTATGAACCGGGTGATAAACGATTGGATTCGGCTTTTACAATTTTCTATATGGGAATTAATGTTGGAGCATTTATAGCACCGTTGCTCTGCGGTTTTGTAGGTGATACAGGTAATCCGGCTGATTTTAAATGGGGTTTTCTGGCTGCAGCGTTGGGAATGATGTGTAGTTTGATTCTTTTTGTAGGTTGGAAAAATAAATTTTTAGTTGGACCAAATGGTGAGCAATTAGGAGTGATTGCGGCACATAAAGTTGCAGCACATAAATCGGAAAAAGAAGCTCAACCGGTTCAAACTTCGAAACAGAATATTACCTCATTTTTGCTTTGGGGAATCGGAGCGGTTATATTGTACTCCGTTTTCCACTTTGTATTGAGTTTAGATTTAATCGGCTCTGCTATTTTTGCTTTGTGTATTATTATCCCGGCTTATGTTATTTCTGATAGTTCGTTGACTAAAATTGAACGTGAACGCATATGGGTTATTTACATTATTGCTTTTTTCGTCATTTTCTTCTGGTCAGCTTTTGAGCAGGCTGGTGCTTCGTTGACTTTCTTTGCCGATGAGCAAACTAACCGTAGTCTTTTTGGTTGGGAAATGCCGGCCAGTTATTTTCAGTCGTTTAATCCTGTTTTTGTGGTAATTTTCGCACCGCTTCTTTCTTTTTTGTGGACAAAACTCGGACAGAAAAATCTTGATCCGGCTTCACCCATAAAACAGGCTATGGGGTTGTTTTTATTGGCATTAGGTTATCTGGTTATTGCCTTGGGAGTGAAAAACGTAGAACCTGGAATGAAAGTGAGTATTCTATGGCTAACAAGTTTGTATTTTATCCACACTATGGGCGAATTAATGTTGTCACCAATTGGACTTTCGATGGTAAATAAACTGGCACCTATGCGTTTTGCTTCATTGTTAATGGGCGTTTGGTACTTGTCGAATGCTACAGCCAACAAATTTGCCGGAATGCTGAGCGGACTTTATCCCGAAGCCGGTAGAACAAAAGCAATTCTGGGTTATCATATTACAACTTTATACGATTTCTTTATGTTATTTGTGATTATGTCCGGTGTGGCTGCTATTATACTTTTTGGACTTTCAAAATGGTTGCAAAAGCTGATGAATGGTGTGAAATAGAATTCATTAGGTTCTAGATATAATGAAAATCTCTTGCCAATAGATTGGTAAGGGATTTCTTTTGTAACTAATATTAGTTATTTCTCATTCAGGATTTTTTGTTTTTGTTTCTCAAAATCTTCTTTGGTAATTAACTTTTCATCCAACATTTGTTTCAAATCTCTCAGCTTTTGTACTTTGGGTGAAATAGGTTCTGGTTGAGATTGTTGCGTTGTTTTTGGCGATTCGGGAATAGCAACTTCAGTTGGTGCTTGTGGTAGTTGTTGGGCAAGTGGCATTAATTCATACCTGTGAACAGTTTGATAACGGAGACTCCATAAAAATGGAGCAATCAGGTAAAATCCACTCACAATTGCACCAACATCTAATCGTTCATCGCGTGCAATACTTGTGTACAAAGGTTCGTAACCATCTTTTACTAAATCAATATTGGTGACGCTTCCCATTATTTTAGTATCAGCATACCAATAAGGTGTTCTGCCAACTGGTTCTCCATCGATATATACTTTAGCGTCACTTGGGTAAGATTCAATCAGAGTGGAACTGACGCAACCTGAAAACATTATAACTGCGGCTAATAATACCGATATAACTTTAAAAGTGAAACTTTTTTTCATGCTGATAAATTTTAAGGGTTGTTATGATTTTGTTTTCGAGTTTGTTGAAAAACAAAAATAATGCCAGTAATATTTTGAAATAAATTTGTTTTTTCAATTAATTTCCCTTAAATTTGTAACCATTGTGTAAGGTTAAACTATGTGGTTATGAATGAATACTTAACGCTATCTGAGGCAGCAGAATTAATTGGGAAAAGTAAAGAAACTCTTAGGCGGTGGGATCGCGAAGGTAAGCTAACAGCAGTTCGTGAACCTATCAGTAATTATAGGGTTTATAAGAGAGATCAATTACAGATTGTTTTTTCTGAATTTCTAACTCAAACAGTAATTGAATTAAATTCAAATCAGGTCAAACCAGAAAATCAATATAGTGTTATAGAACTATTTGCTGGTGGAGGTGGTCTCGCTGTTGGTATGGAAAAAGCGGGATTAAAATGTGTTGCATTGAATGATAATGATAAATGGGCTTGTCAAACATTGCGAAAAAACAGATCATATTGGAATGTACTAGAAGGTGATATTCGAGGATTTGATTTCTCTGAATATAACAATAAAGTAGATGTTGTAACAGGTGGATTTCCTTGTCAAGCATTTAGTTATGCAGGTAAAAAGTTGGGGTTGGCGGATGCAAGAGGAACGTTGTTTTATGAATTTGCAAGAGTTGTTAAAGAAGTAAATCCTCCTATTTGTATCGGTGAAAATGTGCGTGGATTGTTAAGTCACGAAAAAGGTAAAACATTGCAAGGAATGATGTCAATTCTTAATGAAATTGGATACAATGTTGTCCCTATTCAGGTACTTAAAGCCATTAATTATAAAGTTCCACAAAAGCGAGAACGACTGATTTTGGTTGGAATCCGCAAAGATATTAATTTGAAATTTGAATATCCGGAACCCTACAGCAAAGTCTATACATTGAAGGATGCACTAAAAAAGGGAGAATTATTTGATACCGATGTTCCAACATCAATAGGTTCTACCTATCCCAAAAGTAAGAAGGATATATTAGATTTAGTACCACCAAAAGGGTATTGGCGTGATTTGCCTTTAGAAACACAAAAACAATTTATGGGTGGGAGTTTTTATCTTGGTGGTGGCAAAACAGGAATGGCAAGGCGTATTGGTTGGGATGAACCATGTTTAACACTTACTTGCAGTCCAGCTCAAAAGCAAACTGAAAGATGTCATCCCGATGAAACACGTCCTTTTACAGTAAGAGAGTATGCTCGAATTCAGACATTTCCGGATGATTGGGAATTTCAGGGGTCTTTAGCTCAGCAATATAAACAAATTGGGAATGCTGTTCCTGTTAATTTGGGAAGAGAAGTAGGGTATTCAATTGTAAAATTTCTTAATCAGTATTATAGTTTATCGAATCCTAAATAATAGCTATAATTTTCAAAAGTAATTTGATTTAAAATGCTTCTTTTTGATGTATTGATTTCTGAGCTAATTTCATCTAGTGCTGAATTCTCAGAGATTTCGGCATTTTTGTCAACAGTATTTAGGTAGTCATTTATTGCAAAGGGTAGAGCTTTATATAGTTGATATAGAGCATCGTCTTGTCCAGACAATAAAGCATAAAACCTGTCTCCGGAAATTTTAAAAACACGACTATGGCTGTATTCTTTACCATTTATTTCGCCAGTCCATTTTTCATTAAAACTACCTTTTGCTAGAATTTGAACCCAATAAAAATTTGCTTTTTTGTAATTGTCTGCATATCTAGCCAGTTTTTGAAATAAACTTTCCGCCGAACTGCTGTTCATTGTATTGTGTTTGTTTTTAATGTCGGCAAATAATGTGTCATCTATAGCTTTTATGTCAAATCCACTTAGATTGCCAACTTCAAACCCTTTAATTCCTCCTAAAATCTGTTCATGAAAAGTTCCAATCGAATTATTTATTGATTTGTCAACTTGTCGCAAAATCTCAGATTCGATCAAACTTTCTTCGTCAATTTCGTTGAATTTTGAATCAAAAGTAAGTTTTATAGTGTCAACTTTGTTGCTATAAAAACTCTTTTTAGAAATGTTGTTTTTTGCTTTCACATAAGCCTTGTGAAGATTTGCAATACATTCAATTAAATGTTCATCAGAAATAAAATTCACATATTTGTTTTTCATAGAATGAAAATTTTGTATTTAATCCGCTAAAGTAGTATTTTTTAGATAAAATATCGTATTTGCGATAATTTATTTCATTTTCCACTTCTTTTGGCTTCAATTCAATCACTTCTAAATCAGTCACTTTATCTCCGTCAATAACGACTCGGATGAGTGTTTGCACTTTGTGAAATCCGTATTTTCCGGCAGCTCCGGGATTAATATGAAGCAAATCCAAATTACGGTCGTTTTGAACTTTAAGAATGTGAGAATGTCCGCAAACAAAGAGTTTTGGGGGTTGCTGGAAAATTGCAGGACGCACTAACGGATCGTATCTCCCCGGATAACCACCGATATGTGTAAGCCACACTTTTACTCCTTCGCACATAAAACGATTGTGTTGTGGGAAGATAGAGCGAATTTCGTAACTGTCGATATTTCCCCAAACACCACGCAAGGGTTTAAATTTTTGCAAACGGTTGACTATATCGAGCGAACCCCAGTCACCACAGTGCCAAACCTCATCGCAGTTGGCAAAATGTTCCAATATTCTGTCATCGAGCAAACCATGAGTATCTGAAAGTATTCCGATTCGGGTCATATAAAGAGTGTTTTTTGAAGAATAATCAGACAAAAGTAAAGAAAATAAAAACATAATCCACCGAAAAATATTGGATTTTTTGTTTGGATTACTTCTGTTTGGTTAACAAAATACAAGTCATGCGCTATTGTGTAAATAAACACAAACAGACCTCCCGCTAACTGTCAGACCGATTTTGTTTATATCCCGAATTTCGCTACTTTTGTCCTCACTTCGGTTGTTGTTAACATGACACAATGAAAAAGAAAACGAATAATCTCAAGCCATTTATTCATAAGATGCGATTCAAATATCGTGTTTCCATTCTCAATGAGAACACATTGGAGGAATCGTGGCATGCGCGGTTGTCTCGTTTCAGCGTTTTTATGTTTGCATCAACCCTTATTTTCCTGACTTTTATCATTTTGACTATTCTTATTTTTGCAACGCCGATTAGTAGGTATTTGCCAGGTTATGGCGATTCAGGTAACCGTTCAAAAATCATTCAGGAATCTATGCGAGCCGATTCAATGGTTCAACAAATTGACCTTCAGAAAGGTTATATGAGTATTTTAAAAAAGATTATTACCGGAGAGATAAAGCCCGATTCTGTAGCTTCGTTGGATTCTGTTGAACTGAAAGACAAGGCTCAGGTAATGCTTCAAAAATCGAAACACGAGAAAGAGTTTGCTGATAAATTTGAGGCAGAAGAAAAGTATAATTTAGCGAGTATCGACACGAAATCTAACGAAGAAATGTATGTTTTTTTTCGCCCGACGCGTGGCGTTATTTCATCTTCTTTTGATCTGTCCGAACAACAATTTGGAATTTATATAATCACTTCGCCTAACGAAACGGTGATGAGTGTTTTGGCAGGAACGGTTGTTTACGCAGCATTTACATTCGATTATGGTTGGGTTATTCAGGTGCAACACGAAAATAATTATCTGTCCATTTATAAAAACAATACCCGTTTGTTGAAGAAAGTAGGCGATGAAGTAAAAGCGGGAGAGAGTATTGCCATTACAGGTGATATGTCAGGGAAAAAAGCAGGAAGCCAGTTCTATTTTGAATTATGGAAACAAGGTAAACCAGTTAATCCTGAGGAGGTAATTATATTTTGAACGGATAGGTCGTGAACTGTCCGTACATACATTAAGAAGATAAAAAATACATGGAGATTATCCAAAAAAAGCAAATAGCCATATTAGGTTCAACTGGTTCTATTGGAACACAGGCGTTGGAAGTTATTTCAGAAAACGATTCGTTATTTGAAGTATATGCACTGACGGCTAATAACAACGTGGATTTGCTCATCGAGCAAGCCCGAAAATATAATCCTGAAATGGTAGCTATCGGAAACGAAGATCATTATCAGACCTTGAAAAGTGCATTGTCCGATTTGCCGATAAAAGTGTTTGCAGGAGATGATTCCATTGCCCAGGTAGCTGAAATGCAACCTATTGATATGGTTCTTACGGCTATGGTTGGCTATTCGGGGTTGAGGCCAACAATGAGTGCTATTAAAGCCGGAAAAAAGATTGCATTGTCCAATAAAGAAACGCTGGTGGTTGCCGGCGAGCTGATTTGCGATTTGGCCGCAAGTTTTAATTCAGCCATTCTTCCTGTAGATTCCGAACATTCAGCTATTTTTCAATGCTTGGCAGGCGAAGGAAATAATTTAATTGAGAAATTGATTTTAACCGCTTCGGGTGGCCCGTTTCGTACAAAATCAATGCGTGAATTGGAACATGTAACAAGTGCACAGGCACTTAAACATCCAAACTGGGAAATGGGAGCGAAGGTTACCATTGATTCGGCCAGCTTGATGAATAAAGGATTTGAAATTATTGAGGCTAAATGGCTTTTCGGAGTTACGCCCGATCAGATTCAAGTGGTGGTTCATCCACAATCTATTATTCATTCCATGGTTCAATTTGCCGATGGCTCTATTAAAGCACAACTGGGTATGCCCGATATGAAACTGCCTATTCAGTACGCCCTAACATATCCCGACCGTTTGAAAACCAATTTTCCACGGTTCGATTTTGATATTTGTAATCAGTTTACATTTGAGAAACCTGATTTGGAAAGATTCAGGAATCTGGGTTTTGCGTATTATGCCATGGATAAAGGCGGGAATATGCCATGCATTTTGAATGCTGCTAATGAAATTGTGGTTGCCGAATTTTTGAAAGATAAAATTGGGTTCCTACAAATGAGTGATATTATTGAAGATGTGTTGGCAAAAGCATATTTTATTGCCAAACCGACTTACGAAGATTACGTGAAAACTGATGCCGAAGTGCGGACGCTTACCAAAGAGTTGATTAAGTAAATGGAAATTCCAAAAACTGAAGGTATAAAGTATGCAGGTTCAAAGCTCCGGCTTTTGCCTTCCATCTTTGAACTGGTTGGGAATTTGAAGGGAATTGAAACAGTGTTGGATGGTTTCAGTGGTTCTACGCGTGTTTCGCAGGCTTTTGCGCAACTGGGTTATTCTACTACTTCCAATGATATTTCGGTTTGGTCGGAAGTGTTTGGAACTTGTTATTTGATTTCAAATCAACCAAATACATATTATCAGGAAGTTATCAATCATCTGAATAATTTACAGGGAGTTGATGGTTGGTTTACTGAGAATTATGGTGGTGCAGAAAACGAAATCAAAAAACCGTTTCAGATAAAGAATACCCGAAAACTCGATGCTATTCGCGACGAAATTGATCGGCTCAATTTGCCGTGGAACGATAAATGCGTGTTGCTCACCAGTTTGATTTATGCACTGGATAAAGTGGATAATACACTTGGACATTATGCCGCTTATTTGTCCAATTGGTCGGCTCGTTCGTACAAAGATTTGC
>Ga0302288_1002643_pt1 | contig 10378 bp, 10 predicted proteins | sample III_Fen_N1_1_FD_194549 | JGI IMG/M metagenome (GOLD analysis project Ga0302288, IMG submission 194549) | Peat permafrost microbial communities from Stordalen Mire near Abisko, Sweden - III_Fen_N1_1 | ecosystem: Environmental > Terrestrial > Soil > Wetlands > Permafrost | place: Sweden: Abisko...
AAGGCTTTCGTTTCGCCTGATTTTATTGACCTGACCAATGCAGCCCAACAATGAAGCGCCTTCGAGCAGCATGCTAACTGATAGCACGGCGATGGCAACGTACGGATTGCTTATTTCTTCGCTCGAACTGAGTTTATGGACTCCTTCGTAAATCGAAAACAGCCCACCCATGCTGAATAAAATGAGGGCCACGATAAACGACCAGAAATAGATGGCTTTCCCATATCCCAGCGGATGATTGATGCTTGGTGCTTTCTTTGAGTCTTTTAATCCCAGGAACAGTAATCCCTGGTTTCCGCAATCGGCAAACGAGTGGATCGATTCGGCCAGCATGGCTCCCGAGCCGGTCACAATGGCGGCAACCGTTTTGGTAATGGCAATGCCAAGGTTGGCCAGCAAGGCAAATATGATCGATTTTACAGATGAACTTTGGTGTGACATGGGTGAGTTGTAAATTGATTTTGTGACTTGTTTGAGTCCGCAAATTTAGGATTTTTGGGTTACAAGCACCAAAACCTGACTTGATGAAATTTACTGTTAGTTTAGATTCATGGATTTGTAAAAGCGTAAAACACCTGCTGTCAAATGCCTTGTTATGTTTTTCGCCTTCCTGTTAAAGATTTTGTTGCCCTGTTCAATTTTTAGGCATCCGAGTAGCTTTTTTTGCCACCCGAGTTGAGTTTCTGGTCGTTCTGTTAACGGTTTCACCGCCCTGTAGGTTTTCTTGCCGTCCTGTTAAAGGTTCATGCGTCCTTTCGCGGGTTTCAGCGTTTTTTTGCGTATTTGCAGAGATTTTACTCTTGTCTGATTCTGTGAAATGTGCAGAACCCTATCGCATCGGTATTCTAAAATTTTATCTTTGCGACTTGTTCGTTGATAAAAGAAAAAGTATGCAAAAGAAAATAATGTTGCTGGGTTCTGGCGAGTTGGGCAAAGAGTTTGTAATTGCCGTCAAACGCCTTGGACAAACAGTGATTGCCGTTGATAGTTATGCTGGCGCTCCGGCCATGCAGGTTGCCGATCGGTTCGAAGTGATTAATATGCTCGATGGTTCTGAGCTCGACCGAATCGTCGAAAAACACCGACCCGACCTAATTGTGCCCGAGATTGAAGCCATTCGCACTGAACGTTTTTACGATTACGAGAAGTCCGGAATTCAGGTGGTACCATCGGCCAAGGCGGCCAATTTTACCATGAACCGCAAGGCTATTCGCGATTTGGCAGCCAAAGAACTCGGTCTGAAAACAGCCAATTATCGTTACGCGAAAACTTTCGAAGAGCTGAAAGTTGCTGTTGCAGAGGTTGGGATGCCATGCGTGGTGAAACCACTGATGTCGTCGTCGGGTAAAGGGCAGTCGACCATCAAAAGTGAGGCCGACTTTGAAAAGGCGTGGAAAACAGCAGCCGATAAAGGTCGTGGAGATTTAAACGAAGTGATTGTTGAAGCTTTTGTTCCTTTTTTAAGTGAAATTACGCTGCTTACTGTAACTCAGAAAAGTAGTGAAACACTCTTTTGCGCACCAATTGGTCACCGTCAGGAGCGAGGCGACTATCAGGAAAGCTGGCAGCCGGTATTTCTTCGTGAAGGTTTTGAAGAAGAAGCTCGCCGCATGGCTTCGCGGGTGACGAAAGCTTTGGGCGGTGCTGGTATTTGGGGAGTTGAGTTTTTTATAACCGAAGATGGCGTGGTATTTTCAGAATTGTCGCCCCGACCGCATGATACCGGTATGGTAACTTTGGCAGGAACACAAAATCTTAGCGAATTTGAATTGCATTGCAGGGCTGTTCTGGGTTTGCCTATTCCTGAAATCAGGCAGGAAAAAGCGGGAGCCAGTGCAGTTATTCTTTCAGGCATCGAAACCATTTCTCCGGAATATTTGGGCATCGATTTGGTGTGTCAAAATCCACGTGCTGATGTTCGTATATTTGGGAAAGAGACTGCCCGTATTCATCGTCGAATGGGCGTGGTGGTGGTAAATGCTGAACTTGGTACCGATGTGTTGGAATTAAAGCAAACAGCCCGAAATCTTGCCAATCAGGTAGAAGTGAAACCTTCAAAATAAATAGCAACTCCTGCAAAAGAAAGAGGCTGTCTGGTTTTAATTCAGACAGCCTCTTCCCGTTGTATATTGTCCCTTGTTTATTGTGGCTTTTGATTTTGAAGTTTACTTTTACGAATTCCGTAGGTAAAATAAATGACGAACCCAATGGCCATCCAAATGATTAATCGTAGCCAGGTATCTAAAGGAAGTGAAGCCATCTGCAAAATACAAATACCAGCTCCCAAAATCGGGACAAGTGGAACAAACGGGGTTTTAAAAGTTCGTTCAATATCGGGCCGTTTCACTCTCAGAATGATGATTCCAATACAAACAATGGCAAATGCCAGCAAGGTACCAATCGAAACCAGCTCACCAAGAATATTGATTGGAAGTAACCCGGCAACGATCATCGCCACGAATCCGGTTACTAAAGTACTTACATATGGAGTTTTAAACCTATGGTGAATTTTTGCGAATACGGGTGGCAACAATCCATCTTTTGCCATCGAGAAAAATATTCGTGGTTGCCCCAGCAACATAACCAGAATAACCGAGCTAAGCCCGGCAATTGCAGCAATCTTGATAATTGGCCGTAACCAGAAAAGACCTTCGCCCATGGCGTTAACGCCCACAGCAATCGGATCGGCCACGTTCAGGAATGTATAACTTACAATTCCGGTTAAGACAATAGCTACCAAAATATAGAGTAGGGTAGAGATGCCCAATGAACCCAGTATCCCGATAGGCATATCGCGTTTCGGGTTTTTAGCTTCCTGAGCTGCGGTTGAAACGGCATCGAAGCCTATATAAGCAAAGAATATAACAGCAGCACCACGGAAGATTCCGCTCCAGCCATAATGCCCCCAAACGCCTGTATTCTTTGGAATAAAAGGATGCCAGTTGGCTTTATTTACAAACATGAATCCGATACCGATGAAAAGCAGGATTACAAATACTTTGATCACAACCATAAAGTTGTTGAAACGTGCCGATTCTTTGATTCCGATCAGGAGTAAAATTGAAATTGCTGCTACAATAAACATGGCAGGCAAGTTTAAAACTCCGGATAAGTGTGGTAGGCTATTAATGGCAATTCCGGTATCAGCCAGATTTTTGGTCAGTTCAGGGGTCATCGATTTCCATCCTACTTGCGGCACGTCGACCATAACTGTTCCCATCGCAGTTGTGAATTGCGCCGGAATGTTAATGCCAAAGTCTTTCAGGAAGCTGACTACGTAACCCGACCAACCCACAGCCACTGTAGATGCGGCAAACAGGTATTCCAGAATTAAGTCCCAACCGATGATCCAGGCCACAAACTCGCCCATGGTCGCATAAGCGTAAGTGTATGCACTACCCGAAATCGGGATCATCGACGCAAACTCGGCATAACACAAACCTGCAAACAAACAGGCCATGCCAGAAATTAAAAATGAAATAACAATTGCAGGACCAGCATATTGTGCTGCAGCCTGACCTGTTAAGACAAATATTCCGGCACCAATAACGGCACCAATTCCAAGAGTTGTAAGGTTAAATGCGCTTAACGATTTCCGTAGTCCCTGATCGGATTTCGACTCAGCCATCAATAGGGACAATGGCTTTGTAGTAAATAACTTCGACATAGATGCTAAATTTGAGTTATCAAAAATAGCTTTTTTGTTGAATAATCAAGCTTTTCAGGAAGAAGCTATTCTTGCGGAATTTTTTTTCTGAAAAATACTGTTTTGATGGCAGCGTAGAAGAACGGAATTAAAGTTACAACGATGAGCCCAAGGAAAATAATCTCGAAGTTATCCTTGATCCAGGTTATTTCACCCAGAAAATATCCGGTAAGTGTGAAAAAAGGAACCCAAATAACCGAACCAATAACGGTATCTAATTTAAATTTCGGAAAATCAAATGTTACCGTTCCTGCAAAAAAGGGGATGTAGGTTCGGATTACCGGGAAGAACCGGCCAATTATAATTGACTTGTTACCATATTTTTGATAAAATTCACGGGTTTTATTGATGGAAGGAACCAAATATTTCTGAATCAGTTTACGATGGCTATGCTCAATGCGATGCCCTATCAATGCTCCAATCTTGTAATTAAAGTGATTTCCAAGGATGGCCGCTAAAATTAAGATTGGCACCAGCACCCAAATACTCATGTCAGAGGAGGCTGCAATTACTCCTGCCGAGAAAAGCAATCCGTCGCCAGGTAAAAACGGGAAAACTATTAATCCGGTCTCCAAAAAGATGATCAGAAATAAAACCAGATAAGCTTCCCATACATTTTCGTCAACCAAGGCATAAATAGCCTCGTTGGTATGAAAGAGTAGATGGTAAATTTGTTCCAGCATCTGAATTGGTTGAATTGATTGGCCTTTATGACGTTCGAATAAAAAATGTGGTAATTTACAGAACGGTTAAATTTACTGCAAATTACACCAACTAAACAAACATCAGCCCAAAATGATGCCAATTCTACGAACTATTTCAGTTAATATTTCCTAATGCCTGTTTTTCTGGGATTTACCTGTTGGCACAACTAAAAACAGTTGATAAGCAATTCACAAACCCGACTCAGAAATTCATTGTCTTTTTTTGTAAATGGGGCAGGAGAGTGGCTGTCGATGTCTAGTTCGGCAATAAACTTTCCATTCTTCATAACCGGAACCACAATTTCCGACTGAACATCCAATCCACACGAAATGTAGTTTTCAACCTGTGTCACATCCTGAACCACCATGGTTTGGCCACTGGCGGCTACCTGTCCGCAAATGCCTTTTCCAACAGCAATATGTGTGTGTTGGGTTGGTTTTCCAATGAATGGGCCTAAAACAAGCTCATTCTTCTCCTGATCTAAAATGTAAAAGCCTACCCAGTCGTAGTGGTAAACTTCCTGTTTCAAAAGTTCACAGATTCGGAGCAACAGGTCTTCGGGATTAATTTTTACCAATGCGGCAATCTTTTGATATACTTCTTCAAAATTAGTTGTCATCGTCATATTCTTCTTCTGTTTTCAACTTTAACTTACAGGAAAAAGTCAATAGTCATTGGGAAATTGTTTGAAAAGCTCCCTTTTCTAATGACTGATGACTTTTTCCAATTTACTTGATTACCATCTGGTCTTCGTGGGTAATCTTCTCACAGTATTTGCATTTCAAATCTAATGGATTCTTTGAAATGACATTAAAATAGGTTGTAATTTCCTCGTTGTTGGTGATGCATTTCGGGTTAAAGCATTTCACAATTCCGATTACTTTGTCCGGAACTTCCACGACACGTTTCTCAACCACCTCGTAATCGCGGATGATATTCAGTTTGGCATTCCGGGCAATCAGCGAAATCTTGTTAATTTCGTCATCTTCAAAAAACACATCGGAAAGCTTGATGATGGCCTTGCTGCCGAGTTTTTCGCTCTCGAAATTGGCTCCAAAGGTAATTTGTGATTTCACATTTTGAAGTCCCAGAATCGAAATAACCTTAAACAGATTTTCGGAAGGAATATGATCGATTACAGTGCCGTTGTTGATTGCACTGACTTTTAGTTTGAGTTTCTTTTTTAAACTATCGGGCATGGCTGTAGTTATTTAAGGTTGAGAATATGGGCAATAATGGCCTGACGGGTGTAAACACCGTTGCGGGCCTGTTCAAAATAATAGGCTTTTTCGTTGCTGTCAACATCCGGATGTATTTCGTTAACACGTGGAAGCGGATGCAGAATTCGCATGTTTGGCTTCGTTTTGTCGAGCATGTTGTTCCGTAGTATGTAAACATTTTTTACTTTTTCGTATTCAATCGGATCCATAAAACGCTCTTTCTGGACGCGGGTCATGTAAATAATGTCGGCGTGATTGATGTTTTCGTTGATTTCTGTGTGCTCGAAATAACGGATACCCTTTTCTTTCAGGAAAAGTTTGTATTCTTCGGGCATGGCCAGTTCATCCGGAGCAATAAAGTTGAAAATCGGATTTTCGAATTGAGACATGGCCATCAGCAGGGAATGTACTGTTCTTCCGTATTTCAGGTCGCCAATCATGAAAATGTTGATGTTATCGAGCGTTCCCTGGGTTTTCAGGATCGAATACATGTCGAGCAGCGTTTGGGTCGGATGCTGATTAGCTCCATCGCCAGCATTGATCACCGGAACATCAGCCACTTCGGCCGCATACCGCGAACTGCCTTCCAGCGGGTGGCGCATCACAATCAGGTCGACGTAATTGCTTACCATTCGGGTAGTGTCGTGCAATGTTTCGCCCTTCGAAACGCTGGATGATCCGGCATCCGAGAATCCGATAATTCGGCCACCCAAACGGTTGATTGCTGTTTCGAAGCTAAGCCGGGTGCGGGTCGATGGTTCAAAAAACAAAGAAGCTACTACTTTTCCTTCAAGCAATCTCTGGTTGGGATTTTTCTCAAAATCAGCCGCGAGTTCTAAAATTCGCAGGTAGTCTTCTTTTGAATAATCAGTAATTGAAATTAAATCTTTCTTCTTCATTTTATGTGATGTTTTTTAATGATGTTGAAGCAAAAAAAAACCAACAGAAAGGGTTTTTCTGTTGGTTTTTAACTATTTCCGGCAACACCGGATAAAAATACTGATGAGCTAAATTATTGTCATGATGGAAACAAAACAGGGAATTTGGGAAAATCTTTTCCTGATGAAGGGATTCATCGAAAAAGAAGGAATAATGTTTTATCAGGTGTTCCATCAAAATCCAAAATTAGAGTGTTTTTGCAATCTACTTTAAATTGTCGTTTATTAGTTATGAAAAGGTTATTAACACCACTTCAATCTGACATGTCAAATCGAAATTTAGGACAATTCACTAACCTTCAAACCTTCTATTTTATTCAGTCCTTCTTCAATCCGGCTTAGTTCACTCAGCCTGATGTGTGTGCTGATCCTGCATCTCAAATCGAACTGAGGGTCAATCTGGGGAAGCTTTTCATCTTTAAATAGTTTCATTACATCGTTCATTACCCCATAATCAAACTCAATTAAAAGGTGCTTCTCCACAAGCTTTTCCACAATTTCAGCCTGATTGATAGCATCCAGAGCTGCATTGCGGTAAGCATTAATTAAACCACTTACACCCAATAAAGTTCCACCAAAATAGCGAACAACTACAATCAGGACATTGGTAAGGTCGAAGCTCTGGATTTGACCCAGAATAGGCTTTCCGGCAGTCGACGAAGGTTCGCCATCGTCGTTGGCCCTGAAAAGCAATTTCTCGTGTCCTAACCGCCATGCATAGCAATGATGCCGCGCTGAATAATGCTCTTTCTTTATGGTCTGAACAATTTCTTTAACCTGATCTTCGGAAGTAACCGGATAGGCATAGGCAATAAATTTACTGCCTTTGTCCTTGAAAAGTCCTTCCGAAGGATTCGATATGGTTTTGTAGGTATCTTCCATCAGAAATTCATTAAAATCAGGATGGCAATAACGGCCATCAAAACTCCGGCAAAGTTAACTCTTGAAAACTTTTCTTTAAAGAATACTAATCCAATCAGGATCGAAAATAATACAATACAGATGTTATTCAGACCAAAAACGATAGAACTGTCAAGTTTACTGTTGTTTAAAGCTAATATAAAAAAGTATAAAGATCCAAAATTAGCGATTCCCAAAATTGTCCCGCCAATCAACTCGGCAATCGAGATGTTTTTTGAAACAGAAGTTGGTTTTATAAGGATGAATACCAATCCAAGAAGCAGGGCTGTAAGGAATACTACCGCCGGAAATAAAAGACTCAAACTGTTTGGAACGTGGTAGGTTTGCGCATATTTTACGATCGAATCGGTTATTCCGGATCCCAGGAAAATGGCAATTGGTAAAATAATCAGCTTGATGTTTTTCGCTTTATCAATAGGACGGTAACTCGTAAGGACGACTGCAAGTGTTGCAATGAACAGTCCTGATATTTTAAGAACGGTCGTTTTCTCTGAGAAATACAGGATGGAGAATAAGATCGGAATAACCATCGATAATTTTCCGGCAATGGTGGTAACAGCCACTCCGGAAAGGCGGGTTGAATAGCCGATCAGGAAAAACATCAGGATAAAAGAGAACCCAATCAGCAGTGCATAAGGAAGCCATCCGGAAGTAAAAATATTCAGTATTGAAATGGGGTGGCGGTTGAAACTGAAACCAAGTATTGCAGCCACCAGGTAATTGACGGTAATCAATTTGATCAGGTTAGTTTTAAACCGCTCAGTAACTTTGAAGGTGATAAAAATTACTGATGACGAAAGAATGCTCAGCAAAAGATAAATCATCTGATGTGATTTGATATGCAAGAAAAAAGCAGATCGAAATAGACCTGCTTTATATTTGTTACAATTTTAATTTCTTTTCAATCTCGTCGACACAAAGTTTAAACGCTTTGTCGGTTTCTTTCAGGTTATTCACCGTTTTGCAAGCATGAAGTACGGTAGCATGGTCTTTATGCCCGATTTGCGAACCAATGGATGCCAGCGACGATTTGGTCATGTTTTTCGAGAAGTACATGGCCAGTTGCCGAGCCTGTACAACTTCGCGTTTGCGGGTTTTTGCCTGAAGTGAATCGACCGGCATATTGAAATAATCGCAAACCACTTTAGATATATAGTCGATTGACAATTCGCGTTTCGAGTTCTTAACCAGCTTGTTAATCATCTCGCTGGCTAGTTCGATGGTAATTTCTTTCCGGTTCAATGTTGATTGGGCCAGAAGAGAAACAAGCGCTCCTTCGAGTTCTCGGATATTGTTCGTAATATGAGAAGCAATGTATTCCAAAACTTCGTCAGAAATTTCAATTCCGTCTTTGTAGATTTTGCGCCTTAGAATATCCATTCTGGTTTCGAACCCGGGCTGTTGAAGATCGGCAGTCAAACCCCATTTGAATCTTGAAAGTAAGCGTTGTTCGAGTCCTTTCAATTCAATAGGAGGCTTGTCAGACGTCAGGATAAGCTGTTTGCCACTTTGGTGCAAATGGTTGAAAATATGGAAAAAGGTTTCCTGAGTTTTTTCTTTACCGGCAAATTCCTGAACATCGTCAATAATCAGGACATCAATCATCTGGTAGAAATTCAAAAAGTCGTTCCGGTTGTTGTTCCGGGTAGCTTCGGTGAATTGAGTCTGAAATTTATTTGAATTGACATATAAAACAACCTTATCCGGATGGCGTTCCTTCACTTCAATACCGATGGCGTGTGCCAGGTGAGTTTTTCCAAGACCTGAATTGCCATAGATCATCAACGGGTTGAAGGCAGTGCCTCCTGGATTTTGGGAAACTGCGTATCCGGCGCTTCGGGCCAAACGATTACATTCGCCTTCAACAAAATTATCGAAGGTATTATCCAGTCGTAATTGTGGATCAATCTGGATCTTTTGAATTCCGGGAATAATAAATGGATTCTTTATTGATGATTTTCCTTCGCTTTTCAGCGGAATGCTCATCGGCTTATTCTGAATCTTGCTGTTGTTGTTTGTCGGATATTTGACGGTGTATGGTTGTGCGTTACTTTGATTGTTGCCCATAACCACAACATATTCAAGCTTGGCACCAATCCCAACTTCTTTTCTCAGTGTTTTTCTGAGCAAATCGATGTACTGTTCTTCGAGATATTCATAAAAAAACGGACTTGGAACCTGTATTGTAAGTACTTCATCATCCAGATTAACAGGAACGATTGGTTCAAACCATGTCTTAAAACTGATGCCTGGTACGTTGTCGCGAATAACCGAAAGACAACGATCCCAAACCAAACGATGATCATTAATCATTTTGGAGCCGGATATTAAAAAATTTGACAAAACTATATTCCCTGATTATTTTTCCCTGAAACAAATTTTGTGAAAAAAAAATTAGAAAAAAAATGGATTTGCACTTGACTTTTATCAAAATAAGATAAGGTCTTTAAGGCTCAGGCATTTAAAAAAAAAAAATAATTTAATATTTTTTTAATGCAGTTAAATTGTTGATTATAAGCAACTTAATTGTGTTGATGATTTAAATGCTTGCCAGCAAAGGAATTTAGATAATTGAACAATAATAAAAAGCATTGTTTGATAGTTAATTTGGCAGTTTTTTGATTGCTTTTTCAAGTTTTATTTTTCTTCCGTTCTTAAATGCTACCAAAGTTGCATCCGGGAAATTGATTCTGGCAGTTTCGAGGAGCGCTGAGATTTTTTCAAAATCAGATGATTTCCCGGCCATATAATTATAAGTTTCACTAACCTTCATTTCCTCGATTTTACCCAATCCTTTAAAAAATGCGGATTCGGTCGATAATTTTGCCGGACTTGAAATTAAATGAACCTTGTAAATAATCTGATTCTTTTCGTCAGGAGTGGATGGT
>Ga0302288_1002644_pt1 | contig 10376 bp, 6 predicted proteins | sample III_Fen_N1_1_FD_194549 | JGI IMG/M metagenome (GOLD analysis project Ga0302288, IMG submission 194549) | Peat permafrost microbial communities from Stordalen Mire near Abisko, Sweden - III_Fen_N1_1 | ecosystem: Environmental > Terrestrial > Soil > Wetlands > Permafrost | place: Sweden: Abisko...
TCGATGTTTTTCAATTCCTTGAACTCAGAGAATGTCTCGATCAGATTCTGATGTTCTATCTTCATGTGACTAAAGTTTAAATTGTTTAAATACTATTTAAATGATATATAAATTCGAACAAGTTTGATTTTGTCAAACGAGATCGATTCTTTTATTGCAATGTCTTGTTTACGTTTAGCACCTTCGGGTTTGATTTTTTTAATCATTTCCAATTCGATACCTGTTTCGTTGTATGCGAGTAATGTACCTATGTTTTTTATTCCATCTTTACCAATTACTTCGACTTCTTTTCCAATATTTTTTACAAATTGACGAGCAACTTTAAAAGGTTCCGACAATCCAGCCGATGATACATTTAACTCGAAATCTTCTACTTCGCGGTCGAATTGAGCTTCGACATGTTTGCTTAATTCAATACAATCGGCAAGTGTAACAGCTACATCAGAATCGACAAATACCGAAATGGCATTTTGTGCTCCAACGGTAACTTCTACAAGATACAAATGGCTTCCGGCAATTTTGTCGTTTACAATTTGTTCTACTGTTTTTGTATTAATCATCTGCGTTTTTTGTAATAAAATAGGGGACTTTCGGTCCCCTATCAATTGTGTTATATTGAGCTACAAAGGTAGTGCAATTTTTTATATTTCAAAATATTTTATAAAATCATTATTTTGTTACTTCTCTAAACACATCTTCTAAGCTTTGTTGCTGTTCGTGTAGCGAGAGTACTTGCAAGCCATTTTTTACCGCAAAATCGAAAATATTTGGACGAATATCTACTAATCCATTCCCCATAATTAACCATTTATTTGCTTCAAGATTCTGAACGTCAACAACTCCAGCAATAGTAGAAAGCGATTTTGTATCAATAGATTTTGAAAATTCGGCAAATACTTGTTGACGGGTTTCTTTCGAGTATGAATTAACATTTTCCGAAATATCATCCATAACAATTTTACCTTTATTAATAATGATAACCTTTTGGCAAATAGCTTCGACTTCTTGCATAATGTGTGTCGAAAGTAACACAGTTTTTTCTTTTCCAACGGTTGCAATCAGATTGCGAATTTCAACAATCTGATTAGGATCTAAACCTGTAGTAGCCTCATCGAGAATAAGTACCGATGGATCGTGAACTAAAGTAGAGGCTAAACCCACACGTTGACGATAACCTTTTGACAGACTGCCGATTTTCTTTTTTTGTTCGAGACCTAGACCTGTAAGTTCAATAACACTATTAATTCGTTGAGCCGATTCTTTTCCCAATTTATGTATGCCAGCTACAAAACGAAGATATTCGCGAACATACATATCTAAATATAACGGATTGTGTTCGGGTAAATATCCTATTTGACGTTTAACATCAATTAAATTTGAAGATAATTCGAGTCCATTAACTTCGACTTTTCCGGCAAAATCTCTGAGATAACCGGTAATTATTTTCATAGTTGTAGATTTCCCAGCACCGTTTGGTCCAATAAAACCAACGATTTCGCCTTTATTTACCGTAAAAGAAATATCGTTAACAGCCTTTTGAAGACCGTATTCTTTGGTGAGATTTGTTACTACTATCGACATTTTATGTAAATTTGTTCAAAAGTACGGTAAGTAAATGAGATTTTAAAATTGATTTTACCCCTAAATCCCCTAAAGGGGACTAAAAAAATGCAAATTCAGTTTTCAAGCCCCTTTAGGAGTTGGGGTAAATCTTATTTCAATTTTAGTTACATAAAAATGGAATTACAATCATATTATAAAGAAGGAATAATTGAAGCTGGATGCGATGAAGCTGGTCGTGGTTGCTTGGCTGGTCCCGTATTTGGTGCTGCAGTCATTCTCCCACCCGATTACAAAAATTCATTATTAAACGATTCTAAAAAATTAACCGAAAAGATTCGATATCAACTTCGTAAAGATATTGAACAAGACGCGATTTCTTATGCTGTTGGTATTGTTGATCATAAAACGATAGATAAGATAAATATACTAAATGCATCGTTTTTGTCAATGCACCGAGCTTTAGAACAATTAAATCCACAACCCGAATTTATTATTATTGATGGGAATAGATTTAAACCATATCAAAGTATTCCACATATTTGTATTGTAAAAGGTGATGGTAAATATTTATCGATAGCAGCAGCATCGATTTTAGCTAAAACATACCGCGACGATTTTATGCAAAATATCCATCTTGAATATCCAATATATGGATGGAATGAAAACAAGGGCTACCCTACCGAATTTCATCGCAAAGCCGTGTATCAGCACGGAATTTCACCTTATCATAGACTTTCGTTCAATCATTCACAACAGTTTGAATTACAGTTCGATGAGTAATATTTAATCGAATCTCAAACCTTATTTTTGCTTTTTCCTATACCCAGATTTTAATTTTATTGTGTAATTAACAATAAATATTTTATAAATGCACTTTGTTGTATTTCAACGATTTGAAAATCAAAAGCATACTTTGTTAAAAACTCTTTGATAAGTATGGGTATATTTTTGGTTTTTGAAAGGCTCAAAATTCTAATTTTAACCTACGATTTTTACGCAATAGATTATAAAGTTAAGGCCCATAAAATCAACCGTTAACCCTTTTGAACAATGTTTATAGAAGAAACTGAAATGACAGTAAACGAAAAAAAGATGACAACATTTACATCTGAAGAAGCAGAAAAAGCTACGCTTGAATACTTTAAAGGCGATAGTTTAGCAGCAAAAGTTTGGGTATCAAAGTATGCATTAAAAGACTCCCAAGGGCGTTTACACGAGCGTACTCCTGATGATATGCATCGTCGAATTGCAAAAGAATTGGCTCGAATTGACAAAAAATACGTCAATCCAATGACCGAAGAAGAATTCTTTGCAGTGATGAAAGATTTCAAATACATTGTGCCTCAAGGAAGCCCAATGTCGGGAATTGGCAATACTCTTCAAACAGTTTCGCTTTCGAATTGTTTTGTTATTGGTCAAAAAAATCCTGCCGATTCGTATGGTGGAATTTTACGCGTTGACGAAGAACAAGTACAATTAATGAAACGTCGCGGTGGTGTTGGTCACGATTTATCACATCTTCGTCCAATGGGTGCAGCTGTAAATAATAGTGCATTGTCGTCTACTGGTGTTGTTTCGTTTATGGAACGTTATTCAAACTCAACTCGCGAGGTGGCTCAAGGTGGTCGTCGTGGTGCGTTGATGTTAAGTATTTCTATAAAACATCCTGATGCAGAAAAATTTATCGACGCTAAACTAGAAGCGGGAAAAGTTACCGGAGCAAATATCTCGGTAAAAATTGACGATGAATTCATGAAAGCTGTCGTTAATAATACTCCATATAAACAACAATATCCAGTTGAATCGGCAAATCCAACAGTTGTTCAAGAAATCGATGCACGCAAATTGTGGAACAAAATTGTTCACAATGCATGGAAATCGGCTGAGCCAGGAATTCTTTTCTGGGATACAATAATTCGCGAATCGTTACCAGATTGTTATGCCGATTTAGGTTTTAAAACCGTATCGACAAATCCATGTGGCGAAATTCCTCTTTGTCCTTACGATAGCTGCCGTTTATTGGCATTAAATCTTTACAATTATGTAGAGGAACCATTTACTACAAGCGCAAAATTCAATTTCCCATTATTCAAAAAACATGCAGCTTATGCTCAAAGAATGATGGACAATATTATTGATCTTGAATTAGAAAAAATAGATGCAATTCTTAAAAAAATAGATTCTGACCCAGAAGATTTTGATGTAAAACGCGTTGAACGTAACCTTTGGGAAAATATTAAACGTAAAGCTGAAGAAGGTCGTCGTACCGGTATTGGAATAACAAGCGAAGGTGATATGCTTGCAGCTTTAAACCTTCGTTATGGAAGCGAAAACGCTAACGATTTCTGTGTTGAAGTTCACAAAACATTAGCAATAGAATGCTATCGTGCTTCGATGGAAATGGCTAAAGAACGTGGACCTTTCAAAGTATTTAATGCCGACAGAGAAAGAAATAATCCAATGCTTCTTCGCATTAAAAAAGAAGACGAACAATTATATACCGACATATTAAACTATGGTCGCCGCAATATTGCTTTATTAACGGTAGCTCCAACAGGTTCGGTTAGTTTGTTAACGCAAACAACATCGGGAATTGAGCCAGTATTTATGCCAGCATACAAACGTCGCAGAAAAGTTAATCCTAGCGATGCAGAATCGAAGGTTAGTTTTGTTGATGAAGTTGGCGATTCTTGGGAAGAATATGTAGTATTCCATCATAAATTTGTGACTTGGGCCGAAACAAAAGGAATTGATGTTACTGAAATTGCAAAATGGTCGCCAGAAAAAATCGATGATTTAGTATCTCAATCGCCATATTACAAAGCAACATCTAACGATATTGATTGGGCAAGTAAAGTACAAATGCAAGGCGACGTTCAAAAATGGGTTGACCATTCTATTAGCGTAACCGTAAATTTACCAGAACAAGCAACACAAGAACTTGTAGGCGAATTATATGTAAAAGCTTGGTCGGTAGGTTGTAAAGGAGTAACCGTATATCGTGAAGGATCGCGTGCAGGAGTTTTGATTTCGAATAAAGAGAAAAAAGAAGAGTCTACTTCGGACGAAGTTCAAGCTTATATTCCACCAAAACGTCCAAATGAATTGGAAGCTGATGTAGTTCGCTTTATGAATAATAGAGAGCAATGGATTGCATTTGTTGGATTACTTGATGGACAACCATACGAAATTTTTACAGGTATTATCGACGAAGACGTACTTTATGTGCCAAAATCGATAACCAAAGGACTTATTGTAAAAAGCAAAAACGAAGATGGAACAAGTCGTTACGACTTTAGATATATCGACAAACAAGGATATAAAACAACCATTGAAGGACTTTCGCGTTTATTCAACAAAGAATACTGGAATTATGCACGTTTTATTTCTGGTGTCTTACGTCACAGAATGCCTATCGAAAGTATTGTGAATCTCGTTTCATCATTACATCTTGATAATGATTCAATAAGTTCTTGGAGAACTGGTGTTGAAAGAGCATTAAAACCATATATACCCGAAGGTACAAAATCGACCGGAGGGAAAAAGTGTACGAGCTGTGGTAGCCCAAATCTCGTATATCAAGAAGGATGCTTATTATGTACGAGCTGTGGTACATCTAAGTGCGGATAATTTTAGGGTTAATTATTGATCAAGATAGAGAGGGGGCGTAATAAAATATATGCTCCCTCTTTTATTTTTGTGGAAATTTGTTAGGTTTTTTTAAAAAAAGATGTAGGTTTGTAGTAATAAAATATTTACGCACCTAAATAACAGTCAATATGAGCGATATTAATGAAGAAATCTTAGTTGATTCTAAAAAGAAAAGCACAGTAGGAATACATATATTCTACATAATACTCATTTTGTTATTAATGGGTGGCGTTGGATATTTATTCAATCAGAACAAACAAGTTACTGAGGTCCTACATACTTGCGATACCTCAAAAAATAATCTTGCAGACGAAAGAGAAAAGATGATACATAGTCTCGATTCGATTTCGGAACAATTAAAACTTGTTTATGCATCGAATGGCGAATTGAGCGAAGAAATTAAAGCTAAACTTGATGAAATATCAGCATTAAAGGGAAGAATTAATTCGATGCGTGTTAACCTCGATTCATTATCGTCATACAAAAGAGAAATCGAATCTGTTAGAAAAGTTACGATACATTATTTACAAACAATTGATTCTTTAAATAGTTCTAACAAGCAATTAGCTGATAAAAATACGGAACTTTCGACCAAGGTTGAAGAACAAGTAAAAGTAGATGTTGAAAAGACTAAACAATTAGAAGATTTAACTGTTAAAGTAGAAAAAGCTTCCGTTATGAAAGCTGCTGGAATAACAGCAACTGGAATTAATAGTAAGAGTAAGCTAGTCACGAAAGCTAAAAAAGTTGTTAAGATAAAAACAACCTTTACCATTGTTGAGAACAATGTAATTGATCCAGGTTCAAAACTAGTATATTTAAGAATTATTAGAGCAGACGGTGCTTGTTTATCGGCTGATGAAACAAATACCTTCAAATATGAAAATCAAAGTATAATGTATACAGAGAAAACTGAAGTTGATTATCAAAACAAAGATTTAGAAGCAACAATTTACTATAATGCGACTGATGATGTAACCCCTGGAACTTATACAATTCAACTATTCTGTGAAGGAAAAACAATTGGTCAGGCACAAGTTACATTTGAATAAGCGAATATGAAAAAGATATTTAACATTGTTTTAGTTGCGCTATTTGCTTTAAGTTTAACGATTATTTCTTGTAAAAAACCAGCAGATCATAGCATTAGAGTTAAAAACGATAGTTCTTTACCCATAGGTACAATAACTGTTGGCTCATTAACATTTAAAGATGTTAAAGCAAAAACGAATTCAGAATATCAAGCAATTCCAGAAGGCACATATACAATTGGAGGCGATTTTGAGACAAATGAATTTTCGATATCAGGTACAGGAAAACATAAATGGTCGATTGAAATAAAAGATGGAAGTAGCTCTACCGCTCCAAGAGAAATTCAAGTAGTAGAAGATTAATAATAGTATAAAATTATAATGAAAGCCGAAGATTATTCTTCGGCTTTTTTTGTGTTGTTTTTAATTAATTATTTATTTTTGAAAACTGCTTTAATCTTATTGTAAATTTTACACAATTCTTATCGCACTTAATTTCAGTATTTTAAAACATGTTTATATAATGCAACTTTTTGTTTATTTAAACAGTCTTATCCTAATTACAAATAATGCATAGAATTGAATAGGATATTATGAATCAGATTAAGTATATTTTATTTTTGTTACTCCTAATAAGTGGTTTAGAATCGACTGCTCAATGTGGAAACGAAACTTTTACTGTTGGAGATTGGTGCGAAAATCAATATGCAACATGGACAATAACTAATCCCGAAGCAGGTGCAAAATATCATTGGTACGAACCAGTTTACAATACGGCTGGAACTACAATAATCGACACTTTAGATAGATACTATGGTGCTAATGCTAATGGAACATCATTTGTTTCACCTTATCGCTATACAACGCCCTCTCCTGTTCCAACTGCAACAGGTTGGGATGAACGTAAGTTTTGGTATGTAAAAGAAAAATCAGTTTTAGGATTTATTCCAAGTTCGGGTAATATTACTGGAGGCCAAAATGCACCTGGAACTCCTTTTAGTATGGCAGTTACAGCACTTACAACAATTAGATATAATACAGTAAGTGTTCCCGTTATATTATACGATGCATCAAAAACCTATTCCATTCAAATTCAAATAGGTACTAATTATTCTGCAGTATATAATTTTACAGCATCATCTGCCACGGTAATTTCTGGGCAACTTTATCTTGTTAAAGTTCCTGTAAATCTTACCATAGCAGCCGGTTCATATACTCTTACTGTAATACAGAATCCAACAGGTGGAATTAATCCTATTGATGGTTTTCATTGGCGTGATGACAATGCTGCTTCTCAGCAAACATTTGCTGTTACTGGAGTTGTATCTGCAAAAGCGAATGCCGTTTCAATTTACAGTACATTAAGACGTTCTATAATTTATGATTGGGATATAACTTCATTTTGTAATCTTACATATACAACTGTTGCAAAAAAAACAACTACAGGTTGTTGTACTCCAATAATTATAAGTGAATTTATGTCAGCCTCAAAACCAATTTTAGTGTCTGGAACCGAATCAAGCATCTTAACATTAACAAGTTTTAATAATGCTACGAATTATTTTCAATGGTTTAAAGATGGTGTTTCTATATCAGGAAAGGCAGGAGTTGGAATAACAAGTATAACCGTAACTCAAGCAGGAGTTTATTCTGCAAGAGAAGTTGCTAATTCAACATTCATTAACAATGTAAGTTGTTATTCTGAAGGCAGTTCTATGATACAAGAAAGAGCACTATTCGCAAAACTTGGTGCTTCGAAAACAAGTTATTGTATGGGAGATAAAGTTACTGTAGAAGCATATGGTACAAATATATCAACGGTATCATGGGATCCCGCTGCTTTAGCTTCAAATCCCAATGCTAAAAATACAACAGTTACATTAAATGCTACTGGAAATTTAAATTTCACAGCTAAATCCGATGTTTATGTTGGTAATGTTATTATCAACAGTGATTTTGAAGCGGGAAATACTGCATTCACATCGAATATGACAAATACTACTGGAACACCTAGTAATGGCCAATATAGAATAGATACGATTGTAACATCGCAACAATCTTTTTGGAGTGCTACGAATCCACCAATTGACGCAGCTCAATGGAAAGGCACTGGTAAATTTTTATATTCCGATGGATTTAATTCAAATAATGGAACAAATACCATTTGGAAAGAAACAGTAAACATATCTCAAAATTCAAATTACACCTTTACAATGGATCATGCAAACATATCGTGGAATGCAGATCCATCTAATACTGCACGTATAGCCGATGTTGATGCAACATTCGATATATACATAAATAGTGTAAAAGTTGCAACGTTTAAAACCGATGGACAAGGACAAAATAGTGGAGTTGGTCGATGGAAAACGGATAAAGTTGTTTGGAATTCAGGAACCTCGACCCAAGCTGTTATCGATATTCGTCAAGGAACATTGGGTACTGCTGGTTATGATTTTGCTATAGACAACATTATGTTTGGTGGTCCCATGACACAAACAGCTGTTGTTACCGTTGGACCTGTAGTCGATTGTTTTGAAGTACAAGCATCAAAAGGAGTATGTACTGGCGATAGTGTTCAATTAAGTGCATTAGCTATAAATTCTGTATCTGGAAAAGTCGTCGGAGTTATAGATCATTGGGAGGCAAATGGTGTTAGCGTAGGCAAAGGAAATCCAATTTACGTTAAACCAGCAACAAATACTTTATATAAAGCCTTTGCATACTTTCCTGCTACTAACTTAATTCAAAATGCTGATTTCGAACTCGGTGTAAATGGATTTAACTATGGAGCAACAAGTAGCTTATTCGATTTAATGACAACTACTCAACCAGGAGGATTTGCTGTTACGACCAATCCCAATGTAAATAATTCATATTCAGCTGTTATAGGTGACCATACAACAGGAACGGGGAAAATGCTAATTGTTGATTCTAAAAGTACTGATGCTAATGTAATATCATATAGTTTTAATGCTGTTGCTGGGAATAAGTATTTATTTTCATTATGGGTGGCTAATGCTGTTAATTTTACTTTGAATGCTAATCCAATAAATTCTAATTTAAGTTTTCTTATAAATGGCCCAGGTGTAACCAATCAAATAATTGCAAATATTGTTCTTCAAAAAGATAATACATGGAGAGAATTAAGTGCCGTTTGGACACCTCCATCAAATGGTGTATATACAATAATATTAAATGCTAAAGGAGATAATACATTACAACCACTTTGTGCAAGTACATCATGCAGTGGAGGTAATGATTTTGTTATTGATGACTTAAATTTGGCAACATCACTTCCTGCTGTTTATACCGATACAGTAAACGTGGCACCATGCATTTCTTGTAAAACACCAATTGCTCCAACAATTACTTCAAGTATAGCAAATAATGCTTTATGTCCAGGGGGAAGTTTAGTTTTAACATCAAATGCTCAAGCAAATGCTACTGATTTTGGATATACTTGGTCGTGGAATGCAAGTCCTGTATACACTGTTTCGCCCACTGCTAGTACATCTTATACTGTAACATACACAAAATCTGGAACATATTCTTTATTAGTTTTCGATCAAAAATATCCCGCAATTGCTAGTTGCCAAAAAACGGCAAATGTAACGATAACAGCCAATCCAGCACCAAGTTATACATTATCTGGTGGTGGTTCTTATTGTAGTAATAATAATGCACCCAAAGTTGATATTACATTAAATGGAGTTGCACCATTTACATTAGGTTGGACAGGAACATCGGGTGGTTCAGCAACAGGTATATCAACAAGTCCATATAGCTTAACTCTGACAGGATCTGGAACATATACTGTAACAGCATTTAGCGATAAGAATTGTCCTGGTGTTGTATCTACGAGTAACGTTATTGTTACTAGGATCCAACAACCTGATCTTACTTGGGATTTAACAAACGATTCAACCTATTGTTTTGGAGGAACAAATACAACTGCCTTAACTGCTAAGATTGTTTCACCGTCAAGTCCAGGAACATACATGTATAAGTGGTACGATTTAAGTACAAACACGAACCAAAACAATAATAGTTTAACCTTAAGTCCCACAGGCACAAAAACCTATGGATTAACGGTAACAGATTCGGCATCAGGACTAGCCTGTAATCAAG
>Ga0302288_1002646_pt1 | contig 10360 bp, 11 predicted proteins | sample III_Fen_N1_1_FD_194549 | JGI IMG/M metagenome (GOLD analysis project Ga0302288, IMG submission 194549) | Peat permafrost microbial communities from Stordalen Mire near Abisko, Sweden - III_Fen_N1_1 | ecosystem: Environmental > Terrestrial > Soil > Wetlands > Permafrost | place: Sweden: Abisko...
CCTCTATGCGTCATTAACAGGGAGTATGCAGTTTTTCTGCCAAAGCACCGTTATTATTGACTTTCTAGCCTATAGCATAATTCACAAACAAGGGGTTTAAACCCCTTGTTTGACAAGCCTTTGCGATTTTTACTGCATAATCCCTGTCATTAAAATTTAGCCGAGGATATCTTTCAAATCCTCTTCTGCGGTAGTAATAGGCTTGATGCCGTAATTTTCAACAAGGATATTCAAAACATTCGGACTGATGAAAGCCGGTAATGACGGTCCTAGTCTGATGTTTTTGATTCCCAAATAAAGCAGCGTCAACAAAATCGCCACTGCTTTTTGCTCGTACCAAGACAGAATCATTGATAGCGGTAAGCTGTTTACGTCGCACTCGAACGCTTTGGCGAGCGCCACGGCGATTTTTATCGCAGAATATGCATCGTTACATTGACCGATATCCAATAGTCTTGGAATCCCGCCAATATCGCCGAAGTCAAGCTTGTTAAAGCGGTATTTTCCGCAAGCAAGAGTTAAAATCACGCAATCTTGAGGAATTTTTTCCGCAAGTTCTGTGTAATAATTTCTGCCTGTTTTTGCTCCGTCGCAACCACCAACAAGGAAAAAGTGTTTTATTTGTCCTGCCTTCACTGCGTTGATAACCGCAGGCGCAACTGACATTACAGTGTTTCTTCCGAATCCGATTGTGATAAATTTTTCAGGCTTGTCTTCAACAAATCCTTCCAAGCTTAAAGCTTCTTCAATCACAGGTGAAAAATCATTTCTGTGAACATGGACAACATTCGGCCATTCAACAAGTCCTGTCGTGAAAATTCGCTCTGGATAGTCCTTCGGATTTTGGATGCAGTTCGTAGTCATCAAAATCGCACCTGGAAATTCCTTGAACTCTTTTTGCTGATCCTGCCAAGCTCCGCCGTAGTTCCCTACAAGGTGTTTGTATTGTTTTAATTTCGGATAAGCGTTACAAGGTAACATTTCGCCGTGGGTATAAACATTTATCCCCTTACCCTCAGTTTGTTTCAAAAGTTCTTCTAAATCCTTCAAGTCATGACCTGAAACAAGAATCGCTTTGCCCTTAATCGGCGTAATTCTTACTTGCGTAGGCTCAGGATGACCGTAAGTTTTAGTGTTAGCCTTATCAAGAAGCTCCATAACTTTGAAATTGATTTCACCCGTTTTTAAAGCTTTTGCCAAAAGTGCATCAGCATCGTTGTTTTTGTTGTTTAGGAAATCCAAAACTTCCCAGAAATCGCCGATTAACGCATCGTTTCCAAATCCCAAAGTCAAAGCATGGTCATAATAAGCCGCCGCACCTTTTAGCCCATAAACAATAATTTCTTCAAGTGAGTGAATATCCTCGCCCAACAAAGCTTTTCTCTCTTCGACGGAAACGGGTAGCGGTTCATATTCAACATTGAATTTCGTTTTTAATTCGTCGATTTTTGATTGAAGGGTAGCCTTTACTTTTTCTAAACGGCTGTCATCGAAGTTCACGTTGGTGACAGTCGTAAAGAGTCCTTCTATCATTGCCTTGTCGGCATCTTTATCGATATAATTCTCTTTTCTTAATCTGTTTGCATAAAATGCAAGTTCTTTTACTTTTGAGACGATTTCATCCTGCAACCCAGCACTCGTCGGTTGTTTTCCACATACTCCAGCTATTTGACACCCTTGTCCTTTTGCTGTCTGTTCACATTGATAACAGAACATTCCCATATTTTTCTCCTTTTTCTATTTTGACGGGTCAATACCCATCCTAACTGGTTAACCTTTTAATGCCTCGGTCCATTTGCATTCCATGCACTTGTGCTCTAAATAGTTAAGAGCGTTTGCTAAATTTCCTTTTGAACCTCGATAATGAAGTTGTTTTAGACGGGTTTTGACAAAATTTTCGCTACCTTTTAAGGCTTTTTCGACAGCTTTCACCTCTTCGTAGGGGCATGCCCCGCACTGCTTGGCATTTGCAGACCCTAATGAACATTTTTCGGCACAAGTGCCGAACTCATCACTTTTATTTTTATTTATCATCTTTTTTTCCATTTTATGCCTCCTCTGTACCTTTTACAGACCGTTATTTCGCTTATTCAAACAACCCCACCCGAAATGAAGATTGCTCCAATACTTTTTTTACTATTATTTCTATTCCAGAATAGCGATGTACCGCCATGCGGATAATAACAATGGATTGAATCTATCGCATTTATTTTCATCTATAGCAAATTGATTATACTTTACGTCATCCTGAACTTGTTTCAGGATCGCATAAGCGAACAACAATGCGATGCTGAAATAAATTCAGCATGACGTTTAAAAGACTATTGTGTCAATATATAATCAACTTGCTATATCGTAATTTAATATCGCGTTGTCTGTTTCGCCTCACTTGTTGTAAACTGGTACCTATTTACCTATTTATGGCTAAAAAAGTTTAGTCTATAAAATCGGATAATTTTGTTTTTTGAAATTTTTCTTTCACTTGCCTGTTTACAGACTCGACCAAACCGCCTAAAACACAGTCTCCCGTGCATTTTTTTTGAGACAGCAGGCATGTGGAATTTTGTAATTTTCCATCAAACAGTTCGTATATTTTGAGGAAAGTGATATCTTCTTGCTTCTTTATAAGTTTAAAACCGCCGTTATAACCTTTTATTGACTCAATAAGACCTGCTTTGTTAAGCCTTTGCATTACTTTTGAAAGATGGTTTGCGCTGACATCGAGACTAGTCGCTATTTCTTTTACGGAAACCAGCCTGTCTTGGCTTTTCGCCAAAATTACCATTGCGTGTAAGGCTAGTGTAGCCGCATCTGATATTTTTATAATTCCTTCTGACATTCTTTTCCTTTTTCGTCGATTTTCTTACAAAAGCGAATAAGTCTCTCGGTGATACCAAAGATTTATTTGTCAGGTTTTTGTCTTTACTCGCGAAGGCATGCTTTAATGCACCTAACTGGTACCAGTATACCAGTTACTATCTTAAAAGTCAAGTTTTTGGTTTTATATATCTTAATGAACGGTAACAATTCGTGACAAAAGGGTCTTGAGGGAGTTTTGAGATGCTGTAATCTGAAAACCTTTACACGCAACTGCCTTTGGGGCTTTGCGATGGCGCTTAGTCAATCCGAACGTGAAAAAATAAAGAAACAATAACCAGTTGGGTAATTTCAATTAATCCTTGTTTGAAGCCTGATAGGTAATATACAACGCGACTAGTCTATTATTAAATCTAAGTAGTTAGAGAAAGAAGAGAGAAGGATAAGACATTTATCCGCAGGGTAAGTTATAAAAATGTTTAAAAAGAGAAGAAATTTAGGAGAGTATTATGAGCGAAATAAAAACAGTTACGTCAAACACAACAAAAGAAGGTAATGACCAAGAGTCCACAGGAAAGACCCGCAAGCTAAGAGTTATTATTGTTGAGGATTTCAAACTAACAAGAGTGGGACTAAGATGTGCATTGAATTCCAACGAAGATATCGAAGTAGTTGCGGAATGTGAAAATGCAATAATCGGATTGACCTTAATCGAAAAACACAAACCGGACGTGGTGCTAATGGATTTGGGACTACCTGAAATGAACGGAATTGAAGCCACTATAAAGGTAAAAGAAATGCTTCCAAACACAAAAATTATCGCTCTAACCTCTCATGACAGAGAAGAAGAAGTTATCGCGGCTCTTGCCTCCGGCGCCCACGGGTACTGTTTAAAAGATATTGACCCTGTCAAACTCGCAGACGTGGTTAGGGACGTAGCTGACGGCGTTTGTTGGATTGATCCGCAAGTCGCGCAGTTGGTTTTAAACGTGTTCCCAAAACCTGAAAACACAAACTTGTTGCCTTCAAAATCAGACTCAAGCGGAAGAGTTCCGTTGACTGAAAGAGAATTTGAAGTGCTTAAGCACCTAGTTACGGGCAAAAGCAACACAGAAATAGCAAAAGAATTAATCGTAAGCGTTCATACAGCGAAGGCTCACGTTTGTTCAATATTGCAAAAAATGTGCGTCAATGACCGTGTTCAAGCAGCGGTTAAAGCTGTTCGCGAAGGCTTAGTGTAGGTGCACATCGTTGCGACACAAAAAATAACAGCTGAACTTGATGATTTAGTAAAGACAAATCCGAAAATAAGTTAACATATTTCACGGTTTTAATAGTTTGTAGGGTGCGGAATTCCGCACCTTTATTTTTTTGGGATTTATGATGGTGCAGTAGTGACTGCACCCTACTTTTCTGTTCCCAACAGCTTAATTTTTTAGCCGCAAAATCGCCATTGTATTTATCGATAAAATGCTTGAATTTATCTCGGACAGTAGCACGTCATTGCGAGACAAGGGATTTGTGGGCGGTCGATGGTTCGGCATTTCGAAGCAATCTTTCCAGCTTGCGAATGTGGGACAGATTGCTTCGCTCGTCCTATTTTATTCCACCATAAATCTTTATGTCTCGCAATGACGTGGGCTGCGGAGTGTCTCTTTCCTGGTCCCTTTTTCCCTCGCTGCAACGACGTATTTTGTGGAGACTTCTATTTACTATTTACTCCGTTCTGTTCATTATTTACCTAAATCTTTATTTGTGATAAGATTTTTCAATGGGTAAATTAGTAAACAGAGATGATATAAGGCAGATTGTCGAAGATATTCAAACAAGCGGGAAAACAGTTGTTACAACTAACGGCTGTTTTGATATTTTGCATGTCGGACACGTTCGATATTTGGCAAAAACTAAAACTTTTGCAGATTTTTCGATTGTCCTTTTAAATTCCGACAAATCCGTTAAACTTATCAAGGGCGAGGGGCGACCTATAAACAATGAATTGGACAGGGCTGAGATTTTGTGTGCATTATCTTGTGTCGACTATGTCGTGTTTTTTGATGAAAGTTCTCCAAGAGATTTGCTGGATGAAATAAAACCTGATGTTTACACAAAAGGGGCTGATTACAATTTAGAAACATTACCCGAAACGGATGTAATACTGAAAAACGGCGGAAGAATTGAATTTATCACTTTTGTTGAAGGGAAATCAACATCAAATACAATTGAGGCAATGAAAAATTCAAATTAACAATTTGAATTTTTTCATTATTAGTATTAAAATAATAAATAATATAGTAATTAAATAGGAGAAAAGTATGAAAACGTACACAATTGAAGAAATAGCTACCGTGGTTGGCGGATTTTTGACAGAAGTTGAGGATGTTAAAATTTCAACTATCGCACCTCCGTTATTGGCTGGCGAAAACACTTTGGCGCTCGCGCTTGGGGAAGAAGAAATCGAAAACCTTTCTAAAACTAAAGCAAAAGCTGCACTTGTTCCGTTAGGAGTAACTGTCGACGGTATAACAACGATTGAAGTTGAAAGACCAAGATTGGCTATGATGAAATTGTTACACATGTTTTATAACGAGCCTGAAACAGAAACAGGAATCCACCCAATGGCAACGGTACATCCTGATGCAAAATTAGGCATAAACGTATCTATCGGACCTAACGTTGTTGTTTCGCGCGGAGTTGAAATTGGCGATAATACAAAGATTATGGCAAATTCTTATATCGGCGGCGGCGCTAAAATCGGTGCAAACTGCTTTTTTCACGCTAACGTCAACATCAGCGACAGGGTAAAAATCGGCAACGACGTAATCCTCCATCACGGAGTTTGTCTTGGTGCAGATGGGTTCAGCTTCGTAACTGAAAATCCTGACAACATTGAACAAGCCAGAAAAGACGGTGCGATTTTAGAAGAAAACACTACACATAAAATATTTAAAATTCCGTCAATCGGTTCTGTTGAAATCGGAAACAATGTAGAAATCGGAGCGAACACGACTATCGACCGCGGAACCATTGAAAATACAGTTATTGGCGAAGATACAAAAATAGACGACCAAGTAATGATTGGACACAATTGTAGAATCGGCAAGGGCTGCATGATTGTTTCACAAGTTGGTATTGCCGGAAGTTGCGTTATTGGAGATAGGGTAGTTATTGCCGGTCAAGCTGGTATTGCTGACCATATCAACATAGGTAACGATTCCATTATTGCCGGAAAAGCCGGAGTCACCAAAAGCTTCCCTGAAAAATCAATCATTGTCGGCGGTCCTGCGGTTCCAAGAAAAGAATTTATCCGTCAACTCAAAACAATGAAAGATGCTACTGAATTAATAAAAAAATTCAAAAAATATGAGCCAATTTTGAAAAGTTTTGAAGAAGGTGAAGAAACACTACAAGGATTAACAAAATAAATGACGACTATTTTGAATAAAATCGAAACTACCGGAAACGGGCTAATGAAAAACAGAGAATGTTCTGTTATAATTTTGCCGTCCGCCGAAGGGAAAATAAGATTTTTTGTCGAAAGCTCAACAGAGCCGATAATTATGGATGTTGATAACATTGATTCGACCAACCATTGTGTTGTTTTGGGTAACAAAAAAAACAAAGTGATGTTGACCGAACATTTTTCAGCAGCTTGCGCGTTTCTTGGCATAGATTCTATTGACGTTCACGTTTCAAAACCAGAGATGCCAATTTTTGACGGGAGTTCAAAGGAATGGGTTGAGTTATTCAAAAAAGCAGGCGTGCAAAAACACAAAAAAGAAAGTTATACCGTCTCAGAGCCCATTTATTATTTAAACGGTAAGACTCACTTGGTTATTCTGCCTGATTCTGAGTTGAATATAACTTACGGAGTTAATTACGACCACCCCGATTTAAAAAACCGATGGATTGTTTTCAATAAAAAGAACGTGGGAGAAATTATTGAAGCTAGAACTTTTGGATTTTTGAAAGATTTGAAAAAATACCAACTCTTTGGATTCGCTAGAGGGGTGTCTTATGAAAACACTGTGGGGCTGAAGGACGAAGGATACACAACTGAACTCAGAAGTCCCGAGGAGCCGATTAAGCATAAAATACTTGATTTGATAGGGGACTTATATTTGACGGGTGTAAATCCGCTTGATTTAAAAGCACAAATCATTGTCAAAGAAGCTGGGCATGCAGTACATGTTAAGGTTGCAAAGATGTTAAAAGACAAATTGATAAAAGTATAAAAGTAACGATATATAAGGAGAACTGAAATGACAGAAGCGACTATAGCACATGAAATAATAACTTTGGACACGATACAGATTATGGATATGATTCCTCACAGATACCCATTTTTATTGGTAGATAGAATAACTGAATGTCTTCCGGGCAAATATTCTAAGGGCTACAAAAATGTTTCCATAAACGAAGAGTTTTTCAACGGTCACTTCCCCGGGAATCCGATTATGCCGGGCGTTTTATTGCTTGAATCTATGGCGCAGTGTTCTGCCCCAATTCTTTTGAGTTTGGATGCGTTTAAGGACAAACTATGCTTGTTTGCCGCGATGGAAAATGTTAGATTTAAGACAATTGTCAGACCGGGAGACAGATTTGATATGGACATTCAGCTTACTAAGCTTAAAGGACCTATCGGCAAGGTTCACGCCATCGGGAGCGTGGGCGGTAGGATTGCGGTCGAAGCGGACATGACTGTTTGTATGAAGTAAGAGATATAGAGGGATAGAGGTATGGTTGACTCAAAAGGTCTCCAGCCAGCCTTCCAAAAAAGAAAGTGTGATTTAAATGACAATAGACAAAACAGCGATTATACATCCATCTGCACAGATTGCGGAAGGGGTAATTATTGGACCCAATGTTATTATTGGCGAAAATGTAAAGATTGATAGCGGAGTAAAGATTATTGCAAATGTTTATCTTGAACATTGTGAAATCGGCGAAGGGACTTCGATTAGTCCGTTTGCAAGTATTGGTACGGCGCCACAGGATTTGGGATACAAAAATGAAGCCACTAAAACTATTATTGGTAAAAATTGTCTTATAAAAGAAAACGTAACAGTTAATCGAGCTTCCGGCGAGGGTAATGCAACAATTGTAGGTAACAAGTGCATGCTTATGACGGGCGTTCATATTGCACATAATTGTCATTTGGCTGATGAGGTCATTATGGCGAATTTGGCTACCTTGGGCGGGCATATTCACGTTGGGTTTGGGGCGTTTATCGGCGGGATGAGCGTTTTTCACCAAAATATTAGAATCGGAGAAATGGCTATAATAAGTGGGTTCTCGGCTGCCCGTCAAGATGTTTTGCCGTACTCAAAAGGCGAGGGCAGACCTCCTTATCCTTGCGGAATTAATGCTGTAGCGTTGAAACGTCGAGGGGTTCCACAAGACCAAAGAACAGCTATAAATGAGGCATTCAAATTGCTTATTTCTGACGAGTACAACACGTCTCAAGCGATAGAAAAAATCAAAAATGACATCCCGACAAATCAATACGTTGAAAAAATGATTGAGTTCATCAAAGCTTCAAAAAGGGGGGTCACTTTGAAAAATAGAAAAGTCGGACATCAATGCTTGGCGATGGAGTAAAGGGTAAAAAGTGAAAGGTGAAAAGTGAAAAGTTTGCCGAAGCCTAACTACATCCGTCTTCAAAGTAGGGTGCCGTTATGCTTCAAGCTTCGTGTTTCACCTGTTTTCGATGCATAAACGCACCGTCATCAAGTCCAAGAGTAAAGGTTCACCGTTCTGCTTTTTTCAGGTTTTCCCATTTTATGATATAATTATTTTGGTTTATAAATATAGGGGTTTGACTATGGACATCAGATGGGAACAACGTTTCGATAATTTCGGAAAAGCGCATGCCAACTTGGTAGAAATGCTTGATTTGTTGAGAAAGGATTCTTCAAGTAAGGCGTATAAGCTTGCAAGTATTCAGGCTTATGAAATGGATATAGAATTGGCGTGGAAAACTTTAAAGGATTATCTGAATTATTTGGGGTATAAAGTGCAGGCTCCAAGAGAAGTTGTCAAGCAGGCTTTTGCGATTGCGATTATAGAAGATGGCGAGCTTTGGCTCAAGATGCTTGACGATAGAAATTTGACTTCTCATGTTTATGATGAAGCAAGAGCGCAAGAAATTGTTGATTTTATCGAAAAGATTTACTTTTCAAAATTGGATAATATATATAATTTTTTAAAAGGTAAATTGAATGATTGATTTTGGGTTGAGTGAAAATACGACTAGAATCTTGCAAGATTATTTTGAAAAAATAGATTGTATTGAAATGGTAAAAATATATGGCTCAAGAGCTATTGGAAATTACCGAAAAGGTTCAGACATTGACTTCGCCATTTTTGGGGATGTTGATAGTTCCTTGATTGGTAAAATAACTTATGAAATAGATGAACTTCCAACGCCATATATGTTTGATATAACTTGTTATAATACGATTGGAAATGAAAAATTAAAAGAGCATATTGATAAGTACGGTAAGGTTTTTTATTCAAAAAATCAGGTTCACTAAACCTTTTACTATTCCCAGTTTGCTGGTGTATTGCTTTTTTCGGTTGATAAACGTATAATAATTTTATGAAAAAAGCGTTATTAATTATTGGTATAATTTTGTTGGTTGTGGTTTTGGAACCTATTTTTTCGATGGTTCTTGGTTTCGACCAATTAGAGATGATTACTTATGACATGCGGGCGAAGCTGGCTTTGGATAGCGGTCCTTTTTCGAACAAGTTTAAGCATGCAGATAAAAAAATTGTCATTGTCGCAATCGACGATTATTCAAAAAAAGAACTTTCCAATTTTCCTCAAGAAGGTTTGGGCGCTTGGCCTTGGAGAAGAGATATTTGGGCGAATGTTGTTGATTTTATTGAACAAGGCGAGCCAAAAGCAATTTTGTTCGACTTAATTTTCAATGATATAAATTACAGTTTTTCTTACGATAACACCTTCGCGCTCGCGTTGAGAAAATATAATAATGTTGTTTTGGCATCGTCGTTAAACGACCCCAAACACGTTATAGAAGGTCTTTCGGAAGAGAATAAGAAAAAAGTTGAGATTGCAAACAGCGTTTTCATCCCGACCGGAAAGCCGCTCGATGTAGATATAGACGACAAGCCAATGGACGATTGGATAACCTATTATTCGCATGCCCCGCTTTATAACTTTTATACAAGATACAATACGATTGGGATTGTGAATAAGGTAGCCAGTTATGACTCTGTAATCAGAGCGTCTCAGCCCATATTCAAACTGGTAAAGGGCGATAAAACTTACTACATGCCATCTTTGGCTTTTGCAGGATTTTTGAAGGCTGTCGGGGAAGACGGAAAAATTACGATTAAAGACCACATGTTATATTACAAAGATAGAAAAATCCCGATAAACGATGACGGAACTGTTCCAATCAGCTGGCATGGCGCGGGCAGCGGCAGGGATTATGACTACATACATATTTCTCAGATTTTGTTAAATAAGCACGGGGAAACCGATTTAAAACCCGACTATTTCAAAGATAAAATCGTT
>Ga0302288_1002647_pt1 | contig 10354 bp, 5 predicted proteins | sample III_Fen_N1_1_FD_194549 | JGI IMG/M metagenome (GOLD analysis project Ga0302288, IMG submission 194549) | Peat permafrost microbial communities from Stordalen Mire near Abisko, Sweden - III_Fen_N1_1 | ecosystem: Environmental > Terrestrial > Soil > Wetlands > Permafrost | place: Sweden: Abisko...
TGGCAGGGGGAAAAATCTGATTTCAAGAAAAATAAAACAAGACAATGTAGATTCATTTATCTTTTATAATCGCTATGATGCCTCTTAATCTCATTGGAATCAAATAATCAAAATGAAAGCAATCCGGGCAATTTACAGTCATATGTTCATTCGGGTCTTCCTTTGGTTTACTTCGGGGTTCCCTTGGAGTCACCTTTGACCGGCTAAAATATCAAAAAGAAACTGATATGGGAATTCCTGCAGCAAAAGGATATTTGCAGCAAAAGGGATCTGCTTTTTTGGTGGAGTAGGGAATTATTGAATCAGGTAGCTTGATGGATAAAGTTGATTCTTTACAGTTGCAAAAATAGAAAATAGTTTTCATTTCAGCTACTTATTCAGATAGTTTTTTTTAAAGAGATTACCCGGATGACCTCCGTTTATTTAATAGTAAATGGTAAATGAATAAATAGTAAATGAATTACTGTCATTTATTCGAATATATAAGTCAGAAAACACAATCCTCTTATCCTTTCAATCCTCTATTTTTGTTAAACTATTCTATTAGTCTATTGTGCAATTTACCTTTAGTCACCAGGAGTGAATATAGTGTCTGAAAACACTTCATCCCATCGCTTCATCAGAAACTTAAAGAATCAACTATGTGCAAACGGGATAAAGGATATAAATAAAACAGTATATGAATTTCTATAAATAAACCACTTTTTCTGAACAAAATACATATCCTGTTTTAGCTATTTCAGTTGTTTTTTTGTACTCGGAAGAAACAGTTTTTGCCTGTTCAAAACAAGTAAAAAGAATCATACTGTCCATTTGGAACAACACTTTACACTTAACAGGAGAGACGGATTGTAAGTGACAAGGTAATTAAACCGATCACTCTGAGTACTGTCAAAAAACTGCTTCAACTTCGGTTAAATTATAATCATAGTTGCTGCTCTAACGAGAATACTCTTTTTGGCTCATGTTATCAGCACAAAGTGCACAATTCTTCCAGATAGTAAATGAAGTGAAAAATAAAAATAAATAACGGGATATGAAAAATAAATTTAAAGTCCCATTTATAATCGTATTTGCAATTATAAATACCGGCATTCTGAAAAACAATGTATTTGCGCAGGCCATCATGGGTACTTCCCCGGTTGCCGAACGGTATTTGTATGTCAGTTCGGGCAGCTTCAGCGGACCGGCTGTTGCACAATCCCCTGATCCGCTTGTATCATACCGGTGGCCAAAACCACAGGCAAATGACGCCCTGGAAATCTATCTCATAAAACCTAAGAGCGCTTCTGCAGATATTGCTGCCTCCTTTGACAACCTCCCATCATTGACAGGCGTTTCACCCAATGTGACGGTCAAAGGTATTGGTTCAATACTTATGGACTTTGGAATGGAAAATGCTGCCTGGCTTGAATTCGATAGCCCCGATCTTGTCGGGAATGTTGAAATGAGCATTAGCGAATATAACCAACCCAATGGTTATCTGGGAAAAACTATGACCCCGAAAAAATACGGGAATACATACCGGCTCGAGTTGAATACCGATCTATACGAGGGAGTGCGGTTTGGCTGGATTCATGTGCGGTCATTTTCTTCGGTATGGCATATCACAGGCATACGAATCGTTTGCCAGATAAAACCCACCAACTATAACGGAAGTTTCGCATGCAGCGATTCAATGCTTACCCGTGTCTGGTATACCGGGGCCTATACTGTGAAGCTCAATAACCTGAAGGATTATTTAGGCGCGATACTAATGTATCGTGGCGACAGGTTCTCGTGGACTGGCGATGCCCATCCGGCTCAGGCGGCATCAATGGTTGCCTTTGGTAACTATGACTTTGTGAAGAAAAATATCCTGTATACTTCCACCCAGAGCAACGGCATCAGGAGTTACGCCCTTTACTGGGTATTGAGCCTGATCGACTACTATAAATACACGGGTGACACCATCACTCTTAAAAATCTGATCACAAATGCCTGTGGAAAACTGAACGATGCCTACACCGCTTATGGTACCAATCCAAATCTGGAGTATTACGGCTGGGACGAACGACTGGGTGCAGGATTTGAACATCCGAATATTACCGAACCTCAGAATGCCTATAAAATGCTTTCAATACGTGTGTGGAAAGAATTCGCCGAAGCCATGGGTACTTTTGGCCGTACTGATCTTAGGGACAAATACACCAGCTATGCGAATGAAAAAATAACAGCCATCAGAAAGAATGCTGCATGGTACCAAAACTTTGGACTTCATGCAGGGACTGATGCCGTAACTACCGGCCTGTTGAGCGCAGTTGAGAAAAAAGCAATTTATGAAAACAGTTTTACCGACAAGGTAAACAGGGTTTCCTATTCTCCATTCAACCAGTATTTCGTTATTCAGGCATTTGCGCAATTGAATAAGTATGATGATGCGTTGAGTTCCATACGTGATCTTTGGGGCGGGCAGATACGCTATGGAGGGACTACTTTTTTTGAAGATTACCGCCCCTCATGGAACAATGTGATTCATCCGAATGACCCTGTTCCCAATAATCAGTGCGGCTTTACAAGTCTTTGCCATCCCTGGGGTGCAGGTGTTACAAAATGGCTCAGTGAGGAAGTACTCGGGATTAAACCGACTTCTCCCGGATTTGCAACCTTTGATATCGTACCTCACCTGGGAAGGACTCTCACCGGTGTCTCCGGAAAAACACCCACCCCATTAGGAGATATACAGGCAGGGTTTGATATTTCTACAGGAAGATGTACGGTTACTTCGCCCGTAGGGACGCTGGGCCGTATAGGTATTCCAAAAGCGGAAAAGACTATCACAAGTATCAGAGTAAACGGTTCTCTTGCCTGGGACGGCACATTTCATTCAGCTGTTGGCATTGGCGGTGCGAACGATGATTCTATGTTCGTTTATCTGACAGGTGTACAACCGGGAACCCAATCAATCGTTGTTAACTATAGCGGGATTACTCCACAATACACAGAATTAACGGAGGTATATCCTGCCAAATGTATCGGAATCGATTCGGTTACCAGTGGAAATTGGGGCAGAGTTTACGGGAAAGATGGTTACGTGTTGTGCAATTATAACGGGAATGGGACTGATAAAAAATCTCTGCCATCATATGTTTCTTCTGTCAATTATTATAAAGTAAAGGGAAATGGACTGCCTATGAATACTGTATGGGCATCAAATACGAATGACCGCAGGGCACCGGCTCCGGATACAGCCAACAGTGTCCCCCGGAATGCAGCATGTCTGTATGCAATGGATGGTGATCAGATCGGTTATACATTTACTTCGAATATAAACATAATAGGTACACACGACTATCGCATATCACTTTACTTCGTTGACTGGGATAAAAAGGGAAGACAAATCGGAGTTGAAATGTTCGATGCCAATACCCTGAACCTGATTGCTCCCGTAAAAATAGTGAAGAATTGTCAGGGCGGTGCATATCTGATTTACTCCTATAACAAATCGGCAAAATTCAGGTTTGACATTATCCGCGGTGACAATGCTGTTTTGAGCGGGATATTTTTTGACCCCGTATCAAAGACTGATACAACTTCAACTGGTATATCGAATCCTCATCTGGGAGATCAAAATTCCAATAATCCGTTTGAACGTATCTACCTGACAACGCAACTTGCCGGGTTTACTTTTACTACCCAACATGCCAATGATAAAATCGATACAACTTTGTATGATTCGCTTGGACGTAAGGTAGCAACACCCTTATGTGGCTATTTCTCTGGATATTACCAACTTTCACGCCCTTTGCCGGTATTATCACCGGGTGTCTATCTGCTGCAGGCAAGGGTAAATAACAAAAGTGTTTTGAATAAAAAGTATTTGATTGAAAGATAAGAGTAGCCGAAATTATAGAAACCTCTCTTTTTTTAATTCGATACTTAAAACCACGATAGAAATAAGAGAAGTTTGTATCTGCAGCATGTCACTACCGTTTTTACTATAAAAATCCGGCAATTAATTGTTATACTGTTTTATATCAGTTTATTCCAATTTTTAAATCACATACAGGACAACAAAATAACATGAATATATTATCATAAAACTGAAGATAATGAGCTTTAAACAGACTACCGGCATCGTTTTTTTTCTTTTAACTGTATCTTTTGTCTCTGCTCAACGGGGATTGCCAATATCTCTTTATCCGGCAGATAGTATCCCAAATAGTAAAACCGCATCGGCTACTTATAAAGAAACCTATGCGAATGGTAACTATACCATGGTTACTCATCCTTCGATTACTCCCTACTTCCCAAAAGTAGGTACAGCAACAGGTACAGCCGTGCTGGTAATCCCCGGAGGAGGCTATGAAGCAGTAGCTATCGACCTCGAGGGATATGCAATTGCCCAAAAGTTTTGTGATATAGGTATAACTGCTTTTGTGCTCAAGTACCGGTTGCCTGATGATCGTATCATGATTGATCGTTCAATTGGCCCTTTTCAGGATGCCCAGAGAGCCATTCAGATGATAAGACAGCGGGCAGGAGAATGGAATCTTGACACGAATAAAATCGGAGTCATTGGCTTTTCGGCAGGCGGGCATCTTGCCTCTACACTAGGAACCCATTTAACTGCCACTGTCATTGATAACAAAGCGAATATCAACTTACGCCCCGATTTTATGATCCTCATGTATCCTGTTATTACTATGGGAAACTATACCCATCAGGGATCCAAAAATGCGTTGATTGGTGCAAATGCAACGTCCGCTCAGGTGACATTATTTTCAAATGAAAAACAGGTAACAACTGACACACCACCTACTTTTATTGCACATGCCTATACTGATCCTGTGGTACCTTCGGTAAACAGCACCCAATTTTATTATGCCCTGTTGAATGCAAAAATAATCTGCGAAAAGCATTTTTACAATACAGGTGGACATGGGTTTGGCTTAACGAGTCCATACCCGCAGGAGAATCTGTTAGACCTTATTCAAAACTGGTTGAAAGCCAATGGATGGGTGCAACAAGTAACTGCAATAACAAACCTACAGGCTGAAGATTCTCTGAGTGTAAGTGCTTTCCCAAATCCATTTACCAATAACTTCACAGTTCGTTTCAGATTGAGCAATTCAGAACGAAATGTTGCACTTGAAATTTATGATTCAAAGGGGCAACTGATTAATAAAATTTCTCAAAAGAATGTAGCGGCTGATAAGGTTTATACTCAAACGTTTAATGCAAATCGATTTAACGAAGGTATATATTTTGTAAAATTAATAACAGCCCAAAAGACACATTCCATTAAATTAGTAAAAATAAATGCTATCGATTAGTGTTTTCAGAAAAGATACAACTTAAACAGTATGAAAGCCTGTGAAATCAGAATCGGAAAATGCCGGGCAATCATCAATTATTAGGTTAAAAAGGCGTCTCTATTTAAAAATCAAGTCATCATTATGAAAAACAAATATTTTACTTTACAGGGTTATCTAAAAGCGTTCACTCTGGTTTGTTTTATACTAAGTGTCCAGTATACAAAAGCTCAGGTTGAAACCTGGTCAGCAAACTGGATATGGATTGCTGCTCAGGGACCTAACAATACCTGGGTTGATTTCAGAAAAAAAGTAACCTTAACCGGAAAACCAACGTCAGCGATAACACGTATTGCTGCAGAAAATAAATATCAGCTTTTTGTAAACGATGTACTTGTTGTCAGAGATGGGGGACTGGAGACTCGTCCTGATCTTACTGACACATACTACGATGAGATTGACCTTGCCCCCTATCTGAATGACGGGGATAATATCATCAGTGCGTTGGTCTGGCATAAGGGTGGACCCGATTGCTATACCCAGCGTACATTCGCAAGTGGTGGCTTTTTATTCGATTCTCAACTTACCGGCAGCAATATTTCAACCATTGTTTCGGACAATACCTGGAAAATAAAGGTAGACTCTGCTTTTATCAGAGGTATTTATAAATATAAATACGGAGTAACAGGAACTGTTTCGTTTACGAACACTGTATTTGGCGGCGACCCTATTTATGGTTCTGACAAAGCAGGCTATTACAGGCCGTCAGGCAGTTCTAAGCCTTTTATCAAATGTGCTGCCGAAAATGGAACATTTGCTCTGCCGGGTATATGCGATGTAGCATACGGATCAATGGACGACCCGTTAAAACCTGATAACGACTATAAATGGGTGGCATATCCTGTCACTTACGACGCCCGGAACGAAAAGCAAGGCTGGCATCAATACGGTTACGACGATTCCTCCTGGGGTAATGCCATTGCAAAAGGAATTCCTCCCATTGCTCCCTGGAACAAACTTGTTAACCGTACGATTCCTTTTCTGAAAGATTACGGATTAACCCCTTATATCAATCAGTCTACCCTTCCTGCTTCAATTACCACCAACACGACAGTTACCGGAAACCTGGGGATTAATATACAAGGTACTCCATATTTAAAACTGAATGCACCCGCCGGTGTGAATGTTCGTATCGTGTTAAATGAATTCTATTACCAGGACTATGTTACTAAAGAAGGGGTACAGGAATTCGATTGTTATGCATGGCAGAATTCGAGTAGCCATACGGTAAAATACCAGTTTACCAATGTGAAGGGTACTGTTCAGATTCTTGATTTGAAATTCAGGCAATCCAGCTATAATACCGAAATCATAGGTTCTTTTAATTCAAATGATAATGCCCTGAATACTTTGTGGACAAAATGTAAAAATACGTCTTTCGTATGCATGCGCGATTATTTTTACGATTGTCCTAACCGTGAACGGGGGCAATGGTGGGGTGATGTGTCCGAACAAATCCTCTATTCATTTTACCTGTATGACCAGTCGAGTGTTAAACTCGCCCAGAAAGCATACAGGGAACTTATGTATACCCAAAAAGCTGATGGTTCGCTTTATACCACTGCACCCGGAAAAGCCTATAATCTTCCCGACCAGAATATGGCTGCTGTCTCTATGCTGTGGAAATACTTTCTGTACACCGGCGATAAAGCCTTACTACAGGAATTATATCCCTATGCGAAAAAGTTTATTCAGCAATGTACCACTACTGCCAACAACGATGGAATGCTGATCATGCAACCCGGCCAGTCAGGAGTGACCGGAGCCAATTTATGGAACTGGGTTGACTGGGGCATCAACCTGGATGTACAGGAAGGCAGCGAAAATACAGTTTGTAATTCCATCTATATTGTATTGTTAAACAATATGATGAACATTGCAGATACCCTGGGCATTCCTGCCGATATTCCGTACTACCAATCGTTGCAAACCAAAGTAAAGAATAACTTTAATACCTATTTCTGGAATGGAAAAGGATATGCCTTTCATAACAAAAACGGTGTAAAATCGTCGGTTGTTGATGACCGTAGCGGTGCATGGGCTGTATTGGCAGGAATGGTGGATGATACTAAAAAACCGTTGGTGTTGAATACCCTGAAAACGGTTTATGATGCAAGTCCTTATCAGGAAATGTACATCGAACAGGCCATGCTGCAACTCGATCCTACCGAAACTCTTAAAAGGATGCGCTCCAGGTATTCGTTTATGATTACGAACTGGTCATCAACGTTGTGGGAACATTTTGATACAACGATGAGTAATAACCATGCCTGGTCAGCAGGGCCCCTGTACCATTTAGGATCAACTATTCTTGGTGTCAGGCCATTAAAACCTGCTTTTGCCGAGTATGCTTTTCTTCCCCTTACGGCCGATTTAAAACAACTGTCGGGAGTAGTACCTTCTGTAAAAGGGAATATAACTGTGTCCTGCACCATTGATGCTGATACCTCTGCCATCACCCAGGAGTTAAATTCCCCGCTGAATACTGTCTGTATAATTGGCGTCCCCAAACAACTTTTAGGAAAGAGTATGTTATTTAAAACAATAAAATCCGGAACGGATATTGTCTGGCAGAATGGAACTGCAACCGGTAGTGTTGCCGGTGTCGAATTTCAGGAAGAAGACAGTCAGTTCATTAAGTTTAAAGTTCAACCGGGTAATTGGTTGTTCACCTCCGAATCCAAAGAATCTTCTACTGCCGTGCTTGCTCCAAAAATACAAGGCATTCAAGTCTTTCCAAATTTTACAAATGGATTGGTTAAAGTCCAATTCGCCAATAGTAACAAAAATGCTTCTATAAAAATTGTGGATATGGCAGGGCATACTGTTTATAACAAAGGTAAACTATCGGTTAAACAGGGAGATATAAAACAGGTGGATATCAGTGGGTATACCAATGGTGCCTATGTACTGACGGTTAATGACAACTACCGGCAAAAAATTGTCAAAACGGACAGCCTGTCTAATTGATGTACAATTTATTTATTTACTCCCGATAGCTATCGGGACAACTAATTAACCAAATGAGAACTATAAAATCACACACAAAACTTCTATTCCCTGTACTTCTAAGTCTTATACTCCTGATCTGTAGTCCACATACTATCAATTCACAAAATAGATATTCAGGGAATAGAAACCTGTTAATCCGGCAGGTTAATTCTGACAGCGTTTTGGATAAATCAAACATGAAGGATTTCTTTGCCAATCCGCCCCTTGTATTTAAACCAAGACCTCTGTGGTTCTGGAATAATACGACCATTACCAGTGCCGGGATTACCGAACAAATGCAGAAATTCAAAGACAACTCGGGCTATGGAGGATTCGGAATCTTACCTTTTGGTGGAAACCTTATGCCAAAGTACCTGGGGAATGATTACTTCACTCTGTATGGTGTAGCTGTCAAAAAAGCAAATGAACTTGGCCTGAAATTATGTATTTACAATGAATACGGATTTCCCAGCGGAAGTGTAGGTGCAATGAATGGCGACGGAATTCCACGCCTGATGAACAAATACCCGGATGCTACCATCAAAAGACTTGATAAAATTGAAGCTACAATCATTGGTCCAAGGGCTTATTCTAGGGTATTGCCGGCGGGTACTCTCATGAGTATTGTGGCCATGAATACTGTGACGAAAGAAAGAATAGACCTGACTTCTACAGCGGCGAACGGAACTATCAACTGGAATGTTCCTGAAGGTTTATGGAAATTTATGATCTTCGTTTGTGTGAAAGATGGCGACCCGAATGTAGATTATCTTGACCCCGATGCCGTCGATAAATTCATTGAAATGGCTCAGCAACCTTATTATGACCATTTCAAGTAATATTTCGGTACGACCATTAAAGGCGTTTTTTATGACGAACCAACCATGTACAGGGCTTCAGGACGGATGTGGACACCTGCATATAACGACAAATTCATGGCAAAATACGGTTTCAGCCCGACTGCTTACTATCCCGCTCTCTGGTATGATATCGGTCCTGAAACTGCTGCCGCACGCAATTACCTATTTGGCTTCCATGCAGAACTTTATGCTTCCGGTTTTATGAAAAGAATCCAGGACTGGTGCGATACACATGGAGGAATCTCTGCTACCGGACACCAGGACAATGAAGATAGAAGTAACCCTGTCGGTATTTCGGGCGACATAATGAAATGCTATAAATACCAGAATATCCCCGGTATTGATAAAATCAGCGGAGGAGAAATGCGGCCTGCCGAAAAGTATTACAAAATTATCAGTTCTGTCGCCTACAACTGGGACAAGCCGCTGGTCATGTCCGAAACCTATGGTGATATGGGGAATATAAGCTGGAATGAAATTTACTCAATTGCCATGGATCAGTATGCAAAGGGAATCAATCAACTGATTCCTCATGCAGTATGGTACAATCCGGGAGATGTTACCTTTCTCCCCGAACTATCCTATCGCAATCCGATCTATGCAGCAGGACTTCCGCAATTTACTGCTTTTCTGGGACGTTTGAATGTCATGATGCAGAATGATGGACGACATGTATCGGATATCGGCTTATTGTATCCGATTTCTACCCTGCAGGGCAGTCATTATATGGATGGACCCCTTGGAGCATTGGAAGGTGGAGTCAGTATCCCTGAGTCGGATTATGCGAATGTAGGAGAAATGCTGACAACTGAAGTTTGTCGTGACTATACATGGATTCATCCTGAAGTACTCGACGAACGTTGTACTGTTGAAGGGAATAATCTCAAACTTAACAACGCACGAAACTATGAGGCATTTAAGGTACTCATACTACCTGCTCATAAGACTATCAGCTGGAGTAACATGAAAAAAATCAAACAATTCTATGATAAAGGCGGTAAACTCATTGCCATTGGAACCCTTCCATCACAATCGGCTGAATTCGGGCACGATTCGGATGTTGTGGCAACCATTGGCCAAATGTTTCCGAATGTCAGGAATTTTAGTATCACCGCTTCCAGCCAATGGGCTGATCCGGGATATGAACCT
>Ga0302288_1002650_pt1 | contig 10346 bp, 7 predicted proteins | sample III_Fen_N1_1_FD_194549 | JGI IMG/M metagenome (GOLD analysis project Ga0302288, IMG submission 194549) | Peat permafrost microbial communities from Stordalen Mire near Abisko, Sweden - III_Fen_N1_1 | ecosystem: Environmental > Terrestrial > Soil > Wetlands > Permafrost | place: Sweden: Abisko...
TTCATAAAAATATGTATAGGCAGTTAGGTCGCAAGATTATCTCTTTGTATTTAAATATTTTTGGCTCAAAATAAAATCTTCACTAGTGAGGTCTGTAATCTGTACTTCTTTTCATGTTGCATAGTGATAGGTCACGACCTATCACTACTCAAACTCTTTTTATCTTTTCTGTAACTATGACAAACACCACTTATCCTACAATGAACGAGGTTATACTTCGCTAAACTTGCGCAATTCAAGAACCTCTTCTTTGTCACACACTTTCAAGTATGCTTTATCCAGTGCATTGTATATGGTTAGTCCATGATATAAACCACTAGCCACAAATACTGTGAAGGCAACTAAAAATCGAACTATATCAAAGTCTACTGACTTAAACCGACCTAAAGAAAAATACATTATTAATCCCAACGGAATACCCCAATAAACATGTAATAATATGAAGAAATACTTTTTCTTGCGACGTTCTTTCCATTTGACTATAAATTTCTTTTGTTTGTCAGTTAATTCATCCATGATTTAATTTCCTTTTGTTTATTCTTTTTGTAAATTTCCTTCTTCCTCCACGTTTATTCATTTCTACAACACCCCTGTAGGGACAGGTCGCGACCTGTCCATTGATTGATTGAATGAATAGAATGCAATCCTAAAACCTACCGGATAATTTCAATACATTCAATTCTATTGTTTCTTTTCATTCGGACAGGTCGCGACCTGTCTCTACGCAAACTCTTTTTATCTTTTCTGTAACTATGATAAACAATGCAGGCTAAATTTAACAGAGAATAAATAGCATTTATCTATTTAATGGAATTAACCCTAAATCTTCTGCAATATCATGAACAAATTTAGACATAGGTCTATTATGAATTTCATTTGGGAAAGAATAATTACCTATTATAATTCTATTTGTGACACTTTCATTGCTAAATATTTTAGGAAATGACTTAATGAGATTATCCTTATATGATTTAGTGTATATTTCTGATTTGTGGATCAATTCTTCAACTAAATCTTTTTGAGTATTATAAATTCCAAGTATGTCAAATGTGTCATTAAAAGAGATACTCTGTGTTGGTTCGATAAAAGTTATTTTAATTTCATCAATATCCTTTTTCTTGGAAAACTTTGCAGCACAACCGTCTTCTAATTTAAACTTAAAATCAGATTTCTTAGTATCGTTAATGTTACTGGAATATAATTTAAAATAAACTTCTTTTCCACCTTTTACATTATTACACGAAGCACAAACAGGATAAAGATTATATAGTGAAATAGATAAAAATGGATATAAAGACTTTGGAATATAATGATCAACCTGAAATTTTGCCTTTACTACATTTTTACCTTTTGATTTAGAGTCGATTGCTACAGTTAGTTGAGAATTACAATAGACACATGAATTTATACCAATAAGTTGAAAATATTTCGGATAGAAAGATGTTCTAAGTTTTTTATAGCCCAATGCATGAATTATCCTTTCAGATAAATTCATTACTCCTTTTCTAAGTTTTGGAGGTGGTGGTATTTTCCCTATATCTTCTTTCCATTTCTTAAATCCATCTGGAGATGATAAAACAATATCATCAAAATTATCTATAATCCTTTGAAGATATTTTTTTTCTCTCTTTAATAATCCTTTTCTCTTCAATAGAGCAATTAGATTTGCCTTAGCTTCGCTTATGAATAAATCTATTTCGACTTTATGCTTCTTAATAACTAATTCAATATCACTAGTATGTAATGCAATCATGATTTAATAATTTGTTTCCTGTTATTTTTCATAGTCTTTAGACGGCTTATTTCTCTATCAATATCTTCATCTGTTTTTAAAAATGCATTATAGTACAAATCATTTAGACTATTTCTTATTAATGGCTCACCTATTAAAGCAATGAACCATTTGATAGAATACTGATTCCAATTATCTACATTTTCATATCCAATTGATTTGTTTGATTGAGATTCAAGATAATCTATTGCTGATCCGATTTTAGTTTCTGCTAAATCTCCCATAAATCCATTACTCATAAAGAATCCATTTTTTAAAAGATCATGAACATTTGCACCAAATGTGGTTAATTGATTTTTCTCTTGATATGATTTTCCTTTAATTCTACTATTATGATTGAGATTCTGTTGAGCATTCATTTCATCAAATACTCTTAAAAACATTATATTTTGACTTGGTATATCTGAAAGAATAAAAGGTGAGTGCGTAACAAAACAAATGTTTATTCCACTTATATTTTTAATATCTTGATTGTCTAAACTTCCAATAAGAAATTTGATAAATCGCCTCTGTAAATCAGGATGAAAATAAAGTTCAATCTCTTCAAATACAAGATTGCAAAACTCATACTTAGTCAAGCCGCCATTGAGATTGTTTACTGAATTTATATTATTTAAATGGTATATAATTGAAGAACTTATATTTATTAATTGTTTCTCACCTGAACTAAGCATATTATAAAACACAGGCAAATCATTATCTGTATCAAAAATGGATTCAAGTTCAATGTCATAGTCAAATATAGCAGGAGGTATAAGTTCTATTATTTGTAGCTCATTTTCAATAGATATTTCATTCAATTTATCTGATAAATCTTTTATCGAAACAGTAAAGTTTAATTTATTCTCAATTTTCTCATTACTGTACTGTTCAATCCAATTATTTATATCATATTTAAGGAAATTAATAGTCTGTCTTAATTTAAATGTGATATGGCTTTTGTCATTTTTAAGCTCATTCAAATACTCTTTAAAAAGACTTTCGCTGAAACTCGTTGAGTTCTTATTGCAAAACACTCCTTTTTCTAGATTAAAGAATTTGCTATAATGAGAATAGGTCATAGATATAGAAACAAGTTTTTTTAAAATATAATATCTTGCATAGTCAATAATAGTGGACTGAGGATATGGAACTGGTTCAAATAGCGATCTACTATCAAAGTCGTTTGATGAGTTGATATTTATTTTAAAGATTTCATTAAATATTTTGAATATCAACTCATTATTATTGTTTGAATGAAATTCATCGAATCCAATTTCAATAAATTTAAATCTTTTAGCCGAATCTACAACTTCTCTCGTATACACATAATCAAATTTCTTCTTATTTAAAGAGAATTCAAAACTACAAGCTCTTTGTTTGTCTGTAAGATTCCTATTTAATATATTTTTCTTATCTGAAGTTTGTAGTAGTACAGAAATCAACCTAGATTTCACTAAATGAGATTCTGAATTCATATTTATATTTCCTTCACTTCGCATAGGAAAAATAACTAATGGTGATTGATATGCATCATTTTTATGAAACGTTTTTTGTATCCATCTACCATGCTCATTTGAATTTAAAGCATAATGAGAGTAATTAGCACAAATAGAATAAAAAAAGTCGTTAAGATTAAAACTGTCAGCAATATTATTATCCATTATCCTATAAACTTTCTGATCATCAGACTCATATTTGAAAATCTGATATTTTTCATTTATTTCTATTTTATATATAGTAATATCTGTTTTAAAGTATATTTCAACATGTATTTTATCAACTTTTTCTAAATCAGTATCTATATTGTCATTCTTAAATGCGAAATTATTTATTGCAGCAAATAGTAATTCAATAATTGTGCTTTTACCTTCTCCATTTTTTCCAACAATAGCAGAAATATTGATTTTTTGGTTTTTTGTATCATAAAGATTAGCTGGAACTGAAGCATTATATATAATACTATTGTCCTTTATTTCATATTCGTTATAAAATGTATATAGCTCTCCTACTTGAAGAACTTTCGTGTACGCTATATTACAGCCCTCTAATGGCCTTATTGCTATAACTTTAAAATCTTTCTTCATTCGATTATCTTGTTTCTGTATAATTTATATGATATCTTTTGGTTTTATTTTGTATAAAATCACCTAGTATAGAGTTACTTTCGTTTTGTTTTTTTGTGATTGCACCCAACACTAATATACATACTCAACTCTAATCCCCACATTCCCACTTTCGAAGCAATTGCAATTAGCTTTCCCCTTTTTTACACTCCAAATTTACGAACTCTTTTTAACGTCACCAAAAATATGTATAATTTTTTTTTAATAAATGAAATGAACCCTTTATTGATGGGGGGCGGAGAACAAAAAAAGCCGTACAGACCTAGCGGTCTGCACGGCTTTATAGTAAATGGGAGAGGAGTGTCCGGTATCACTATCGGTTGAGGAGCACTGTTTCTCTCCCACGCAGCTTAAAGAATATAGCTGGTAATAATATCGCTGTACACGCGTGAAGGATCGGTAGCTGCACCTGCTACACGGAAAGCATATTCCTTGCCACTAGCTAGTCCGGTTTTTTCGTATTTGCGTTTTTTAATTGTGTCTTTTATCCAAATGCTGGAAGGAGTTACCGGTAGCTCGGTGTGTTCAAATTCGTAGTAATCGGCGTATTCTACTGCGTCGCACATCATGGTTACCGAACCTTTGTTGTCGCCCGGTTTTACGGTTAAGTGCTCGGGTTTAGCCAGTTTTCCCACTGTGCTTGGTTTCTTGTTTGCATCCATTCCGCTACTGAGTATAATGGCTTCGTCACCATCGCTTATGGTTTGTACAACGCCTGCCAATTTTTTCAGTAGTGTTTCTACAATTTTCCGGCAATTGTTTTTTATCACCGTGTCTTCTTTAGAGCCGCCTTCTACTTTGGCCAGTGCATTGATGTAGTTGGTGTTTGCAGACCTTAGCTCCTGAATAATCGACTGTGCGGGCTGAAAAACCGGATTGCCTTCTACTTTGTCCAGAATGTTGTTTGCCTTTGTTCCTAATGCTTCGTTGGCGTATTTACTTGAAGCAAAGTTGATTAATACTTTTGAATTTCCCATAATGTTTTGTTTTAAGTGAGTAATTAATACTGTGTTATCTGAATCGGTTATTTATTTTTTGCTGATTACTTAGTAGAATAATACGCTTACTTAGTAGAATAATGCTCCATTATTCTACTAAGTAGCTTCTACTTTGGGGAGAGTTGTTCCTACTTTCCCCAAAGTAGGAGCATTATTCTATAATAATGTAGTTGTTTTAGTAGAATAATGCTTCATTATTGCACAGAGTAGCTTCTACTTTCATGAATAATGGAGCATTATTCATCTCTATTGTTTCATTATTGTAGAATAATATTCTCACATTCATCTACTTTGAAGCAATGTACAGGAACTATTTAATGACTATCTCCTAAGTATTAGCTGCATTCATTTACTTCCCCACTTTTCAAGGTATTTTCTGCACGGCTTTCTACTGAAAATGAGCACTCTCATTTGTTGCTTGCAAATATTGGAATAATATTTCAACCGTTTTCTCATACTAAGTATGAGACGAATACGGGCAAAATCTTAAAGAAATTTAATAACGTTGTAAATATGAAAGAAATTGCATTTATTTGCAAATGAAAACTTGTAATGATGCCAAAAAATGAGATTTTTAAATGCCTGTTTATGTATGTATTGATGTGGATGAGTAATTCTTACGATTTACTTATTTACTTTAAAAACAGACAAGCTGTTTATACTGATAACCTTCTGCCGAATGTCTGTAATTAGTAGCATGATACGAAAAGCCTATAGGGAGCTATGGCGTTGGATTTTTTTTAATCTTGTAGAATGATTACCAATATACCCATGCAATATGTTGCGTGCCGGACAAAATGAATACGAATAACCCGAGTGAAGCTTAACTGTAAAAAAATGAAATATGCTAAAGAAATCGAGCTTTGCCGAAATGATGAACGAAAGGCTTCATCTGTTTGATGATCACCGGAACGTGATAACACCCGAGATGAAAAAAAGGGAACAAGCGATAATAGAGGGACTGATACAAAACTCGAAATGTGGAAACCGATCGGTTAGTTTACTCGATATGCATTTGGGTAGATATACCTATCACCTTTCAGCTCATAAAAAGCGCTTGAAACATGCAGTGATAGATATAAATGTGATTGATAACTGGAAATATGCTAATCTGCTTTGCCCTAAAGAGGATCAGTACAGGCTTGCGGAATCGGAAATTCTGTTTTACAAACGGTTGATGTCTTTACCCGCTGAACAATGCAAGCAGTTGGTAATGATAAATATTCGCCGATTAAAGAACAAAAACAATAACTCTGATCTGTACCTGTTCCGCTGTAATGTAGTGGCATGCGATGAAAATGGAACGCCCTGGCTATTGTTGGTAGAAACTCTGTTGTTGCCTCACTTCAAAGCCAAGGAATTTGTTCCGTTGCGACAATACTTTTTGTTGGACGAGAAAGGTTATGATATCATTCAACGTTATGAAGAAGATAAAATTGATACGCTTACCGACAAAGAGTGTGAAGTAGTGCTGCGATTAAAATATTATTTTGATATGACTACCGAAGAGATAGCTAGCCTACTAAATAAATCTGTACCCACCATAAAAAGCCATATGCAGCAGGCAATGGAAAAATTGTATGCTCCATCTTTACAAATGGCTTGCGTGATGGCTAAGCTAATGCGGAGGTATGAATAGTAAAAAAAACACCTTCAAAGCTCCGCCAATAGTGTGACAAGCAATGAAGGTGTTTAAGAATGCAATTCGAAAAGATGAGTATTTCATCAAATCTATACTTATACTCTTGGTCGTTGTTGTAAGGTGATAGATCTATTCTTATACTGTCGCTCCAATAGAGCTAAAACAGATTGTGCAACTTGCCGACTACCATACTGTCGATGAGCAGCGGCTTATCAGAAAGTCCCATAAGGACGATAGTTTCGTACAATATCATTTAATGTAAATTTTAAGTCCCGTAGGCCCGACGTAATTTCAAATCTTTACATAGAGCAGTTCTCGGAAGTTTGTATTCAACTTTGTCTGATACCGATGATTTTTATTGTTTCAAGGCTCCTAAATGCTAATCCTTAAGCTACTCTCCGAATTTAAAATAGACTCTACCCACAAACGTGCTTCCGCTATAACTGTTTTGCTTGCCTTGCGGTCCTTCTTCGTTTGCATTGGAGAATTTAGTTCCGATACCACTGATACCATTTAGTATCGAGATATTTCCGGCAGGGAAAGGTGGATAAACTCCTCCTGCGGATTGAACCGGTTTTTGTGGTGTGAAGAGGTGCAGGTATAAGTCCTTTGTGGCGGATACTATGGTTAGGGGCATTTCTTTAGTATGTAACTCCACGGCATAGAAGTTGGAGTAATAGCCTTTAAACTCGGGATATACCCATGTTTGACCGGTAATGGTATTGTTGTATTCTTTTTCATACACACCAAACTGAGTTCCTTTCAAACGATTCTTCCACACATGATAGGGTCCGTTCGCCATCAAAGTAGCTCCTTTTACGGCTGCTTCGGGATAGGAGAACGTAATACCTGTAAAGTCGAAAGAACCGGTAGGGTTATAATCGTAATCCAATTGCATCCATCCGCCCTGAAGCATAGTCCATTTAGCATGACAGATACTATCGTACATCAATTCCACCACATAACCATTGGGTACTGCATGGTGAGTTAGTTTTTTGAACGTTGTTTTAATGCCTGCAAACTGAGGACCATTGTTGAACGATAAGGTCTTAGCATTATTCTTTACCTCAGCAATCAATCCGGTTTTTTTATTGAAGGTAACAGTTGTATTTTCTGATTGCAGTGTCAATAAACTATCACGTTCGGTTACTGCCACCTTGTTTTTGTTTTCCGAAACCAATTGTGCAGCCATAGTAGCCGGAGTACTGATAGTCCACGACCAGGTATTAAGTACACGATGCGTATTATCTGTAGCGCTAACATAAAGTGCGTCAAACTCTTTCCAGTTGGCAGGTAAGTTGAGTTTCAACAGCCCACTATCGCCGGCAGCAATATTGGGTGCTTCAATGTTTCCGGTTAGCTTTTGAATATCCGGTTTAGATAATCCTTGTTTGAATTTTACCAACTCGTAAGTAAAGGTACATTGATTCAAATTGCTGTATAGATAACGATTGTTTATATTCAAATTACCGGTAAAGTCGGCAGATAAGGTGCTTTGTTTAAAATGCACGGGCGACCATATCTCTTTGATGGTGTAGAAGCTTCCTTCTTTTTCGAGGTTTGGTCCCAGAATACCATCAGGTGCTAAATTACCCTGTGTATCTATCGAATCATTTTTATCTCTGCGCTCAATACCTTCATCAGCAAATACCCAAAGGAAACCTCCAGCCGAAAGTTTTTTGGAAAGCATTAAGTTCCAGTAATCATCCAGTCCAGCTCCATGTCCTCCATCATACAATCCATGCAGAAACTCGGTAGGGAAATAAACCAGGTTACCTTTGGTTAGTGCATTATAAACATAATTGTATTTTGGGTAATGCTTAGTGTCGGTATCGTTTACTTTCGACCATGGTTCAATAACGGTTCTGCCTTGTGGATCGTACAAAGCATAGTCCGAACGAACCTCAGGATTAAACCCTCCTTCATTTCCATTGTTCCACAACACGATAGATGGATGATTCACATCGCGGATCACTGTTTCTTTTACCAATAGACGAGCAGTAGGGGTATCGTAGTATTTTTGCCATCCTGCCAATTCATCAAGCACAAACATTCCCATCGAATCACATACATCCAGAAAATATTGATCGGGTGGATAGTGACTCATGCGCACTGCATTCATGTTCATGTCTTTCATTAGGTTGACATCTTCGATAGCTAACTTCTTGCTACTGGTACGTCCGCCGGAAGGTGAAAAGGTATGACGGCAAACTCCACGAAACATAATTTTTGTTCCATTTACATAGATACCATCTTCAGGTTTAAGTTCAACGGTTCTAAAACCAAACTTCTGTGTGGTTTGATGAACAATCTTCTTTCCCTGTTTTAATGTGACAAGTACCTGATAACGATTGGGATCTTCAGGATTCCAAAGCTTTGGGTTGGTAAGGGTTGCTTTGAGTGTATATTTCTCGGCATCTACTTTCGCATCGCTGCTCATCAGTTCACCAGCATTTTTACCATCCAATGTTTGTATCTGAGCTTCAACAGTAGTGTTCTTTGCAGCATTATTTACAAACACATCCATATAGAACGAACCATTGGCTTTGGCGTCGATGGCTACACGGTTGATAAATATTTCGGGTTGTGCTTCCAGATAAACCGGACGGAAGATGCCTCCAAAAACCCAATAGTCGGAAATACGTTCGGCTCTGTTTACACTTTCGTTGGTAGATTCTTTGCTTACATTTACTTCCAGTAGATTGTCACCTTTTAGACTAATGAGTTTGCTAATGTCATACTTAAACTGGTAAAAAGCGCCCTGATGAATGGGGCCTGCCAATGTTCCGTTTATCTTTACTTCGGTATCGGTCATCGAACCTTCAAAAACGATATATACTTTTTTATTTTTCCATTGTTGCGGTACGGTGAATTTATATTTATAGAAACCTCTCTCATTGGCCGCTAAATTTATATTCCCGTATTTATAGGATCCAAAACCCTGTTGTTCCCACTGTGATGGCACTTGTATGGTTGTCCATTTATTGCTGTTCATGCCATGCGTACAAAAGAAATCCCAGGTAATGGTATGGTCTCTGTCTGTCCCCGAAAGATATTTAATCTCGGTTTGTTGTGCGTGAAGGTTGCATGCTAGGAGTAAAAGTAATAGGAGGTTTCGTGTTTTTTTAAGCATGATAATATTTTGATGTTGATTTTATTTTTCGATGTTCTTATATAAAGATGTTTATCAGATAAAAACAGACAATTTTAAAGCTGAATTTCCGGGTTAGGAGTAGAGTTAAGTTACGTAGTTGTCAGAATATAATGTCTTATTTCTCAGAAAGAATAGAATGCGGATTTAACGGATTGGGTGGATGAAAACGGATGAACCCATTTCGTTTAATGAATACTATTTATACGGATTTGTAACAGATTTATGTCATGCAAGCATGACTGATAAGACCAATATGTTCGAAGATCATTCCGACTTGTCGGAATTCAAATCCGTTTTTTATCCGCTAGATCGGCGTTTATCCGCGTTCTATTCTTCTATTTATTGTATTTTTAATATGATTTTATATAATTCCTAATACTTATGTCTAATCGCAGTGGAATAAGTGTTTGATTTAATGATACATGCCAGATTAATGTTGGTTTGCGTTTAGAAATAGCAAAAGTATTGTATTTTTGTCCAATATTGTAATAGCTTTTTGTCAAAAATGCACATCAGAATTTATAATTCATCATTAAATCTAAAGAAATGAAAACACCTATCGTTACTGTCATTTTGCTTGCGCTGTGTTTTGGTATAAGCGCTCAGGAAGGTTTTGTAAGTAATAAACTAAAGAAAGTGTGGAGTACTCCTGCGG
>Ga0302288_1002651_pt1 | contig 10346 bp, 12 predicted proteins | sample III_Fen_N1_1_FD_194549 | JGI IMG/M metagenome (GOLD analysis project Ga0302288, IMG submission 194549) | Peat permafrost microbial communities from Stordalen Mire near Abisko, Sweden - III_Fen_N1_1 | ecosystem: Environmental > Terrestrial > Soil > Wetlands > Permafrost | place: Sweden: Abisko...
TCGCTTACAATTTGTAACTTTCTACAAAAGTAAGTTTTTGATATGTTCCGAGTAAAAATATACTACTTTAAGTGCTGTATATTAAATTATTACAGGCGTATCTTATAATTTATTCCGGACACCAGTGAGGCATGCCTTGTCTCTACACCCACAACACGCCTTGTCTCCAGAACTACACCATGTTTTATCACAATCAAAGGATTCCACCAAATAAAAAGTCTGCTCGATGGTTTGAATCGTTAGTTTTATTTTTTACATTTGAATGGTAAACGGAACGAATAAAAAATCACTGTTTTTGAAAGAATATTCTACATTTCGGGGTTTAAGGTTTTCACGTTTGAGTGGGATTGACGACCTGTTGATAAATGGAATATATCAGCAATTGCTGATACAGGGATGTTACCAACCATTTTAAAAATAGCAATTATGATAAATTTAAGCAAAACAGAAAAGGACTTTTTAAAAAGAATAGTAGACTTATCCGAGCGAACTTCAAATATGTTCTTAGGGAATCTACTTGATAGGGATTTAGTAAATATTGACGTATTTTTAGATTATCAGAGACAAACCGTTGAATTTAAATTTGATTCCCATGCTTTTGTTAATACTGATTTCGTTGAGATGGTACGTGATATGTCATGGACTTTAATGAAGTTAGTTAAATTACTAAAGTATTTGGAAGAAGAAAATTATTTATACTTATATCAAGAATCTTCACCACAAAACAATTCGAGGTTTGGTCAGTTAACAACAAATAATCCATTTATTTCATATCAAATATATGACCCAGAAATTTCGAGATTACTACTTGAATGTTCTCACAGAACAATTGTCGTTGGACAAACATTGATTGATTATGTCAGAAATGATTTTAAGACGGAAGAACAATTAAGACATGAACAAAATATTGCAATTGCAACACAAAATTTAAGTATTGCGAATTCCTCACTTGAGAAAACGGAAATTGGAATAAACTTGGCTGACAAAAGTATTAAATTATCGACAAAGGCTATAGTAATTTCAATAATTCTCGGTCTGATAAGTATTGGAGCATCATTTTATATTGCTGATAAGCAGTCTGAAAATGCAACGAAAATTGATAATACACAATTTGATTCTATAAACAAAAGTATAGTTTCAATTGGTTCTAAAATTGAAAGTTCTAAAATGGTTCCCGATACAATCAACGCTAAAGTAATAAATGCGATAACGATTAAAAAATAAAAAACAGCTATTTGATCTGTGTTAATATAAATCTATAAAACACCTTTATTATGAAAAATTTACAAGACAAAATAAAATTATTGTATTCTGACAATTCTTTAATTGATAGTTTAGATATACAAGAACTTAAGTTCATTGACGAATTAATAACTGAATTAAATCAAAGTGGACGAAATCATACTATAAATAAAATCACGAAAAAGTCTGACCAATTATCTGTTGAAACAATTTATAGCGTAACCTGGTTAAAAAACTAAAAACGGTTGGTAACACGCTGGCAAGCAAAAGCTTACGAGCCTTCACACACGCATCGCCGTCACTCGCTTTGGGCTCTGTCCTCGGGCGATACGAATGCGTACGAACTCGTAAGCCTTTGCGTCCAGCAACTCGTTGTGTGCAATGGTAAAAAGACAACAGTGCATCATAAAATGAATCAGCAAAACAGACAAAACTTGCTTTAAAGTGAGATTAAATAATGGCTAAGTCAGAAAAAATAAAAATCAATACTTCGGATATTGACAACGCATTTCTCAGCGTTTACATCGTTGACTATGTCAAAAAATTTCGCAACTACAATGCAGACGAATTTATTATTGCTATTACAGGACTAAAAGGGTTTTTTACTGATAGTGACACGGTTTTAATAAGCTTGTTTGAACAACTCAAAAAAAACGATTTTATCATAGAAAATGATGGCAACCAAGAAAGTATAAATGAAATAAACATTACTTGTAAAAACATCACAAAGAATACGTCATACAACTTTAAATATCAAATTCAAAATTTACCATCTATTGTTGAACTTTCAAGTAAGACAGACATCCCAGTAGTCGGAATAATCATAATCAACATTGTTGCACAAATAATTAGCAAATTAAAAATAATATATAAAGCCATTGTGCTTGATTTGGATGATACGTTATGGATGGGAACCCTTTCAGAAGTTGGAATTGATAAGATAAAAGGAAATTTGCAATCTGAACAAGGTGTTTCGTTTATCGCATTTATGAATTTTGTTAAAAAACTGGCAAATGAATTGGGGATATTTGTTGCAATATGTTCAAGAAATGACTCTAAAATGGTTGAATCAACAATAAACGAATTAGACGACAATATTTTTCCATTAAAAAATCAGATTGATTACATTATTGCAAATAATAACGATAAAAGTGAAAATATTAATAAAATAGCGGAACAACTTTCCATTTTACCAAATTCAATCGTATTTATTGACGATAATCAATTAGTTAGAGATGAAGTAAAAAACAAATTACCTCAAGTGTTTGTTCCTGAGTGGTCAAATCACAATGAATTAGTTACTCAATTAATTGTCGGCTGTATATTTGAAAGAGATGTGTTGTCCTTAAATTCACAGAATAGAAGAAAACAATACAAAATAATTCAGACGGAACGTACTCAAAATTCTCTGCCTAAATTATCAGTCAAAGTAATCAACGACAATAAACATACTGAATCTATTAAACTATATTCTAAATCAAACCAATTCAAATTTTCTCGAAATGATGATAAGTTCGGTTGTGATGCAAAATCGATATATTTTGAAATTTGCAGAGAAAATGGTGAGAATTTGGGAATATGTTCTGCAATTACATTCACCCATACATACGAGACTTTATACATACACAACTGGGCAATAAGTTGCAGATATTTTGAAATTGGACTTGAAGAGTTTATTTTGAGATACATACAAAATATTGCTAATGCAACTAAGATATTCATTAATTATCAGCATTCAGAATACAATCAAAAAGTTAGTGAACTATTGGATAAATATTCAGGTGCTTTCAAGAATGACGGCAAAAACGAAATAATTGAAATTATTTTTACAAATGAAATTGTACATAATATTAACAGAAACACGAATTTAAGGGAACTGTAAAATGGAAAAACGCAAATTATACACACTAGGCTATACGTTATTTCAAAATGGAGCTGTAATTGACATTGAAAAAATGTTCAAAACATTAAAAGAATTTAATGTTACACATTTGATTGATGTTCGCTCTATGCCATATTCCAAGCAGTATCCACAATGTAATGCCGACAGTTTAAAAGTTGCTAGTAAACATTTTTCCATTTCATATGGTCATATGCCAGAATTGGGAGCAAAAGCAAGTCCAATGCAAGATGTTTTTTCAAAAGCTACTGATATATTTTTTGAAAGTATATTTCCTATTCCCAAAAGCAACAGACCCGAAGATTCTGAACTTTATGCTGATGAAGATATAGTAGATTTTCAAAAATTTAGAAAAGATGAATATTTTTCCGATGGGATAAAAAGAATAGAAACAGCATACGACAATAATTACACACTTGCCCTTATGTGTAGCGAGAAAAGACCAATTGACTGCCATAGGTTTTTTTTGGTAAGCAAAAAGATTGAGCAAAAGTTTGGAGACTGGTTAGACATTGAACATATTATTAAAAATCAAAATGGTTATATTGAAACTGTCTCTAATGAAAATCTAAATAAACAGTTATCGGAAACAGTATTAAATAAATCTGAAATAAAAAAGTTAGATGTTTTAAATTCTTCCATTTTTGAACCAGCAAAAATTGATAATTATTTTGGAAAAACACAACAAGAAAAAGTAAATGACTTCTGTGACAGATACTGGAATTTAATGCACGGATGGAAGAAAGTAAGTAACACTAACAATAAAAATTTCGAAGAATATGATTAATTTATTTAACATTGGTTTTACCCAAAAAACAGCAGAAGATTTTTTTGGGATTTTGAAAAAAAATAAAATTGATTGTCTTGTAGACATTCGATTAAATCCGAACGGGCAACTTTCACGCTTTGCCTTTGAAAAGGATTTGCCTTTCTTTTTGGATAAATTAGCTGACGGCTGCAAATATGCACACAGAGTTGATTTAGCACCTCAAAATGAGTTGTTAAAAGAAGTAAGAACCAAAGGTTCTGCTATGAGTAAAGATTATAAATTGTTTGAAAAAGAGTTTAATCAATATTTAGAAAAAAAGTCAAAAATTGGAAATTTTGTTGAGCAGTTTAAAAAATTTCAAAATGTTGTTCTTCTTTGCTCAGAACATACAACTGAAAAATGTCACAGAAGATTAGTTAGTAATATGTTACTTAACAAATTTAGTAATGATATTAAATTTGGAGGAAATTTGTAATGAAAAAGAGAATATTATTATTAGCAGTCAGTTGTAAAGAGGGCGGTTTATGTCCTGGAGGACTTGATTTAAATGACCCAAGTAAATGGATTCGAATAGTAAGTGATGATGGTCAAGCAGGAGCAGTGCAAGGACATGATATTGATTTTGCAAAACCTCTTGATATTATTGAATTTGATGGCAGACCAATGCCTCAAGGTAAACAGCAAGAAAATTGGGTCATAGATAATAATTCCTGCAAGAAAATTGAAAGTAGAACTCAAGAGGTTCTAGAATGGGTATATGAGAAATATTCTTATAATAATTTTTGGGGGAATTACAAGGCATTTCTAAATGAAGAAGAATTTAACGCAGTAAATATGCCTTCAGAATCAATTTTAAAAGTCAGCGATGTTGATATTTATAAAAATAATTATGATAAATGGAAAATTGATTTTAATTGGCATAAGGCAAAGTTTAAAATTAAAGGAGTATCAATGACCGACCCTGATTTTTATGGTAATAATGATTCTGTTCATATCGATAATGCATATATCGTAACCTCAATACCAAAAGAAATTGATGATTGGGTTCATCCTGAAACTGGAGAAAAACGAGCATATAAGTTTGTAAGTAAGATTTATAAAATTTAATTTGACAAAGAACCACAGCACACAACAAGCGGTATAAAACATTGGGGTTTAAGTGGTTATTCGAGCATTCTGCCCCGCATCAAGTTCGGTGTAACTTGACAGGATAATAGCCCGCAATCCCCGGTTCGCCGTAGCGTGTAAGCAAAACGAAAGTTCAAAGGCGTTCGGCATAGCGTCTCGCTATGTCGTGTTACGTTGGCTTCCAGCCATATTTAAAAGATAGCAGTTGATTTTAATGAAATAATTACAATTTTTGGTTTATGACAACGGGTTATCAAATAAAAAAGAAAGGCTGGAAGCCCCGTTAAGCTGAGCTTATAAAAAAGAGCGATGTTCGGTTGAGGTTCTACCTCAACCGTTATTATAGGAACAGGCTGTAGCCTGAAAACATAAAAGCGACGAAGGTAGAACTTGTGCCGAACGGAGGTTTTATCACAACCAAAGGATTCAACCAAATAAAAAGTCCGCTCGATAGTTTGGATCGTTATTTTTATTTTTTACATTTGAATAGTAAACGGAACGAATATAACATCACTGTTTTTGAAAGAATATTCTACATTTCGGGGTTTAAGATTTTCACGTTTAAGTGTGATTGTCGACCTGAAGATACATGGAATATATCAGCAATTGCTGATACAGGAATGTTATGCGGCAGTTTAAAACCCCAATTGTAGATACAATGGAGAATAATATGAAATTAAAAGAAGAAATAGAAAGTTATTATAATTATGATTATACTCAAGCTGAAACTGTGGAACTTTTATTAAGAAAGGGATATAGTGAGAGTGAAATACGATCTGAAATATTTAATGTATATACCGAAATTGTTAAAAAAGAAATTGTAAAATCATTCTCATTTGTTTTTACCAGTATCATAATTGGATTAATTTCACTAACTCCTTTAATTGGTTATCTTTTTGATTCGGAGGTTTACTATGGGATATTTTCATTTTTATTGCTTTTAACTTCTTATGGATACTTTAAATTGAATAAAGCTTCCATAATTATTTGGATATGTATTTTGAGTTTATTTGATCTATATCTTTTAATAGTCCTATTCATAAAGCTTTCCGGAACGTATGTAAATTCGACATACTCTTATGGTCTGACTATTTCTTTAATTTTGTTTGGATCAATGACATTGCGAAATATTTATAATGTTTACTCAAAAAATGAAAAATATAAGAAACAATATAAGTTTAAATAAAACCGACCCCCCGCTCCCTCAAGTGTTCCGCAGGACACTTGAGGGTTATATTAAAAAGCGACAACAGAAGCAATGAGTTTCCTGCAAAGTTTTTAACTTTGCTAGCAGAACAAAAAAAACAATGAGTACATCGTATAAATTTTCAAATCCACGAGGGCTCTACTACATTACCTTCGCAACGGTAAACTGGATTGATGTTTTTACAAGGCCTAAGTATAAAGATATTTTGATTGAAAGTTTGCATTATTGTAGGAAAGAAAAAGGGCTTGAACTTTTTGCATTTGTAATAATGACCAACCATGTACATTTGATCGCAAGAGCAAAAGAAGGGTATGAACTATCAGCTATTATGAGAGATTTTAAGAAGTTCACGAGTAAGCAAATTTTAAATGCCATATCTGAAAATCTGCAAGAAAGTAGGAAAGAATGGATGCTTTGGTTGTTCAAACGAGCTGGTCAGTATAACAGTAATAACACTAATTTTCAATTTTGGCAACAAAACAATCATCCTATCGAACTATTTAAGGCAGAAACGTTTCAGCAAAAATTAGATTATATTCACAATAATCCAGTAGAAGAAGGATTTGTTATTAATCCGGTAGATTATAAATATAGTAGTGCAAGAAATATTGCAGGATTAGATGCAGTTATTGAGATAGATAAAGCATAAATTTTGTGTATTCGAAGAAAAGTTAAAAACTTTTCGGGTGAACGTTTTCGTTAAAACAGAGTGAATTATAATAACCACAAGTGTACTTCGTAACACTTGCGGTAGCTGAGAAAAGGTTGAATAATGAATTTCAATATAAACTTGCTAAAAACATTGTAATTGCAGAAAATGAAAATATTCTATTTGATTTTTTAAATAAACGAAACGAGTTTGGATTTACAGAAATATAATAATTCGTCAATAGTTTCTTTTAATCAATGAATTGAAAATAAGTTAAGTTTTTAGAAAAGTGTATCTTTGTCTAAAATAATAAAGCCATGGCAGAATTTATAGAAAAATACATAAATCCTTTTACCGATTACGGTTTCAAGAAACTATTTGGTGAGGAGTTGAACAAAGATTTGTTGCTCGATTTTCTGAACGAATTATTAAGTGCAGAGCAAGGTAGAATCACGGATTTAACCTATCTCAAAACTGAATATGTTGGTTACACATTAAGCGACCGCAAAGCCGTATTCGATTTATATTGCGAAAACGAACGTGGCGAAAAGTTCATTGTTGAGCTACAAAAAACAAAACAAAAGTTCTTTAAAGAACGCAGCCTTTATTATTCTACCCTACCAATTCGCGAACAAGCTGTTAAAAACGAATGGGATTTTTCATTAAAAGCCGTTTATGTAATTGCAATCCTTGATTTTATTTTCGATGAAGATAAAAGCGAATCTCAAAAATACCGTTACGATGTAAAACTTACCGATATTGATACAAAAAAAGTATTTTACGATAAACTAACATTTATCTATCTCGAAATGCCAAAGTTCAATAAAACCATTGAGGAAATTGAATCAAGGTTCGAAAAATGGCTGTTTGTATTACGTAACTTAGCAAAACTGGAACGAGTACCCGATAAATTACGAGAACAAATATTTGAAAAAGTATTTGAAACTGCTGAAATCGCACGATTCACAACCGACCAAGTTCGTAACTACGAAGAAAGTTTAAATGTATTCCGTGATATTAAAAATTCAATGGATACGGCAAAAGAAGAAGGGAAAGAAGAGGGTGTAATAGTAGGCGAAAATAAAAAGGCAATCGATGTAGCAAAAAAAGCTTTGCAAAAAGGAATTGCAATTGAAGATATTGCCGACTTAACAGGATTTACCGTATTTGAAGTTATTGAAATCAAAAACAATTTAAGCTTATAAAGAATAAATTAAGGATTCCCCGGTTCGCCGTAGCGTGTAAGCAAAACGAAAGTTCAAAGGTGTTCGGCATAGCGTCTCGCTATGTTGTGTTATATTGGCTTCCAGCCTTATAAAGGAATAATTGCCTCAGGTTACGGAGCAGGTTTCGTGGACGGCAATGAAACCCCAAAGGGCTAAAACGAGAATAGCCACGGATGCAATCAGAGGAAACCGTAGCCACCCAACCCCGAATTGCATGCAAGAGCTATTTACATTCAATCACTTTCGGGATTGCCCATCTCAACAACAGGATTACCCCCGCGAAATAAAATGAGAGCAAACCGACAGGCTGTAATGACATAATTAGCAAAAGATTGTTAATATCTTCTTGATAAATTAGATGGTTACACAATATCATCATATTAAATTGATATTTATTTTTGAATAGATAATCAATAAAACATAATCTAATTAAATTATTACCCCCTATGAATAAATATCGTTCAGCTCGATTGGTGTCGGATGAATTAGTAGTAACCGAAGCCGAAAACAACCAACCAAGTGTTAACAAAATTCCAGCCTTTGCCGACGGAATTGTAAAACTGAAAGACAACAACATCCAGATAAGGGCGGCAATGTTGAAACAGTCGCAAAGCACTGGAGGAGTAACCACCAATAAAGGAAATGCAGAGGTACTGCTGGTGGATTATGTCATAGAGATAGTGGGAGGCTTACATTCCTATGCCAGGTCGAAAAACGACAATGTGCTAAAAGCAAAGGTGGAATATACCAGCACCGAGATAGAGCATATGGGGCTTTCGCAGCTTATAACCACAGCAAGCAGCATGTTGCAGCTTGCAAAAGGAATAGATATTGCGGAACTGGCTCATTTTGGCATAGCTGCCGATGAAATCACGGAGTTTGAAAAAGCATTCAATGCCTTCAACAGCGTAAAGTCGAGTCCAAAGGAAGCTACCATTGAACATTCGAAATATACCGATGCTATTGTAAAACTTCAAGCCGATTCGCAAACAATACTCAGCATGCTCGATAAGCTTGCCGTTCAGTTTCGACGCAAAGATCCAACGTATTACGATGTTTACATTGCATCACGCAAAAGCGGTGGTTCATCGCCCCGCCACAAGAAAGGCGATGGAAACGACGGCACGTCACCTGCAAAATAAAGAACAGAACTTCAGGGAGTCGCATCTATGATGCGGCTCTTTTGTTTTTTATATGGAAAATAGAGAGACAAGGCATACCTTATCACCAGAATCACATCATTTTATTTTTTACATTTGAATAGCTAACGGAACGAATATAAAAATCACTGTTTTTGAAAGAATATTCTACATTTCGGTGTTTACGATTTTCACTTTTAAGTGAGATTGACGACCTGAATATACATGGAATATATCAGCAATTGCTGATATTGGGATGTTAGGCACAAGCAAAAAAAGACGACAGTACATTGATAAACAGGAAATAATATGACAGAATTTTGGGAGACAAGTTTTAGAGATAAACAAGAAATGTGGGGCTGGGAACCAGCCGATTCTGCAATCGATACTTTAGAATTATTTAAAAAATACGGATTAAATAAAATCTTAATTCCTGGATTTGGTTACGGTAGAAATGCCAAGATTTTTAATGACCAAGGATTCAAGGTAACTGGGATTGAGATTTCTGAAACTGCAATTGATTTAGCACAAAAACACTTTGGAGATAGTATAAAAGTATATCATGGTTCTGTCAGTTCAATGCCGTTTGACCAAGAATTATATGATGGTATATTCAGTTATAGTTTAATCCATTTATTAAGCGAAAAAGAACGAATAAAACTGATTGAAGATTGTTATAATCAATTAAAACCTAATGGATATATAGTTTTTGTGACAATTTCAAAAATGGATTTTAGATATAAACAAGGTATTGAAGTTAGCAAAGACACATTTGAACCTTGGTCTGGATTAACATTGTATTTTTATGATTCAGATTCAATTAAATTGGATTTTGGCAATTGTGGATTGATAAATACCGAAATAATTAATGAACCAAAAGTAGACTTGGGAGATAAACCCTCACAAAGATTTTGGTATATCGTATGCAAAAAGGAAAATAGATAAAATTGCTAGTGGCTAATCGAGTAGACGCCCCGCCAGCCTAGACTGACGGGGAAGCCTCTCACACCACCGTACGTACGGGTCTCGTATACGGCGGTTCAATAGGTCAATGGGAAAGATTTGAGTAATAATCGAGCAATGGTT
>Ga0302288_1002653_pt1 | contig 10346 bp, 19 predicted proteins | sample III_Fen_N1_1_FD_194549 | JGI IMG/M metagenome (GOLD analysis project Ga0302288, IMG submission 194549) | Peat permafrost microbial communities from Stordalen Mire near Abisko, Sweden - III_Fen_N1_1 | ecosystem: Environmental > Terrestrial > Soil > Wetlands > Permafrost | place: Sweden: Abisko...
CGACCTTCGTAATCATCTGGCAGTACCTGTACCAGAAAATTCTCCCATAAATGACACGTAGCTTTCGGGTCATAATCGAAATCGAAAAATATACGGGTCATCCATTTTGGATTGTGTTTTGCTGTGGACATGTCATTAATGTTCAAGATACAATTTCGGAATGAAATTATTGATTTTGATGGCATAAATACTGGTATTCTGTGCGAATTTGAAATCATTTTTATTATACCTGTAATCGAGCCGAACATATATACATCTCCGATACACAATGCTTCCAACACACCAAGTATAACTTGTGGCATTTCATCGCAACCTGAATCAGCATTCCACACCTTCACGTATCGGGTGTCTTCGTAATAGAAAAAACCACCTTCTCCGCGACAAAATGGAAGCTTACAAATTGCCCCCGCAATCGCTCGTGCTATCTTAGCTTCGGTATCCTTGTCAATACGTTTATCGTTTTGACCGATGCCGCCAAGATTAGGGAGGGATTGAACAATCTCACCTATGGTTCTTTCAACATTCATGGACTAAGCCTGTTGTCTTATTCCACCTCTTTCTAAAAATACCCAACCATCGGCTAAGCGATATAGAATAATCCCTCTGGATTTATCTTTGATGATCGAGGGGTTTTTGACAAGACATAATTGACGAACTCGCTCTGGAGTTCTTTGCATTAATGCAGACATGTCTTTCATGGAATACCAATCGCCTGATTCATCGGTAATGATTGGGGTAATTGTGGGTGTGTTCATATAATTTGGGTGTTATAAATTTTTAATATGTTTAGACATTTCGCTAATTTCGATATTAAGGTAGTCTACACTTCTTTGTATAGAATAATTAGAAGGACAGATTGGATTTCTCTTAATAATCTGAACCATATCATTCCGAAGGTTTATTAAAGACTCCCTTTTGACGATCAACTCGGCTTTTAATCGGCAGCTTTTATTTCTTGCAATATCTTTTACAGAGCTTTTATAAAATTTCAATATAGGTATCCATTTCACCCATTAATCTTTTCTGTATAATGTTTTTAATTGGGTCGTACCAAAAACCATATGAGTTTAACTCAGCCTGAAAATCATCAAAGGAAATAATTTTAAATATGGATTGGTCTTTTATATGTATTGCACCGTCCATGATTATATTTGACTCAAATGCCGTTCTTTGTATTGCTTCGACATGAAATACATTATTATCAGAAATACTTCTTATTACGCCAAACCATGTATTGACTTTGCTTTCGTAATTCCAGCTAAAGAAATCACCAACTTTTGGTTCTAACTTTATCAATCTTGAAAATGGACAAGAATGCGATTTCGAGTTATCAAAACAAATTATATCACTCACTCCTTGCATTTTAACATCGTACCAACTGCTAACGATTGAAACTGATTTTATTTTATCAATTGCGATTTGACAAGATTCCTTATCTTTAAAAACGTATTTGTTATTATAATTGACATTATCCTTTAGGTCGTTATCCCAGTAAGTTCTCATGGGGGTAAGCCTCCCCTTGATAAATTCAGGTGTGTAGTAATATTCGCCAATATTGGGCTTGCCCGTACTTGATGTAAAGGTAGTAGTAATAAATTCATCTCCATTAGACTCTATAGAAATATGTGTAGCTCCTTTGGGGATACGCAATATTTGTTTGTTCATTCTTTTAAGTTTTTAATTAATTAAATACATCTTTATATCCAATTCCAATGCCAAGATTACCAATAAACTCAGTATGGCGCTCTATTTGTTTAGCTAGTCTACATCGTGGTGTTCCTACCTCTTTTTGCCATTTGGCATGATACGCCTTCTTTTCTTTTTTATGAGATTCCCAGTATTCTTTGGATTTATTGTTAATTGCATCTCTATTTTTAATATAATATGCAGTCCTTTTATCAGATACACATTTTTTACACGAGGAATTTAGTCCATCAGCAAATTGTTTAGCTTTTGAAAATTTATCTAAACTAAATACCCCTTCGCAGGTATGGCATTTCTTTTTATCTATATCATCCATAGTTGTCACTTCTTATGTGGTATGATTAAAAAAAATACATCATGTATAAATTTATATACAGGCATTGCCATAATAGATATTCCAAGTATTATCCAGAATACCTTACTGTTTGTTATGTCACCTACGAAAAAGTAGCGTTTGTTCTTTTTTGGTTTAGTTTCCATTTTAGCCTATTTTTATTTTGTTTTCTAACTCCATTGTAACATTAACAATAAATGATGAATGTGCGTAGATGGTACGCCCCGAACCATCATTAGCAGCAGTGTGTTCACTATAACCATTGCAACTTACTCGGCATACATCATTATATGGAAATGCAAGTTCTGCCAGCACCTTCGCTATTTTATCTTCTGCTGCTTTTTTGTCAATCAGCATTTTTTCTACATCAATCTTTTCCATATCTCTTTTATTTTTATATAAATTGTAACGTAGCTGGGTCTAAATTTAGTTCTAATTCTTTATTCCCATTCAACACAAAACATATATTCTGCAATTCATGCAAGTATTTTGGAAGCTGAAAATGGGTATATCCATCATAACCCCCCTTATAAACACACTCTTGCTCCTTTATGAAATTTATGCCAGCTATAGAATGAATTTCCCATTTACTACTAGGGTTTTTTATTACTCCGCCAGTCTTTACAAATAATTCATCTGTAAGCGGGATTGGAACTAATTCTGTAGGCATTATTGGTGGAGTGAGTAGCGGTTCTTTTTTTCCATCGTCTGATAGCCAATATGAACCATTTGTTATCATAATACCGTAATTTTGAGTACAAGTGCTTATTGCCGCCACCATTCTAATCTCGTTTCGGTGCATAGGTGCTCCATCAAAATCCAAGTGAACGAGATTGCCAATGCGTAATTCATTAATGTTGATTAGATTTTCCATTTATTTTTTACAAATGTACGATTAATTTCTCAATATCTTTCTCTTTTTTCAAAGCCTTTTTGAAAATATTTATAATGCTCCTCATCTGCAACATCATAGTGGAATCCCCAACCCTTGCCAATACTATCTTGGCTACGACCTTTTGCGTGAATCATGTGTTGTCTAGTTAACCCAGCAGCTAGATTCTGCCACTTAGTGTGGAAGAGGTTGAATCTTTTTTCCGACCACTTCTGCAAAAAGCCATTACGCATTACAGGGGAACAAGTATGACTTCCCGGCGCGAAATTCATTTCCACTACCGATGCTCGATGGAATAGGACGCTTTTGCAATACCCAACAGCAGGTGAACCATACATTGATTCGGGTTCGTCTTCGTTCGTACCAAAAAGCTCAATTCCATTGCATTTGCAAAGATTCCAAATTCGGCCATCTTCGCACGCAAGCAAATCGGATTTAGTAACATCGACCAATTCATCGCTATCACAGACGATTGTGAATTGTGCGGAGGAATTTTTCCAAACGTTATTTCGCAAGTAGATTAATGCGCCTTCGTCCATTTTGCCACCAGTAGAGAAACTGAATAAAGAGCAGCCATATTTTCGGCATAAGTCTGCCGTTCTGCCGAGGTCGATTGATTCGTTATCATTTACCGTAATCTTACAATCCGGCACCCTTAACCGATACCACTTTATTAATTTCTCAAGCGTTTCGGGTTCATTCCATGTGGTCGTAAATACTTCAAGTAAGTTTTCCATTTTCTTCTAAATTTTTTATTTGTAAAACAAAATCTAAAGTCCGCTTATCCTCAACTTCCAATAATCCCTGAACTGTATTATATCCATGACTGACAGTAGAGTGACTTTTGTTTAGCGTAAGTCCTGCCCAATAAATCCCTATTTTCTGCTTGTAGAAAAACATGCAAATTTGGCGAGCCTCAACCACTTCCTTTTTTTTATTTTTGGCTAAAATATCAACGCTCCGAATGCCTGTCACGTCTGAAACCAATAAAAGATAATTTATCGGACTTAATCTCGGCTTCGGTTCATAGCTATTTCTCATTTGAATGCGTGGAGCAAATAGATAATTATAGCCAAAATCAATAGCGCATAGCAATCCTCTTTAAAGCGGTTAGGCTTTTTATTCACCAACCGTCCCTGGTCTAAATCACTCGTGTTTACTTTCATCTTCTTGATCTTTTAAGTGTAACGCTTCCCCGATATAATAGCCCATACAAATGAGAACAATCCAAATAAAGAAAACGAAAAGTACAAAACCTAGTGTGCTCATATTGTTTTATTTAGTATTATTTTTAATTGTTTGATTAAATCATACATTTCGACCGACATATTATTTGTAGTTCTGATTTTTTCGAGAATTGTTTCGAGTGGGGTCATGGTCGTTGAGATAAAAACTGTTGGAATAGATCAAATGTGCGAGGAGGAATTTTATTTTCTTCATTAACACTCATTAGCCTTTTCATTCCATACTCCCAAAATTCAATTGCTAAATTTTTAAGTTCAGTTTCAGCAAAGGTTACTCCCTCTCTAAAATCAATAGAAATATCTGCTTCGTTTCCTTCAGCACCATCCTTTTTTATTTTAGTTGCGTAAGATACAGATGCTTGCATCGTCTTTTCCTCTGATAGTATATGTGTTATATTTTCCATTTTACTCAATCCTTTCTAAAAACAATTAAACAATCATCCCATCTTCCCTTTGCCGAGCGTAAATCCATCACTTCCGCTACTCCGCCTGTAGGTATGTGGTTTAAAATCTCTTCCTCGCATCCTGCGGGCACATCTTCGATTACTAATATGCCACCAGCTTTCAAATATGATGGAAGATTCTCAAGCGCAAAAATTTGGTCGGTAAGAAGATGTGAGCCATCTTCTATGATTACATCGTATCCAGATGTAATACGGTCCAAACCTTCTTCCGTATAAGCATCAAGATAAAAAATATCAATGTCGTAATTATCAGGAGTTCCAACTGGTAATTTCCACTTATCATCTATATCCACCCCGCATATTATTGACTTTTTCAAATAATCATGCCAAAGCCTAATCGACCCACCCTCATTAATACCGATTTCTAAAATGTTTAATTTGGCATTTTCTTTACCATCAAACAAGGAGTCGTAAAACCCGCTATAACTATGATCGGAGAATTTATCCGTGTTATATAATGCCGGATTCGATGCTTGTAATTCTGAAATTTTCATTTTGTTTTCGTTTTTAGTTAATTAATTATGCACGAATAATGCTTTTGATATATGAGCCGCAACCAAACCCTGTCTTTCACATTCCTTAGCGCATTCAACCGCATAAAATCCATCGGCAGAGAAATGCTCCTTAGTAAATCCTGTTTTGACGGCAATATCTGAACGGACAATAAAACACCCTAAATCTAAACCACCTTCAAAGAGCCTACTTGAGTGGTATCCATAGTGCAAATGGCTATGAACCGTGTCCGTCATTACTATGCCTACATTTTCCAGTGCCGCTGCAGATAAAACCTGTTCAACGAACTCGGGGGTATAATAATTATCCGCATTAGTCTGTAATACCCAATCGGTAGAACAAGGAATAATATGGGTAAGTCCTATATTTCTATTTTTATGCCCCCAGTTACCGACCCTGTTCTTAGAGCAAATGAATTTGATTCGTTTATCCAAAGAATATTTTTTCATCACTTCGCAAACATCATCGGGGACTTTTCCATCGTGTATTAACTCCACACTCCATGCTGGACAAGTTTGCAAAAGTAGGCTGCCAAGAAACACTTCTAGTTCGGTAGTTTGCCGGTAAGTTACAGCTATTATTTTCAGCATAACTTCAAAGAAATAAATAATTTGTTTATGTCCTCAGCCACTTTTTCAGCATCGCTCGAATCGGGATTAAAATAATTATTAGACTGATAGCGAGAATTATCAACAAATCTACATTCGTCATAAACAATACCTACATTCGCACCAATGCTGCTTAAATCCACAATTTTATATGCGCCATGGAGTTTAGCTCGCCATCTCAAAGGCTCTATTTTCCTTGTCGCTTCATTCCACTTTTTACCTTCCTGTGCCAGTACATCGAATAATTTTTGTTTTTCAATGTCGGTGGCGGGACGATACGCCGAATCACCGTACCCAAGTGAATAAACAAGATTTCCGCACATGTTTAATCCTACCATTTCACCATCCTTTCCATAAATTCCTATGATTGGAAACTTGTTGGGCCCATTCTTTTCTATGTGCGATTCATTCCATACGCAAATATCACCGGATTCTGGCGTATACTGTATTTCATCGCAAACCACTCTCACCGTACTACCATCCCAGCTTATCGACACGGCATTTTTAATTTCTATTTCCTTTTTCATAATCTTAACATCCAATTAATCTCAACCAAACTCTTTTTTAATTTTGCATACCCGTTTCGTTTCATATACTCGCGACGTTGTAATTCTTCCGAGCAGCCTTTATACACCACAAACCGGCTATCTAATATCCGAATTGTTTCCAACACATCCGCTTTCTGCTTTTTCAACCCGTCTTCGGTAATTCCTCGTTCAAGAAGTAAAATCGTCTTGTGAAGTTTACCGGCCTTCTTTTGGGCAGCTTTGATTTCTTTTTCATCCCCGCGCTCCGATGACAATAATTTTTGGTAGGTAGTTTTAATTTGTTCGAGTGATTTCATGGGTGGTTCTTTTAAATTGTCCGACAAATCTACTGCTAGTTTTTGATTATTCCAAACGTTTTAGCATTATTTATGGAAATTGCGTTTATGTTTTGTATCTTAATGTTCGACCGTCGATCTTTCCTGAATAATAAAAATCTCCATTTTCGGCAGCAAAATAAGCCGCCAGTGCAATTTTTTTCAACTCGAACATCCCAATTTTTCGGAACTCACCATTTATCCATATCTGAGCATACCATTTTTCCCAACGCTCAATCCAATAGACAATAACATATTTCCCTCCATCCGGCCATTCCATGTATATGGGTAGTTTTCGAGCCGGTATAACTTTTATTTTCGCTATTTTTCCCGATTTTGCTTTGTCATAAGCTATTCCAGCCAATTCTTCCGTATCAAAAGACCCAAGGTAAATATGCTTTGATTTCAAGTATATATTTACCACCCACTTGCTTCCATTAAATGAAATTCCCGTGCTCATAATATATACCCATTAAGTTCGTAATTTTCCAGTGCGTTAGAATAGGCAATATATGCGTGAACTTCGGTGGGGAAATAGCCAAGATGTCTACACTTACCCTCGATACTGATTTTTGATTGCCATTTTTCTTTCCGCTTATCCCAGCTAACCCCGACAAATTTAGAAGCAAACGTGCCCGCATTTTTACGATAGCACGTTGTAATATTTTCCCTACTGGTAACGATTTCCAAATTTCTTAACCTATTATCCGCTCTATCTCCATTAATGTGGTTGACTATTAAGCTGTGTCCATTTGGCGTATGATCCAAAAAGGCCATAGCTACTACTTGGTGAACCCCGAAGCCCTTATATTCCCCATCGTAAGATAATACAACTCGGAGGTATCCGTTTACCTTCGATTGTTTTAAAAACCTCTCCACAATACGACAGCCACCCCGTTCTTTTTTATTGCCTATACTTTTGATTCTACCTAAGTCACTGGCATGATACTTCCCATCGTATCCATGGACGCGTTTCCAAGTTTCCATAATTTGTTTAAAACAAGAAAACACCCCAAGGAATGTGCGTTCCCTGAGATGTTTTCTATTTTAGGGTAAATTAATACCCAATTTCTTTTATCATTCGCACAAATGACATTTTTAATACACCACAAAGATATGTTATCTATTTTATTCTACCAAATTTTGCAAGAAAATAATTATTTCGCCCCGATATTACGCAATATTAAAGTTAAAATAAGCGTTTTTGGGTAGGTTTTTTGTCATATTCCACGAAATAATTTATGATAAGTAACTTACAGATAATCATTTAATCTCATTGTAGTAAATGTAGTAAAATATTTTCATTTTACTACACGAAATACTACACACTAAACACGTAATACATAGGGACATAAATTCAATGTAGTAAAAGTATGAAAATATTAGCCTACTCATAGCCCGTTTTGTGAGCGCGGGCACATTACAGGCTATAATGCATTATTCTACTACATTTACTACATTGATACTAATGTATTATATATCAATACATTATTATGTAGTAATTCGTGTAGTAAAGTATTTATATTTTACTACATTTACTACACTCTGATAGTATTTAACATATTTAACAAAATCCAATACGCCATATTTGTTATATTTAGGCCTATTTGCTCACTTTTAATTAGGTTTTAAAATAAAAAATAAAAAAATTTTATAGTCGCACCCTGTCGTTTTAATTGTTAAATTTAACAAAGGGGTAGGGGCTTCTTTAACAATGTAAATTACTATATATCAATATACTATGAAGTGTAAATCTTCGTTGAAGGAATCTAATATGAGTATATCTACTACATAGCAAAAACGGCGTTCTTAAAATTAACATTTGATTAAAGTACTACTTTAAATAAGTGTATCTAAGTAATTGATTTTCAGTTATTTACATAAAACATTTAACATATAAGCACATTTTAACAACACACAAACTACTAAATATCAACACTTTACACTAAATATATAAAGTAGTACTTTAAATAATCAATGTAAGTAATTAAAACCCAGTATTTTAAACTTAAAAGAACTAGTCTACAACAAAAGGAGCTGATCTAAACCATGTAACCGGCTCAATTTTGCGCCGATTTGCGGGCTTAAAACACATAACAACATACAAACATACAGCTAATAGGGTAAACGTTCAAATTTGAGCACAACAATGCGAAAATCGCAACAAATAATCTGATCGCGAAACGAAGTTCTTTTTCTACTTGTTTGTCCGAAAAACATAGCGAACTGATTTAAAACATGCTGTGTAATTAGTTAAAATACAAACAAAATGAAAGTGCCGGATTAAGTGTTAAAACATAAGATGTTGTATATGAGCGTTTTAGCAAATATAGTTAAAATAAAGTTTGGAATAAAAAGAAAGTTTTTCTGTAAAGTACTGTATATTAGTAAGTTGAGAAATGAAGATTTAACAACAAAATAAAGTTTGGAATAAAAAGAAGTAGTATATTTGTTCTATTAAATATGTTTTATTATTCATTAGTTAAAAGATTAAAATCATGAAAACTTCAATTTTTTCTATCATCGCCAAATTACCAGGGTTTGACTGTTTTTACAGTAATGATCTTTATTTGTCTTTGGATGAGGTTTTAACGGGCAATTACATAGTAGATGGATATATGTATAATATTGGTAATGGGATTAAATTTGCAGAAATTTGGAAATCGAAAGAAACAAAATTTGATAAATAAACTCACTGATGAGCTTGTTAAATTCAAGCGAAACGCTCTAATGAGCGTATGAGTACATACAACGCTGAGTCGCAAACAGAACAAAAACGAAACGAGCCGAGCAAAGGCAGGTATGTGAGCGGATGCACAAATAACAAAGCGTTGTCTAAATGTGGTTAACATGCACTTACATACATATAAAAACATAGTGTTGTTTACTTCGGTGAAATGCCGTAACAAAACAGGGTGCAAGCTAATGAACTGGCTTGCATTCACAAAGTGCAATGTTGCACAACTAAAAACTAAAATGTTATGAAAAAATTAACGTTTACTTCATTAATAAACTCTATATTAAATAATGCAAAGATAGGAAGTATTAATATAGAGTTTAAGTTGTTAGAAAATCAGAACGCTAAAAAGTGGTACGATAAAAGTTATACTTCTGACTTTTCAGAAATAAAAGAGAACACAATTTACGGTGTTAAATACGATGGTTGTATAATGTTTGATTTTAAAACGGGTAAAATTGACAATCTACTTAAATCATTTTTAATCAAGTTTACCTCTCGATTTACTGAATACAGGCTTATTGATGGTCATTATAAAACCGTATCAATCAAAGATGAAGTGATGGCGAAGATAATAGAACATAATCAAGATAGAGTCGACAAAGGTTTATTCTATACAACTATATACGGTATCGGTTTTTGGGCTATCTTATCAAATAATAAGGATCAAGAAATAGCAAAAGATCTGGCTATCTATTTAAAGTCTAAAAACATTGACTATTTAAACGAGTACAGCGATGCAGGTTGGGTTTATCGGTTTAAAATTAATAAGTCTATTGAAATACATAACGAGCTATTAGCAAATTTTAAATGCTAATATCAATCAATCTATCAATCAATATGAAAAAATTAACGAAACAAACATTTATTCATTTTTAGGATACTAAAAAATACGATTATGAAAGCAACATTTACAAGGACTTTGACTTTTAAACAAAAGTTAATCCAACGCTATTTTGAAATGATATGGATTTACAGGGCGTATAAA
>Ga0302288_1002655_pt1 | contig 10342 bp, 4 predicted proteins | sample III_Fen_N1_1_FD_194549 | JGI IMG/M metagenome (GOLD analysis project Ga0302288, IMG submission 194549) | Peat permafrost microbial communities from Stordalen Mire near Abisko, Sweden - III_Fen_N1_1 | ecosystem: Environmental > Terrestrial > Soil > Wetlands > Permafrost | place: Sweden: Abisko...
ATAACTATAAATTCCATTTTGCGTCTCCTTCTTTTGGAGGGTTGGTGGTTTAGCTTCTTTTTATGAACACATATTTTTTACAAAAACCAACCTTCTAATCTTCTAACCCTCTTTAAATATTTTTTGTGGATTAAGAAGGTTTTTTTCGTCAAAAACCTTCTTTATTTTTTTCATATATTCTAATGTTACATCATCAATCGCATTTGTCATGTATTTTGATTTTTCGCATCCAATGCCGTGTTCGCCCGATAGTGTTCCACCTAAATCTATTGCAAGTTGGTGGATTTCGTCTTTTGCCCTCGCGTAATTTTTAACGTCCTGATCGTTGTTCAAATCAAGCGGAATATTCGGGTGAATGTTCCCGTCTCCAATGTGTCCCATAATACAGACAAGAAGGTTGTTTTTGTCACAAATTTGCCTTATGCCCTTAACCAAGACTGCAATATTTTCTCGGGGCACCACCACGTCTTCTGCCACAACGTTTGGTTTAAGCTTGGCGCACGCCCCGAACGCACTTCTGCGAGCGGTCCAAATTCTTTGGGCATCTTCTTCGTTTTGAGAAAATTGGATACCGGTTGCGCCAGCGTTTTTGCATAGTTCGACAACCTTGTTTTGCTGATAATCCAACGAGGTCAAATACCCGTCGACTTCTAAAAACAACGCCGCGTCTTTGTCTGTCAAAAGCCCTGCAGGGTAAAACTGCTCGATTGTTTGGAGCGTTTTTTGGTCCATAATGTCAAGCGTTGCAGGAAAAAGTTTGTTTTCTAATATAACATTGACCGCGTGGGTAGCGTCCGAAATTTTGTCAAAATATGCCAAAATAACCTTTGATCCCTCTGGTTTTGGGATAAGTTTAACCAGCGCCTCAACCACAATTCCTAACGTTCCTTCAGAACCGATAAAGAGTTGTGAAAGGTGATAACCAGTTGAATTTTTAGCTGTGTTTGAGCCGGTATTTATAATTCTGCCGTCAGCCATAACTATTTTCAAATCAATTATATAATCTTTGGTCGAGCCGTATTTGAAGGTTCGAGGGCCGCCCGAAGACAGTGCGATGCTTCCGCCTATTGTTGAAACCTTCAGGTTTGATGGGTCAGGCGGATAAAAAAGTCCGAGTTTTTCGACTTGTTCTTGCAGTTTTCCTATAACCAGCCCGGGTTGGACTCTTGCGGTCAAGTTTTCCTGATTGATTTCTAAAATCTTGTTCATTTTAGAAAAATTCAGAACGATTCCGCCTTTTTTGGTAATGCAGGCTCCGACAAGGTTTGTCCCCGCGCCTCGAGCGATTACCGGGATTCCGTTTTTGAAGGCGAGCTTCAAAACTTCCTGCACATGCTCGATTGTTTCAACAAACACAACAACATCGGGCAAATTCACGATATTTTGTTTGTTAGTGGCGTCAAGCGCGTAAACATAGCGTTCTTCGAGGTCCGTCAAAACGTTTTGGGGTGACACAATTTGTTTTATTTTTTCTATGCTTTTGCCGAAAGTCGCTAGTTGTTTGTCTATGCTGTCAACTTTTTTGGCTAGTTTCGCGTCAGCTTTTGACTCAGGTCTTTCTGTGAGCGCCAAGACTTCTTTCACCAAAGTTTTGAGGTCGGTGTCTTTCGTTGATTTTGCAGGTGTTTTTTTGCTTAATTTTTCTACCGTTGCTTCAAGCGAGTTGATTTTTTCTTGCTGTTGGTCGAATTTTTTTGAGAATTTGTCAAACAGCATTTCTAAATCATAGCCTTTGAGCATTGATTTTTGAACAACAGCGATTGACTGTTTGATTTCGTCAACGCCGGAAAGTTTTTCTTCGATTGTCGCAAGTTTTTCGTCAGCCTTGTCAATCCATTCAGCCAAATACATAAATGTTTGGTTGAAGATTTTATCAGAGTTGACGCTTGATAGCATAAGTTTGTTAACGTTGTCGAGTTTTTTGTCAACAGCGTTGATTTTTTCTGTGTTGTCGATGTATTTTATACGTTCTTCAAGTTGATAAATTATGTTTCTAAAGTCGCTCAAATTATCTTTGAGGGTTGAATAAGATTCATCCGAGTTCAACAACAGTTTGTTTGTTCTTGTGCTAAGACTTGTTATGTCGTCGTTGATTTTGTTTAGGTCGCCTAGTTGGTCAAAATCACTGCCGCCGCTTTTTGTTTGAGAGATTTCCTTTAGAGTCAATCTAATTTTCGCGATGTCTGATTCGACATCTTGAAGCGTGTAAGAATAATCAGCAGAACTTTGAGACGAAACGCCAGAAGTCAGCTTGTTTTTGATTTCTTTGATTTCGTTTACCAAATTTACGCAATTGTAATCAACACTGCCTGTTTTTTCGTGCAAAATATCAAGGCTTGATATAATTTCGTTGAAGTTGTTGCCCAAAGAAGATTTGAGGCTTTCTCTGAGTTCTTTTTTTGTTATGTCAACAAACGCTTTTATGTCGCCGATGCTGCCGTATTCAGCGGAAGAATCAGATGGTTCAAAAGAGTAAGTTGATTCTTTCAGGTGAGAAGTGATAACGTCTTTGATTTCGTCGGTTTTTTCTTCAATAAAATCTTTGATGTCTTCGGATTCTTCAACAAAAGAAATCTGGTTGAAAATCTCAACAAGACTTTCAAAAAGGTCTTCTTTAAACCCTTTTAAAGTTTCTTCAATATTTGTAGAAGGTTCCTCGTCTTCGGTATCGTTTAAAGGCACAGAGTCCAATTTTTCTTTAAATTCGTTGAGCGCAGATTGGATTTCATTCTTTATGTTCGACAACCCTTCAAGCTCTGACAATTTTTCCAAAGAGCTCAAGTCATCAAGTTTTGAAAGCTTTTCAAGTTGGCTTAAATCTTCCAATCTTTCGATTTTTTCAATAAATCCACTTTGAGAAAGAACAACTTCCTTGATTTCTCGAACGTTTGCTTCCAACTCCTCAGAAGAGCGAGCGGTCAAGATATCCAGTTTTTCGTGAATTGATTCAACACCTTTTGCCAAGTTTTCGTTTATTTCTGTCTTGGTGTTGCCAACTGATTCCAAAAGAGCATCTCTAGAAATTAGTCCGTTGAGCGTTTCATACATTCCGTCAATTTTTTCTTGAACGGACATCAAGGCACTCGACATTTCCATGTTGGAATTGAGGCTTAAATCGATATAGCTTTCTTTTAACTCTTCCAAAGATGTTTTCATCTCTTCGAGTGAAGTTGAAAATCCTTGGTTTTTGTTGTCTATATTTAGTTCGAAGTTGTCCAGTTTTTCTGTTATTTCATCAGTGACAACCTTCTTGAGTTCTTCGATTCTGCGATTAATTTCTTCTGTTTTTTCGCTAATTCCGTTAACTTTTTCGTTTTCGTTAAGAGAAGTCGCAAATTTTTCTTCGATACTTGCAAATAGATTGTTGATTGATTCTTCAAGGTTTTTGTTTACTTCGTCGAGCTCTCCTTTGACGCTGATTGATTTGATAGAAGCTTCAAGCGAGTCGCTAAATTCGCCGAATTTGTCGAAAACATCCGACTTAAGGTTGTCCATCACGCCGGAAATGTCATTTTTGTTTTCTAGAATTTCGATGAAAGATCTCAACTCATCAAGGCTGTCGTCAACTTTTTCGTAGAAAGAAGTTTTGACTTCTGAAAGAAGTGATTGGGTCGAAGTTTTATACTTTTCTTGAGCAGAAGAAAGTTTAGTTTCCAAGCTGTCAGAAGTTGATTTTACAAATTCTTGAAGGTTTGCCAGTTTGAGAGAAAACTCTTCATCCAAGCTTTTGTCAGAAGACAACGAGTCCATAACTTCTTTTATAAAGTTAATATTTTCGCCAAGTTCTTCTAATATAGTTGCTTCGGATTCTCCAACCGTTTTGTTTATTTCGTCTAATATTGTTGTTTTAGTTTCATTTTGGACATGTGAAATCTCTTCAATCAAAGACTTCAGCGAATCAGCTTCGTCAGAGTTTTTGTTTATTTCATCCAAAATCGCTGTTTTAGTTTCGTCTTGTGCGTGAAGAATTTCGTCGATAAGAGCCGATTTAATTTCTCCCTGAACTTTGTTTAATTCGTCTAAAATCGCAGTTTTTGCCTCAGCTTGAATTTCTCTTGATTCGTTTAAAATCGCCGCTTTGGATTCGTCTTGAATACTTGTGAATTTGTTTTTGATAATCTCAAGTCTTTCAAAAACAAGCTCTCTGGATGCTTCAAACGATGATTCGATGGTTTCGGTTTCTCCCAGCGTTTTGTTTATTTCGCTTAAAAGAGCTATCTTGGTTGCTTCTTGAATTTGAGAAATCTCTTCAAGCAGTTCGGTCTTTGTGATGTCTTGAGAGTTGACAAGTTTTTCCAGCAGGGCATCGAGTTTTTCAAAAACCATTTCTCTGGATGAATCTGTTGTGTTTTCGATTGTGTTTTTAACAAGCGATTTTGTAGAAAGGTGGAAGTCTTCTTTGATAGAAAGGATGCTGTTTTGCAATTCTTCTAAAATTGTTGTTTTTGTTTCGCCTTGTGATTTAATAATCTCGTTTAGCGCCGTAGAATTGGCTTCTTCACCTGCCTCAAGAAGGCTTTCTTTAACCAAGTTGAGCTTTTCAAAAATTTCTTCTTTCGCGTCTATTACAACGTTTCCAACGCCGTCATTAGAAAGGCTTAATTCTTCTATTTTTTCCATAAGAGTTTTTAAAGCAAGGTTGATAGCTTCTGAGTTTTGGATTTTTATACTAGAAACAGTGTGTTTAATGCTTGTGAAGTTTTCTGTGAAGAATTCTGTTTCAATTTTGTCGTTTACGGCAGTAGAAACGGTGTCAAGACTTTGTGTAATTGTATTGAGCGCAGATTTTAGTTCTTCAAATTCATCTGTTTTGTTTGAATATATTTTTTCGGTTATCGATTCGAGTTTTTCGTTAAGAAGTTCGAATTCATCTGAAATTTTTGACAATTGTTGGCTGTTTGCGCCCTGCAGGGAATCGTTAATTACAGAATTGATGGAAGAGTGTGACTCTTCGATTTGGTCTTTGATTTCTTCTGCAAACTCTTCGAAGTCAAAAGAACAAAGCTTTTCAACGGAATCACTGATTGGATAAAGCGATGAAATTATTTCTTCTGTTTTTGTGGTCAAAGAACTAAGAACGTCGGTTCCAGTTAGCCCGATTTCTGTTTTTAGAGTCGCTGTTTTTTCTTCAAGCTCGTTTAAAATTTCGTTTATTTCAGTAGAAACAAAGTTTTTGTGTGTTTTAAAATCAGCCGAAACAGATTTAAATTTTTCTTCTAAGGCGGCAAGAACGTTTTGCAAAGAATCCTTATTTTTAGCGGAGAAAATTTCTTCAAGCTGGGTGATGTTTAATAAAATTCCTTCAAACTTAGTGCTGATTCCTGTCGCAAAATCGTTGAGGGTCGAATCTTCTTTGAGCTCATAAAGCAGTTCTATTATTGATTTAACCTCAGATTTAATTTCTGCAGCTTCGTTTAGCGAATTTGAAAGTTTCAAATCATTTTCTTGAGCGTTTGATTGAATGTTTTCAAAATATTGCCCGAGTTTGTTTTGTAGTCCCAATAGTGATTGACTGTACTTTTCGCTGTATTGAGAGATTGAATCTTCGACACCCTGAAGGCTTTCGTTCACAAGGATTTCTACGTTTTCGCCAAACGAGTGGTTTGAAGCGGCAACGTCTTCTTTAATTTCTCCAATAACAGATTTCAACTCTGCAAATTCGCCCAAAAGATTTTCTTTAAACGGATTATCTTTTGAAATAATTCCTTTTACAAGGCTTTGGATTTTTTCGCCCAGTTGTTCAACAGACTTTGAGTTTTCTTCAATTAACGCTCTTTTTTCATTTTCAAAAACAACCTGATTTTCTTTGATGGTTTCAGGCAAAGCAGAAATCGCACCTTGAATTTCTAAAATATTTTCTTTTAATCCATCGCTGAATTCGGTTTTTGTTTCTTCGATTCGTTTGTTCAAGTTTTGAATGTATAAAGAAACGGTTTCAAAATTTATCTGAGCAGATTCGCTCAAAAACGTCTTGTGAGCGTTGAATTCTTTTGTTAAATCTTCAAAAAGTGACACAAGCATTGCAAGATTTGATTCGCTTTTTGTGTTCAAGTTTTCATAAATAGATTCCAATTTCTCAGAAAGTTCTTCTATGTTTGAACCAACCCCAGTAAATCCAGCTACAGAAGCTTGTTCAAGTCCGTTTTTAAGGAATTTTACTGTTTGGATTATGCCGTCAACCGATTGTTTTACTTCGGTAGAATTGTTTTTGTTGTCTTCGTTTAAGGCTTCTTTTAGTGAAACAAAATTTTCACCCAACTTTTCGATAAAGCTGTTAATTTCTGCTGAATTTTCTTGAGAAGACTGCTCCACCGCCGTTTTTATTGTGGAAATTTCCTGAGAGAAATCTTCAACGATAGAAAGAATATTGGCGAAACTTTCTTGTGAATTTTGGTTTAATTCTTCTTTAAGTTCTCCGATTTTTTTAGACAGTTGGCTGAAACCGCTGCCAAGGTTTTTTGTGTGCGAAGAAGAAGATTCTGTCAAATTTTCCTGTACAGAAGTTATTTCCTGATAGACTTTTTCTACACTGGAAACAATGTTTTCAAGGTTTTCTCTCGAGTTTTGGATAATAAAATTGTTAGACGCAACTAAATTTTCTTTCAATTCAACGAGTTTTGCGTCGGTCGCCTCGGCAATTTCAAGATTTTCAACGTGCAAGGCATTTTTGACGGAGAAGACGTTGCTGACAACTGATTGAAGGTGTTCTAAAATTGTTGCCAAGTTTGATTTTGAACCTTCTGCGAGCTCTTTTTTCGTAAGTTCGATTTTTTCGTTAACTTTTGAGGTGCTTTCTGCAACATCAATTTTTGTAAGGTTTTTATTCTTTTCTATCTCTTTTGACACCGTGCCAGAAAGACCAGAGATACTTTCTTTTATGTTGTTTTCGGTTACTTTTGTAAGGCTTGCAAAGCTTTCAAATGAAGCTTTTATGTCCATGGAGCCTAGAAAAGTGCATAAATCTTTCAATTCTGTGTTGGTTTCGGCTAAGTCGCCCCTCATAAGGTTCGTGCTTTGGATTATCTCTTGAGAAAAATCTGAGAGCTCTTTTCTGAATCCGATAAATTCTTCTTCAGTGGATATGTTTAGGATTTTGGATTCTAAGTTGTCAAGTTGAGCCGTAAGCAGTTTTTGGTTTTGCTTTCCGGTTTCGTTCAACATGTTTTTCATTGCATTGATAACGCCGACTGCGGTGTCAACTTTTTCGCTAAGTGTTTCTACCTGATTTTGTTTAGGTAAAGTGCTTATGTAGTCTGTGATTTGGATGTTTTGGGTGATAAGTTTTGCAACTTGTTCTCTTTCGAGGTTAAAGTCTTCTTTTGTGACAACGTGGGTTATGATTTCTTCAAGCTCTCTGTTTTTGCGGTCAATAACCTGCAAAGTCGACAAAATTGCGTTCGAAGAAAGAAAAACGTTTTCGATGTCTTTTTTTATTCCATCTAGAGATTCGCTAGAGTCAAGCTTAATAAGCGCTTGAGCGGTTTCTCTAAAGTTGTTGTTTAGGTTAAGGATGATGGATTCAAATCCGTTGCTGAATTTTTCCAGTTCCACTTTCAAAACAGCGATATTTCTTAATATATCTCTCTTTTGGCTGTCATCTTCTTTTAATTCTTCTATTTTTAGGTTTATTTGAGTAATCAAATCTTTTTGAGAAGAAAAATCTTTGGAAAAAACGTTGAGGTTTGTTGCAATAATGTCAAAAACTTCTTTGATTTCGCTTGCTTGAAGTTGGTTTTCTGCTTTTTCTACAATTACCTTGAAAGAATCTTCAATCTCGCTAAACTTGGAAGAAACAAAGTTGTGTCTTTCTTCTAAGCTTCTTTTTAATTCAGCAAGAAAAACTTTTATCAAGTCTGAGTTTTCTTCGTTAGCCAAGGTTTCCAGCGATTTGTTTATATTCGCCAAAACTTTGTCTGTACTGCCTGCGCTCATTGCGTTTTGCGCGCGCATGGAATCCAGAACATCTGTTATGTGTTCAAAATTCTCTTTTATATCCCCAAAATCATTCATATCTGCCATTAATTTATAATTCCCCACAATCCTACAGCAATATTTTAGCAAATTAATTATAAGAAGGGTACAATATTACGAATGTAAAGCTAAAAAGTTAACATAAATAAATATTTGAGCGGGTCGAGTGGTGCTTATTTTGAGGGCTGGCAGTTTTATGTGATTAAAAAAAATAAAAGTGAAAAAATAGTACTCTTTTATTTGTGAGTGTGGTAAACTGTCAGGGTTGAAGTATTGAAATGAGGTCCAAGTGGGACATATAAAAATTGATAAAAAGAGATGTAAAGCGTGCTATTTGTGCATGGAAGTATGCCCAAAGAAGCTTATAAAAAAGGGGACAGAGGCAAATTTATTGGGACATTTTCCGGTAATATTTGTGGATGATGAAAAACAGTGTATTGCTTGCGGTATGTGCGCAATGAGATGCCCTGATATGGCGATCGTAGAAGTTAATAAAAATTAAAAAGTATGTTTAGAGACATACAAAAAGGATAAAAGTGGCTAAAAAGTTAATAAAAGGTAATTATGCAATTGCTCAAGCGGCGATAAATGCGGGTTGTAACGGATATTTCGGATATCCTGTAACACCTCAAAGTGAAATCGGCGAGTATATGAGCAAAAAAATGCAAGAACTTGGCTTGGCATATGTTTCTGCCGAAAGTGAAATCGCAGCAATAAATATGGTTTTGGGTGCGTGTGCAACAGGAGCCAAGGCGATGACATCGTCTTCTTCGATGGCGATTGCCCTTATGCAAGAAGCTCTTTGCTACATAGCTGCAGATGAGCTGCCAGCGGTTTTAATCAGCGTAATGCGAGCGGGTCCTGCTCTGGGTTATATTTATCCGGCACAAGGAGACTACAATCAAGCGGTAATCGGCGGTGGAAACGGAGACTACAAAACAATCGTTCTTGCTCCTTCGACGGTTCAAGAATGTGTTGATTTGACTTACAAATCATTCTATTTGGCTCAAAAATATAAGAATCCTGTCATTCTTTTGGCAGACGGACTTTTGGGACAAATGATGGAGCCGATTGAAATAGGCGCGTATCCTTATCCTGAAGTTTCCGATGAAGATTGGGCTTTGAAAGGCGCAAAAGGAAGAGCTTCAAGAGCTATTTATTCACTTGAGCCGGTTGAAGACAAATTGAACGCTCGAGTAAAAAAATTATTTGAAAAATATAAAGTAATCGAAGAAAACGAAGTCGATTTTGAAGAATATTTGACAGAAGATGCAGATTTGATAGTTTCTTGTTTTGGAAGTATGGCGAGAAACGTAAAATCAGCAATTAACGAATGCAGAAATCAGGGAATAAAAGTTGGAATGCTAAGACCGATTAGCGTATATCCTTTCCCAAGCGCGAAAATCAGCGAACTTGCAGATAAAGCAAAAAAATTCCTCGTAGTAGAAATGAACATGGGGCAAATGCTCAGAGACGTTAAACTTGCAGTGAACGGAAAAGTTCCTGTCGAGTTTTATGGAAAAGCCGTAGGGCAATGGCTTGGCGTTGAAGAAATTGTTGAACAAGTAACAAAACAGTACGAGGGGGCCTTATGCAATTAGAAAAGTCAAAAGATGTGGTTTTTCAAATTCCAAAATCACTTAAAGAAGGTGTAAAATTCCCATTTTGTCCAGGTTGTGACCACGGTGTGGCGATTAGGCTTGTGGCGGAACTATTAGACGAATTTAATTTGAGAGATGAAACAATTGCAGTTTCTTCAATCGGTTGTTCTGTTATGCTTTATGACTGGCTTGATGTTGATACGGTTGAAGCGCCTCATGGACGTGCTTTAGCGGCAGCAACAGGGGTTAAAAGAACAAACAAAGACAAATTTGTGCTTACATATCAAGGTGACGGCGATTTTGCTTCAATCGGGCTTGCAGAATCAATGCACGCAGCGCTTAGAGGTGAAAAAGTAACCGCGATTTGTATAAATAATACAACTTACGGAATGACAGGCGGTCAGGGCGGTCCTACAACAATTATGGGGCAAGTTACAACCACTTCTCAAGCCGGAAGAAACGAAGAATATTATGGATATCCTATAAAAATAGCTGAGCAAATCGCACTTTGTGATGGGACAGCTTATTCAGTAAGATGTTCATTAGACAGTATTGCCAACATAAGAAAAACAAAAGCGGCAATCAAAAAAGCGTTTGAGATTCAAATGCAAGGTTTGGGATTTGGGTTTGTTGAAATATTATCGACTTGTCCGACAAACTGGCGCTTGACGCCGCAAGAATCTCATGACAGAGTGAGAAATGAACTTTTTGAGGTTTATCCGCTTGGGACATATAAAGATATAACAAAGGATTAAAAGATGGAAAACAAT
>Ga0302288_1002662_pt1 | contig 10313 bp, 7 predicted proteins | sample III_Fen_N1_1_FD_194549 | JGI IMG/M metagenome (GOLD analysis project Ga0302288, IMG submission 194549) | Peat permafrost microbial communities from Stordalen Mire near Abisko, Sweden - III_Fen_N1_1 | ecosystem: Environmental > Terrestrial > Soil > Wetlands > Permafrost | place: Sweden: Abisko...
AATATATACAGAATACAAAATACATAACCACAATAGTCACAATAGTACACAATAGAAAGACACAAAAACAAAATAAAAAAGAACACAACAGATAAATACCTAACGGTATTTATAAGAATTTTACTAATCAGAATTTGTAAATAGAGTCAATCTCCTGTGACTATCTCAGATTTCGATTTAGGAATTGTGTGGCTGTTTTTTTAATCCGATAAAGTAGAAATCGTTAAGATGATTCAACTAAAGTTTCTGTGTTTTAGGTATAAAAAATAACAACTAAATTTACGTAAAGACTGGAAGTCTGGATTGATTGATTTATTTTAAAAACCTTTCCGATAAACCGGAATGTACCATATTTTAGTTTTTTCACCCTTCATAGAAAACCAAACGCCTTATACCCCACCCTTATTCGGTAATTTTTTTGACAGCTAATTTTTTTAATAGAAATATATGATTATCCTCAAACCATCCTAATCGATATATGGTTTCGGAATAAAGTGTAAACTTAGACTCCCCTATCAGAAATCATTTTGATTTTGAAATCCGGATTTATCTTATAAAGTGATAATTATTTGGCAACTGCCTGCCAGGATAATACACTGACATTCAGATCACATTACACCCGAATTAAATAGATAAACAATATATAAACAATACATAAACAATACATAATAAAACTCTATATAGGATTTTATTATGTCTTGTTTATTTGTTTATTTGGAATTAATTAGTTTTTTTATCCGGGTGTAATGTCAGCTGAATGTCAAAATAGTGGTCGAATAGTTTCATCATCCACAAATCTCAAAATAATACAGGGCAACGGACAAAGAATGCGGATGATAGAGTAGCAGAATTAGCATAAAGCATTCGTAAATTCTAAAACAAGTAGTAGCGATTGGAAATCTATTTTCCACTTTTTTGTTCTACTATCCTTAACTAAAATGAAATCATACAAATTAAACAACCATACAAATCTTAATGTACTGAAAAACAATTTCTTTTAACCTCTTATTTGTTAGGAGTATTTGCAGATAATCATATAGATATAAATAGCGACAACCAAATTTACGTAAAGACAGGGAGTCTGAATTTACTTATTTAAAAACCTTATTTTTGTTTTTTCCCCTTTCATAGAAACTAAAAGCCTCATACCCCACCCTTATTCGCTTATATAATAACCGATCCTCACACAGTAGAAATAAATAACGACAAAAAAATTTATATAAAGACAGGAAGTCAGGATTTATTTATTTATTTATTTATTTATTTATTTAAAAACCTTATTTTTGTTTTTCCACTTTCATAGAAGGCCAAACGACTCATACACAAACCTTAATAATTTTGAATGACATTCGTTTTGTGTATTTAGAGTGCACAAAAGTCATTTTTATATCCTCTCCACAAAGCTTGGTTATCATCTAAAGTTGTTCACTTTCAATCAGATTCAGTGTGCATATTATACATGAATATTCAATTTTCAATAACTTATCATTTTAAATTTTGAGTTGTCATTAATTATCAATGTATTAACCTTTGTAGAGCTAAAATTAAAAAAGTTAAAAGGGTCATTTTTTGCTGTTTTTTGGTCAATTAATACAAAAGAGTATATATTTTAATGATTTAATTTGCATGTTAATTTTTATGTAGTTTGTGTTTTCATAACTATATGCTTTTTTTTAGCACTTTACACTTTAATTCAAATAGGTAAGTAGCATTCAAGTGTAATTTTTAGAATTGAAAAATTTAGAGATTCGTTTAACTCATATAAAAAAATGAGCAGAGTTTTATACATTAAGTAAAAATAATAGATCATACCATAAACATTCAATTTGTAATAGTCTATTAAAACTTTATTGTGTAAATAATTTTTCTGATAAATAAGCAAAAATAATCCTTAATACTAATTTTAAAGTTCCCCTAAGCAATTTCCTTTATTCATTCTCCTATAGGGAATCGGACCTGCATGAGGATATATGTTGGGGTTTTAATGACATTCTTCTATGAAAACAACCGCCATCGACTACTTGCCGAAAGAAGTTATAATTATCGAAAGTGACCGAATTCTATCTATCCCTTATATCGAGATTAAATCAATCATCTGTGATAAACCCTATATTATTGTGGAAACAATCACTAAGAAATACCATCTATCACAGAACCTTACCGGATTTTGTACAGGATTACCTCTATTTATTATACAATGCAACAAATCTACCTTTATAAACCTGCTACAGGTTACATCTATTAAAAAAAACACTTGCGGATATGAAGCCAATATACAAAGCAATTCTTACCCCATAGCAAGAAGGCGCATTGAGGAAATAAGAGTGAATTTTCTGAAAATTAAAACAGAATTGTCCTATTCGGAGAATTGTAATAACTGCTCCAAATGCAAAATTACCGTTTAGGTTATTTTTAAATACCGTTGAGATTATTTTGATAGAAATTGTTTTATTGTTAAATAAATAAAGACGATATTTGCATTCATAAAAACACAATTAATGATTTTAAATAAATTTCCTTTTGAATATCAACTTGATGCCATGGACTGTGGACCTGCTTGCTTGAAAATAATTCTCAAGCATTTTGGCAAATATTATTCATTACAAATTTTAAGAGATTTATGTGGAATAACCAAGGAAGGGGTATCACTACTGGATTTAAGTTATGGAGCTGAAAAAACAGGGCTACACACTCTGGCAATTAAGGCCAATTTAGAAGACTTGCACAAAAAAGTGCCGATGCCCTGTATTATACATTGGAAAAATAGTCATTTTATCGTAGTTTACAAAACTTCCAAAACCAGAGTATATGTATCCGATCCTGCTAAAGGATTATTATCCTATACGCAACAGGAATTTGTGGATGGTTGGTATAAAGACGAAGAAGATCAGGGAGTGATATTGGCTGTCGAACCCATGGCTAATTTCATGCAACGCGATTTGGAAGAAAAGACGGAACGAAAAAAAACATTTGAAAATGTATTAGGTTATTTTACCCCTTACAAAAAAAGTTTAATGACCATATTGGGGGTAATGCTAATAGCCACTATTTTACAAGGCTTTTTACCTTTTATTTCAAAAGCGGTCATTGATGTAGGCATCCAGACCAGGGATGTTGATTTTATTAATATTGTACTGATAGCTAATATTGTAATTATTGTTAGCGTTACACTTTCTAATGTTATCCGTGACTGGTTATTGCTGCATATTGCAGCCAGGATTAATATTGCACTGATATCAGACTATCTCATTAAATTAATGCAACTTCCTGTTACATTTTTTGAGAACAAGATGATAGGGGATATTTTACAGAGGGCACAGGATCATGAACGAATCCGAAGTTTTATTCTGAATAATTCGCTGAGTGTTGTTTTTTCATCTTTTACCTTTATTATTTTCAGCATAATACTTTTAGTTTTCAACCACTTGATATTCTATATCTTTCTTGCAGGTAGTATATTATATATTACATGGGTGCTTTCTTTTCAGCATATACGTAAAAAATTAGATTGGGAATATTTTGAATTGATTTCGAAAAATCAAAGTTATTGGGTGGAAACAGTAACTTGCATCCAAGACATAAAGATTAATAATTACGAAAAACAGAAACGGTGGAAATGGGAAAGTATTCAAGCCAAATTGTATCATGTAAATCTCAGAGTATTAAATATCAACAACGCACAAAATCTGGGCGCACAATTCATCCAGAATGTCAGTAATCTTTCCATAACATTTTTTTGTGCAAAAGCGGTGATAGTTGGTAAAATTACATTTGGAGTGATGATTTCCATTCAATTTATTATTGGTATGCTAAATGGCCCATTATCACAATTTATCAGTTTTATTATTTCAGCTCAATATGCAAAAATCAGTTTTCTGCGTATCAATGAAATACATCAATTGAAAGATGAGGAAGACAGTTTAACGACGAACAGTTTAAGCATTCCAACGAATAAGTGTCTAACAATAAAAAATCTGGCTTTTCAATATAATCCTAATGCGCCAATTGTATTACGAAATATCAATCTTATCATTCCGGAAGGTAAAATCACGGCTATTGTAGGTGGTAGCGGTAGCGGAAAATCAACCTTATTGAAGATTTTACTGCGGCTTTACAATCCTTCGTATGGAGATGTAATGATTGGCAACCTGAATATATCCAACATCAGCCTGCGCGAATGGCGTGATAGTTGCGGTGTGGTAATGCAGGATGGTAAAATTTTTAATGATACTATTCTGAACAATATTGTGCTAGGAGATGAAAATATTAGTTACGATCATCTGAAGGAATCCGTACAGATAGCACATATTGCCGACGAAATTGAACAGATGCCACAAGGATACCAAACAAAAATTGGAGAAGAAGGACGTGGTTTAAGTGGTGGTCAAAGGCAGCGGTTGCTTATTGCACGTGCTTTATATAAAAATCCATCCTATTTATTTTTGGATGAAGCCACAAATTCCTTGGATGCTATAAATGAACATAAGATCATCATGGCTCTGGATCAGGCTTTTATTAGTCGAACCGTTGTGGTGATTGCCCATAGATTAAGTACCATAATGAACGCTCATCAGATAGTGGTGCTAAACAATGGGATGATTGTTGAAACTGGCAAGCATGAGGAATTGATGAGTAAAAAAGGATATTACTATGAGCTGGCAAGCAAACAACTTGGAGTTATTAGTAATCCTAAAATCAAGCAATTGCAAATTGATCTTATTTGTTAAGTATGGCTACTAATAAATCTACCAATTTAAAGCGAACTGAAGAAATTCAGGATATAATAGAAAAAATGCCAACCAATACGGGGAGAATCATTCATTTCATTATAATTGGGTTTACATGTTTGTTGGGTTTGTTTAGTTGGCTAATAGAATATCCTGAGCTTATTAAGGCTCCTATCACAGTTAGTGCTAATCAGTCACCGATAAAGCTGGTGTCAAAATCGTGTGGAAGATTGAAATTGCTAAAAAAAAAAACAAATGCTACTATAAAACAAGGGGAGTATATTGCTTATATTGAGACATCAGCCGATTTTAAAGATATTTGTTTTGTTGATTCCATACTAAAAAACTACAAACCAAACGATGCAGATAATGAAACAACAAGAGATAATTTTCCTAGGAAAGTAAATATAGGAGAACTGACGGAAAGTTATTTCAGATTTTTGAATGCCTTAGAGTTAAAAATGCAGTTTCCTGCAACACAGAATTATTTTTATCAAAAAAAGGATAACAAACTCCAACTAAAAGTTCAACTGGATTTATATACACAACTGAAAAAGTTAGAAAAGTTAAAGGAAAAGAGTCGAACAATTTCCGAAAATCTATTAAAAAAAGACAGTCTTCAGTTTTATGAAATCAAGGGGATGGCAGAAACAGATTTAGAGAAATCGAAACTTGACTATAACAGTGCGCTAGAAAATTCCATGGACATAGATAGAGAAATAAATACATGTAAAAACCAGATAGATATATTGGAGAATAAATGCAAGCAATTGGGACTCGATGAACAAAGTTATAAACAAAAATTAAATATTGATTTCTCAACCTATTACAACGATTTAATGTATGGGATTAGGCAATGGCTACTCACTTATACATTTGCCGCTCCCATTAATGGTCGTCTGGAATTTCTTGATTTTTTTAAAAACAATGCTTATATCGAAAATGGGGAGGACCTATTCTCAATTATTCCCGAGAAATCAATCATATATGGCAATGTGTATTTACCTATTTCTGGGGCAGGAAAAGTATCACCTGGGCAACTGGTGAATATTAAACTGGAAAATTTTCCGTATACGGAATACGGAATAATAAAAGGGAAGGTGAAAAGTATTTCAATGCTTGCAGAGAAAAAAATTAATATTAGTGAAAATGAAACTAGTCCTGCATATTTAGTAACCATTGATTTACCAAGAGGGTTAATTACCAATTACAACACTCAACTTAAATTTAATCACGACACAAAAGGCGTAGCTGAAATTGTCACATCAAAGCGAAGACTAATAGAAAGATTCTTTGATAATTTAAAGTATATCACAAAAAACGACTAAACTGCTACAATATTTCTTATCAACATTCGGATGAATAATAGTTAATACCAAAGATATTCGTGTACTTGAATGCAATATAAAAAACTTTAGATTGCAAGAAAAATTAAATTATTTTTTTAATACTAATTTCAATAAATGAAAAAAAAAAATGAAAAAACTAACAAAAATCAATTTGAAGGGTCTTGAAAAAAAAATGAATGTCATTTGTGAAGATGTTCAGAGAAATTATGTAGGTGGATATGCTTATTATGACCAAAATGGAACTAAATTAGGTCAGGTAGGTAACAGTACCGATATTAGAATTTGTAGTGCAGATGCATATTCTACTGCTTTTGGAAGTTGTGGCTCCGGTAGTGCTTCATCCGGATCGCAAGTTATTGGTACGAGCTTAGTAACTTCAAGTTTTTTAGTTAAGGAGTCTTTTTTCCAAGGAATGGCTGATCAATATGCTGATAAATATACAAATTTTCAATTAGATGGGATGTTGGGATCAGAAGTAGGAGCTCAGACAGTAGGATGTGCTGGCCAGAGTGTCACTTTATCAATTAACAATAATTGCAGTTATGTTTATAATGAGCAAGATCTTATTAGCATTTTGAAGCATGAAAATACTCATGAAACTCAAGATTGTTCATTGGATACAAATACAAGTGAGTTTAATGCTTATTACCAGCAGGTAACTAGTCCTAATTTTAATAATTGTGACAAAGCCTTCAAAGATGGTATATTAAACTCAATGGCTGGTTATGCAAGTCAATGTAATAAGAATGAGTATACTAGCGTTGCTGATATAAAAAAGATGTTAGGTTTAAACTATTAATATTTTTTAATATAGATGCGATAATTCAAATTTTCAAAAATGATTTTTTGTGATATTTCTAGCAAATGTATTCGGAAAGTTTATTTGATTTATCGCATTATACTAATAAAGCAAATAAAACTTTGACAAAACGAACATAACAAAAATGATATAAGAAAAAAATATTATCGAAGATTATCTACCTAACGTAAGAGTTCCATCTAAAATTAATAAATATGAAAAAGATCCTTTTTTTTTGCTTCTGGTTGAGTTCGCTCTTTATCTTTTCCCAAGACATAGTATGGGAGAAAAGTTTCAATAAATCCAGATATAATCAATTCGGATGCATTCGTTCTACTTCTGATGGTGGCTGTATTTTAGGTAGTGACTTTCAATCCGACTATCAATCCGACACGACTTTTAGTGATGAAAAATTTCATAAACTAAAGGGGTATAAAGTTTGGATTATCAAGTTAGATTCTATTGGTAATACAGAATGGGAAAAAACATACGGAAATTCAAATCATGAATATTTCGAAGATATTCAACAAACCTCAGATGGGGGTTATATTCTTCTTGGAGTTAAATCTTATGAAGCCGGAAGAACAGAAACCGAAGGAGCAGTTTGGGTTTCGAATGCGTGGATAGTAAAATTAAATTCTAACGGAAATATTGAATGGGAGAAAATCTACCCCGAATCGCAGGAGCACACGGATGTAAAGATTATTCAACAAACAAAAGATGGAGGCTTCTTGCTTGGAGGTACCAAGTCAGTATATGATACGAATTCTGTTCCACAAAAATTTAACAGCTTGTCGGATAAGATACAATTTTATGATTCTAAGAAAGATTTTTATGTTTGTAAAATCAATTCAAAAGGAGAGATTCAATGGAGAAACACCTATGGAGGGATAAAAGCAGATTACTTAACCTGTATTTACCAGTTACCGGGTGAAGGTTACCTGTTGGGAGGATTTTCAGACTCTAATAGGGATACAAAAAACAAACTTACAGATGAAGTTAATGACCTCCTTATTAAAATAGACAAGAAGGGAAAGATACAATGGGAAAAAAGCTATCGCGATTCCACAAACAGTACTATAACTGATATACAACCAAGCCAGGATGGGGGGTATTTATTAGGGGAACGCTGCTCACAACAGGGAAGGATGAGTGACTTTGGAGTGCTGAAAGTTAATTCAAAATTTCAACTACAGTGGAAAAAATATTATGGAGGCTCTAAAGCAGATGTCCTTCGAAATATTCTTCCTACTCCCGATGGAGCATTCCTACTTGCCGGTTACACAAATTCTTCAGATGGAGATGTGAAGTCCGGATATAGAGGCAATGGAGATTATTGGTTGGTAAAAATCAATGCCCAAGGTGATATTTTGTGGGAGAGAACTTATGGCAGTTCAACGAATGAGCGTCTTGGAAATATCCAACGAGCATCAAATGGAGGCTATTTGCTGGGAGGAACAACGGGCCATTTTGTTGGACCCCTTGATGGTGATCATCGATACAATTATTCTCCAGAAAAGATCACAGAATCAATGAAAAGTGATGTAAAATCCAAAACAAAACCGAAAACAACTAATATTTGGGTTGTAAAAGTGAAAGAGTAGAATTTTTTTTTAATCTGTAGTAAAATCTTTCAGCATAGGCACTGGGGATATTTTCTTCTGTTGATTTGAAGAATAGAATTATTCATTAATTCAGATAAGTACTAATGATAATTTAGATTATATTATTATGTATTGTTATACATTTTAATTTCAGAGCCTTATTAAAGTTCAAAGTATAAACTTATATCACGCACATACTTTAAATTTTAATATTAACCTTTAAAAACAGCAAATTAATACGATTATAATGAATTTTGAAGAAGAATATTTATGTGATTGGATTACCAAATCATATAAAATGCAGAATATCGGACTTCTTAATGGTAAAATGGGTGTTTGTTTATTTTATTTTAAAGCAGGCAAAACTTTAAAAAATAAGAAGTATACTCAATATGCAGAAACCTTACTGGATGAAATTTATGAATCATTATCTATAGATAGTCCAACAAATTTCAGTCAGGGATTATCCGGAATTGGTTGGGCCATAGAATATTTAGTTCAAGAAGAATACGTTGAGGGTAATGCAGATGAGATATTATATGAGATTGATAATGCTGTCCTTAAGGAAATTACTAAACCCGAGGCATTGGAATTAGGATTAGATTTTGGATTAGTTGGATATTTACTTTATTTAATTCAAAGACTCAAAAACGAAAAAAAAACAAAAGACACATTGATTTCTTGTCTAAAAGAAGAATTATTTATTTGGGTTATCAATAAAATAAGTGAATGTTATCAAAAACATCTACCATTTATAGCGAATGATTTCAGAGCTGACCTTTTCAGAGACTTTCCTGTTTTGATTTATGCTTTAATGAAAGCCCACGAATTAAATATTTATAATTCAAAAATTGAAAGGATTATAATTGAGTTTGTTCCATATCTCGAGAGAAATTGGCCTTCATTGAATATAAATAAGTTATATTTAGTATGTATACTTAAATATATGTCTACAAGGTTTAGTGTACCCCGTTTAGATAAATTGACAAATGTATTATTATACTCAATAGATTTTGATCACATATTTGAAGAAATAGAGGAAAAAGCATATGGAATCAGAAACGGATTATCTGGATTAAAGTATGTATTGTTTTGCTTCTTAAAACTACTTTCTCATGAAGATATTTATCGGGATATAATCTTCAACCTATATCTTAACATACCTGAAATACAGACATCTTGTATAGATAATATAGAATTAAATCTTTCATATTGTGACAAAATTGGGCTATCAGAAGGTTTCTTTGGGATGAAATTAATTGAATTATTGCTTTTCAGGTAACCAGTCGCTATAGAATAATACCATTCTTGGTGCTTAGACAAAAATTGATATGAAAACTGAAAAATATGATCTATCCGATCTCACCTTTATCATTCCGCTAAGAATCGACTCTATCGATAGGCTCGAAAATATATTGTTTGCTACAAACTATATTTTAGAGTATTTTCAAACGAATATAATCGTATGGGAAGCAGATGAGAGAAATACTATGTTACTTCAGAAGCTCATCAATCCCAATATCAAGCATATTTTCCATGAGGACCACGACCCAATATTTTATCGCACAAAATACATCAACACAATTGTTAAAACAGTTGATACACCTTACATTGCCATTTGGGATGCGGATGTAATTGTACAGAAAGAACAAATAATTTCTTCTGTTAAATTATTGAGAAGAAAGAAAGCTGATTTTGTTTATCCATATAAAGATGAGTCCACTCCGATAAGTAGTTTAACATTTAAATAGTTTATAATTAGATATTTACTTGTGTATGTAAATTTTATTTTGTAATTTAGTAGCTCAATTAAAAAAGAATGATCCATGTTCAA
>Ga0302288_1002664_pt1 | contig 10308 bp, 11 predicted proteins | sample III_Fen_N1_1_FD_194549 | JGI IMG/M metagenome (GOLD analysis project Ga0302288, IMG submission 194549) | Peat permafrost microbial communities from Stordalen Mire near Abisko, Sweden - III_Fen_N1_1 | ecosystem: Environmental > Terrestrial > Soil > Wetlands > Permafrost | place: Sweden: Abisko...
ACATATTTTGCGTGAAAAGAGCTGATTTAGGCGGTTTCGTTCACATTATTTAAAGGACGCTCAAAAACTAGCTGCAAGTTGGGTTAACTAAGATTGCTATTCTATTTCTATCCTCAAGAAATCCGGAAGTATTTTATTTCGTTCCTCGTCTGTTGTTGTAGATTCTTGTTTCTCAATTAATGATCTACGGGCTGACTCTACAGCTTTATTTGTTGTATGTGGAGCAACAGCCTTTGAAAACAACTGATTCTCCTCATCTTCCAAATTCTTTCTTCTTTCTGAAATTTGTTCATTGCTTAATTGTCCGGATTTAATGTCAGAAAGTAAAGATTCATATTCGTTTCGCATATTGTGTGTATATGCAGCAAAATTCTTATTATCATTAGCGAGTTCTGTTAACTCACCATCACGATATCTCCATGACAAGAATGTTGTTAAAGCAGAAATGATAGCTGTTATAACTTGCCACCAGAAACTTTCGACTATAAAGAAAACAGTAATGATTCCACAAGTGCTTAATGCCGTAAATATACACTTTGTAATACGAACATAATCATTCGTTTTTAGGTGTATATCTCCTTGTTCTTCTTGGATTTTGTGATTCCATGCCATTTTACAGTATCTATCTGCAATTTGTCTGTACAAAATTAATGTCGACTTGTCCATTGTTTTTTATTATATCAAACAACCATATCCATGTTCTTCTGCCTTCCATGGTTCTTTACCATATATTCCATAATATGATACCCAATAGAGGTGTGTTGTAAGATGGCTTATAAACAAAATCAAATCAAAACCATTTTCATACATCGAAGTCACCTTGTCATTTCGAATCATGCAGAGAGTCCTATCTGAATTGACATGAAAGTCATATAATGGTTTCCCTATTATTTTAGCCATTTTCTCTATCTTACCCTTTGTCTCATACACATTAGGAAGGATACCACCAGAATTAAAATTGATAACCAAATCATACGAATCTGTAATTGTTTCAAGATTCCTGTATTGTGCTGTATATTTAAAGGTACCAGCCAGTAGGTTGGCACCATGTATATAAGTTAGACCAGGCTGGACTTTCCATAACCATGATATCTCATTATATGTCAAAACGACCATGGCCTTGCTGCTGTGGAAAATCTATTAGTCTCATTTTCCCGTTCTTCATTCTTGTCCGAATGGGGAAACAAATTAGAATCAAAAATTTTACGCCATTCTTCAGAGGCTTCTATATGTTTACCTTCTTTCTCATACTGAACAGCTTTATTGGCTCTTGCAAGGGCTATTTGGAAATGACCCTTCCGATTATCATTGTCAGGAATTAGATTTGTCCAATAGTTAAAGAAATCTCGAATGATAACATCATAGGTTTCATCACCCTTGCCTTTTGAATAAATTGCATTCGTAAATGAAATGACATTTTGAACAACATTATATGACTTATATTCTAATGTTGATGTATTCCTCACCCAATTTTTAATCATCATTGAGCATATTCTTGTCAATCCATCAGTTGCCTCATTACTATCTTGAAAAGAATTAACTAAAGTTTCGCAAGTGAATTTTCATTCGTCATGCGACTTGATTAGATTTATAAATATTCAAAATAGTATGTAACTTATGATTACCAGAAACGACAGCAGTAAGCAGCTCACTGGCATCAGCAGAGATAATTTCTGCGATTTCAAGTATGGTATCCAATATAAGTTCCCATATTTTGTCCGTAACGGACAGTTCGAGAGCTTCCCCGGCAACTTCCTTAAAGAGAGCCCCGAGAGTTTCGTATGATTCAAAACGTTTTACAGTACAAAGGATGTTGTATTGCATCATCGTCAAAGTAAAGCTTGCTATCTGTGCAGAGAAGTGAACAGACTGGCATTTTCCAAGATTAAGCAACGTCTTGCAGTCCTTGTAAGCGACCTCAGTAGCCCATCGCATGGCATAAATCCGGTAGGCCTTGATAAAGGAAAGGGAAGTGTCAGTTGTGAGCAGACCGTTCCAGTTGCCTTTACGTCCCCGCTTGCAGAAGAACAGTCTAACAGTGGTGCCTCCGAACTTGGCATCAATTGTGCAGTAAGTACATCTGAGAGTAGCATTATGCTTGCAGAGTCCTTTCTTATGGAGGGTTCTGATAATCTGCTTTGCATTAAGTTCTCCATATACTGTCTTATATTTTGTATTCCCGAGCTTGACCATGCCAAGGAAATGACATTTGATGTGTCTGCCGGTAATAAGCCGGACGAAGTCTGCATTGGTAAACCAACTGTCGACGAGAAGATAGTCAAAACGGATACCGCGCTTGATGGCATATTTGACCATTTCGATAGCCTTGTCGGTCTTCTTCATGGTGTATTCCTTGATTCTTTCAGCTACGGCAGCATGTTCTGTATTGTCATCCGTATAACGGGCCCCACGTTCCTTGTTCGTAAGCCCCTGCTTGAGTTTTGGATTCTTACCTTCCTCACCATGGAGAGAGAAGTCAAGCATCATTTGACTGAGGCCGTCGGAGAGAAGCAGTGTAAGGCACTTATATCCAAGGATGCATTTATGCTGTACATGAGAAAAGATCTTGCCGAGAAGTTCCGACTTCTTACCGGATTTCGGAGCGTCCGTATCATCGATAATCAAGCATACTGGCCTGTCATTGGGTGTTTCACTGCGCTTGCGTGTTTTCTCCAACAGCTGGAGACTTATGGCATAGAGCAATTTACGCCATCTGATATTGCCGTCATTCATAAAACGATAGAACATATCCTTGTCACACTTGAACAAACGACCCAGCGCTGAGCCGGAGTACCGGTATGCATTCCTCACGACAAAGAACGGGAACAGCATAAGAAGGTTAAGTACCTGTACATTGGTCAACTTACAGTTCGCTCTCTTTTCGGTCCCTATCCGGTCTGATCGTATAATTATGTGCTCCATCACTCCCATTATGCTATCAATTGCACGGTTATTTTCATTTTCTGAGAAAAATTCTCTCAAATCTGAGATAATTGTTGTATCTTTGTTCATGGCTTTGAAGTTTGAATTTAGTTCTTTAGCGACTACTAAATTACTCATTTATAGTGAGTTGAACAGATTTCAGAGCCTTCTTTATTCCAGTTTTATGTTAATTTATACACGTGATTTATCACTTGCGAAACTTGAGTATATACTAAACAATTCTAATTCAATGTACTTACTTATTACTCTTTTCTCATATAACAAAAAGGAAAAGTATAATATCAGTCTTTTAAAGTTTAAAAATTGGGATCATGAACCTGGTGATTTCGATGTGATAAAAATTGCTTCTAGAGTACGAACTGATTTTATCCAAACTGACGCAAATGGATGGGACTATTTTTATACAGAGGGAACCACATCGGATATATCAAAACCTGTTTACACCATCGAATCAAGCGTGCAAAAGAGACATGGAAGTGATACAGTACAGTCAAGCCACATTTTACAACATTAAGAAATAACAAATAATATAACATGAAAAGTTCTAAATTATTTTTAACAATGCTCTTTTGTGGAGTTTGCGCTACGAGCTGTAATTTACAGTCGGCTGAGCATAAAAAAATCTCGGATGACCAAAGTTCTCAGAAAAGAATCTCGGATAAACAAAACTCTCATAATCTCAAAAAAGATTCAGCATTGAGAACATATTTGTCCGAAAAACTTGCAATTAAAAAGTTTTACGACAAGTTTATTTTCAAAGAAGAACCCTTTGATAGTATATCTGCCACTCCATATTGTTCCAAGAATTTGATTCAATATTTAGGAGAATTATATCATGGAGAATTCGATTCAGATGCAAGAGGTTACGCTATTTGGGATTTTTCTGTCGCATGGGCACTTGATTTACCAGAAACAGACATGAAGAAGCCTGCAACAATTACAGCTATTGAAGATTTAGGAGATCATTGGTATAAAATATCATTAAATGAACACGGTTATACTGGAATAATAAAAATTAAAGTTATTACAGTACACAACAATAGCTTACTTGATGACTTTGAATGGATAGAAAGAAGAAATCATTAAGATCCATAATAACAATCTATCGTTATAAATATCAAATTGATCAAATAGTTTATAGACTCTAATTCTTGTTTAATCATGAGACAGAACATTCTTTTAATATTGTTCCTGACCCTCAGGAAAACACTTATGTAGTATATGTTTTAGCTGGGAATAAGAATTACCAAACAATAATCTTTAAAAAACATTAGTAACCAACATGAAGAAACTTGTTCAAAAAAGATCTGTCACAGACAATGATGATCACAAAAATGAAATCGAAACGCCAGAGATAATAGGCGGAGATGGAAAAATAAAAAAAATATTATTATTATTCCTGTTCATGATAAGTGTTATCAACAGTTATTCACAAACTTTTGATCTCAGCATTTTAACCTGTGGTAGATGGAGCGTAACTTCACCTGTAAACACCACCCACACCACAAAATACCATTTCGACAATTCTTATTGTTATGTGGATGTATATTTTACAGAATCAAAAAGACTCTACTCAAACACTCGCAAGTATTATTTGTCAGATACAAAGCCTTCCACATTCGACAAATCAAAAGTAGGAAAAAATAAGAATGGAAAATATCTTATCATGCTCAATGAGACTAATTTGGAGGGGAAGAATATAGCGACCATGTTATGTTATGAAATAATAAACGTCACTCAAAACAAACTGACAGTGATGACTTGCCACATCGAAAAGGATGATTCTTTCGAAACGCAAACATTGGAATGGACAAAAATAAGGTTCATCCGACGTTAAGCGTGATTTTAAAAATCAAATGTAAATAAAATAGCTGGTATCATATTATCTTTGTATAGAAAAACCCAAAAGATATGGATACCAGCTTTATCTGTCATGCATACGGACTTATAGGATACATATGCACTAAGACGGAATACAAAGGTAAAACAATTTTTCATTATTTGGAAAAGAATCCCCAAAAGATTAGATGTGAAGAATGTAAGAACCATCGTTTGGTACATAACGGTTACCGAATACGAAGATTCACAAGTGTTCCAATAGGCGGTAAACGGGTTGTCCTTATAGTCAAGGTGCACCGTTTAAAGTGTAAGTCATGCGGTAAGGACAAGTATGAAGATGTACCGTTCTCTTCCGGCAATCATCACTACACAAACCGTCTGTCCCGTTTTGTGATATGCCTGTTGAAGATGATGACGATAAAGGATGCGGCATCTTTCGTTGGCCTGTCATGGGATACGGTTAAAGATATACACAAGACATATCTGTCCAACAAATACCAGTCAGTCTCCATCAAGGATGTCGAACATATAGGCATAGACGAGTTTGCAACCAGCAAGGGCCATGTTTATATGACCACTGTCGTAGACCTGATAACAGGTGCCATCATCTATGTCCATAGAGGCAAGGATACAGCGGTCCTAAATATGCCATTTTTCAAGCATGTACGTTACAGTACATCATCACGTACACGAAAAGTTGCTCGCATGTACCTACCTTTATTTCATCTATCCACAAATTCATTTAGGGGGAATACGCGATAATAGCCTATTTTCAGTTATTATCTACAACAGGGGGCCTATGTTCAGTTATTTCAGTGGAACCTATGTTTAGTTATTATCTAAATCTATGTCGCACACTTTTCTTTCATCATAATATTTGGTAATGAGATGCTTGTTCCATCGGCTATTTCTATTCATTATTCAGATACCAAAGGAGATCAAGTCTAATAAAAATTAGAATGGATAAAAATAGCTGGGCAAATATTTTGTCATATTAATAATTATTAGTAAATTTGTAACTCTTGAAGAGCCTCTTAATGAGGACGCCATAAATTAATACATCAAAAACGAGACGAGTACTTCGATCCTGCCGGTGGTAGTATTAATTCAGTATGTACCAAGAAGCAAAGGATTATGTGCCTTTGCAATAGAATATCCATATAAAGAAAATTTTAAAACAAAATAAAAATGAAAAAAATACTATTATTATTCCTGTTCATGATAAGTGTTATCAACAGTTATTCACAAACTTTTGATCTCAGCATTTTAACTAGTAGTAAATGGAACAAGACTTCGCCTGTAGACCCCGACTGCACCATAAAATTCCGTTTCGACAATTCTTATTGTTATGTTGATTTATATTTTACTGAATCAAAAAGACTCTACTCAAACACTCGCAAGTATTATTTGTCAGATACAAAGCCTTCCACATTCGACAAATCAAAAGTAGGGAAAAATAAGAATGGAGAATATCTTATCATGCTCACTGAGAATAAATTAGAGGGGAAAAATATAGAAACCATGTCAGGTTATCAAATAATAGATGTCGCTCAAAACAAACTAACAATGGTAAGTTGTTTAATGAAAAAGTATGATATTTTCGAACCGCAAACAATTGAATGGACAAAGATAATTGAATAATAACAATCAAGACAATTAGGTTTAATATTATCCAATACTGGAACGTGATGTTATTATGTCAGAAAAGTGATAAAATTAATAATTATATAGATTCCCAACATCTCATTATCTACACCTATAAAACAGCAAGTCTAAAAAAATAAAATGATGGATCATGAATATTATAAAACGATTTTTTATTTGTATCATTGCATTAATACCAGTCTTGAGTATTTCTGCACAGACACTTGTTTATAATTCTGTAAATACAGACAGTATTAATTCATTATTTATTGATTCTTTTTACAACGAACAATGGAAAGATGTGGAACCTTTTGTCCTGAAAAAGAATATTACTCTTTTCTCAAATAACCAAAAGGAACATTATAATATCAGTCTTTTAAAGTTTAAAAATTGGGATAACGAACCTGGTGATTTCAATGTGATAAAGATATCTTCTAGAGTACAAACTGATTTTATTCAAACTGATGCAGATGGATGGTACTATTTTAATACAGAGGTAGCCACATCGGATATATCAAAACCTGTTTACACCACCGAATCGAGCGATGGATGTACTTTCGTCTTGTTTACAGGCGTAGAAATCAGTAGCGAGCCACCTTTCTTGACGATATATGCTCTAAAGAATGGCAAAGTAACATTGGTATTCAACAAACGAGGATACATCAATAATATCTCAACAATAAGGGGCAAGTCTGATTTCACATTTCAACTGAACACACTCGAATATGAAAACTTGGGAGATACTACCCCCATGAAACCAGCTGATATTCACCACCTTATATTTACTGATGGAAAAATCACCTATCAATAGTGCGAGTGGAAAATGCAAAAGAGACATGGAAGTGATTATAGTACAGCCAAGGCAAAGTATACAATATTGAGAAATAACAAATAACATAATATGAAAAAGTATAAATTATTTTTAACAATGTTCTTTTGTGGAGTTTGTGCTACGAACTGTTATTCGCAGTCGGTTGAGCAGAAAAAAATCTCGGATAACCAAAGTTCTCATCATCTCGAAAAAGATTCAGAATTAGAAACATCTCTGCCCGAAAAACTTGTAATTAAAAAGTTTTACGACAAGTTTATTTTCAAAGAAGAAACCTTTGATAGTATATCTGCCACTCCATATTGTTCCAAGCATTTGATTCAAGATTTAAGAAAATCATATCAAGAAGAATACGATGGAGATGTAATAGCTTACGCTATTTGGGATCTTTCTGTCGCATGGGCACTTGATTTACCAGAAACAGACATGAATAAACCTTCATCAATTACAGCTATTGAAGATTTAGGAGATCATTGGTATAAAGTATCATTAAATGAACACGGTTATACTGGAATAATAAAGATTAAAGTCATTAGAGAACATAACAATAATGTACTTGATGACTTTAAATGGATAGAAAATAATTATTAAGATCCATAATAACAATCTATCGTTATAAACGATCAAATTGAGCACTGCTACTTAATATTCTAATGAGTAGCAGTGCTTTTAAATTTTACCTCCTCGAAAACTATACTGTCTATATTTCTTACTTCCGGCTATTTTTTGTTTTTGGGTATCACATTAAGATGATATATTAGATGCGCCATAAAATATGAAGGAATCACATTGTACCACGTTTCTGTGCGCCCTTGTCCATTAAGAACTTGACGTACATTAGAAAGTTGGCTGAGCAGATCGAAGCCATCCAGCATTATCGACATGCGGCCACGGAATATCTGTTTGGAGAGACGTGCGTTCCACACCAAATCATTGTCGTTCATCGTTGGATCCTCATAGCCGCGTCGTGAGTACATCGTGATGTCGGTCGAGAGCTGCAGCTTCCATGGAAATTCAGCTTGTGCTGTGAGGCCATAGCTGAAATCGAAAGCGTTGATTGTGGTAAAATCATCGCGACGGCTCGTGGCATGCGTCCATGCCCCTTGCGTCTTGGCTGAAAATTGGAAATTGCCTTGGCGATAATCCAAGTGCAGGCTGTTACTTTGATTGAAAGTATGGACTATGCTACGTTGTGCAGGCCCTTCGCCTACAAAACCGATAAGGTCAGCATTATCGCGAAGTGCCGTATTGGAGCTAATTTGTAGCGTAAGACGGTGCAGCTTATCAAGTGGCGTGGTAAAATTGAACGCTGTGTTCCATGACCAGTTGCCCGAAATGTTTTCGGGGCGATAAATACGTGCACCGGTACTTCGATTGTAAAGATAACTCATTGCAAGGGCATTGTTGATGTAGTCATAGTGCATCGAAACCGAAAATAGACGTTGCAGTCTCACGTTATTATAAGCATAATCGGCATTTACACTGTGTGTGCTTTGGCTTTTCAACGAGGGATTACCAAGCGTAATAGCCAAGGGGTTGTTTTTGTCAGTAAAGTCGACAAGATTCGTCATCTGGGAAGCTTGAACATTTAGATTGTACCCTATTTGCACCTTGCGGGAGACTAACACTTGTTTGTCAGAATCGCGCTTTTCCCACATATTGCTTAGATCAAATTTGGGACAGAAGTAAATTTGAGTACGCCTAAGCAGGGTGTCGATGAGGGATGGACGCTGATAGTTGAGGCGATTGTGCTCAATGCTCAAAGGCAGGTCGAGTGTCATATCCCAGGTACTTCGCCCAAAAGGAACTTTGTGGATATTCAACCCCCATCGGTGCTGATAGTCATGCTGTCTGGTATATAAACTATAGCGCCCGTCGTATGTCTGTTGTGCCCAATCGGCAACAGAAGGAAGGGTAGTCAATTGGTTATCCTGCCCATATCCCCACTGGTCGAGGCGGTCGAGCCGATACAAGTCGCTATTGGACTTCTGCTGAGTGTACTCGTAACGATAGTAGGGATCAATCTGCCATTGTGAACCTAGAAAATACCAATAGGACAATTGGACGGAATTTTGCCATTGTTGTGATAGCGTTGGATTGTACTCGTTGCGGAAGTCAGTGTTTGTAGCAGCATCAGCGTAATCGTAGTATTTGTGGCGATGAGTTTGATAATCATTTCTCGAAAGGCTCGTATGAGTCTCTATTTCCAGACAATTGTTAGTTCGTGGAAGAGCAATAGTACCAAGGGTTGAGAGATCAACCGTGAGATAGTGACTGCAGATATCCTCGAAATTACGTTGGTGATTTACTATTTCTGCTTGAAGCGAAGTGCTGAGGGCTGGCATATATAGACTATCCAAGCCACCACTGGTGAGCCATCTATCTACATTATGACGAAACGTCGCACTAGCTGATTGTACAGACTGCTGTGAGTGGACATACATTAGGCTGGGTTTGATTTGCCACTTCACTTTGTGCCAGTTCAGGTTTAACTCATGGTTTGACAACACCGAAAAATTATGCGTTTTGTTATCGTATTTACTCTTCTCGTAGGAATCACCTCCTGCAAGAAAGGATACGCTATTGCTACGTTGGTCATAGCGGTCATTACTACTGCGCACTTCAACATTACCTTCCACTTTGTAGAAGCGATGTGCGTCATTAATTAAATAATCTAATCCACCGTGACGCGTAGTGGTGACGCCCGAACCTACGGAAGGTTTCCATTCGCTTCCCACTCCGGGCTTGACGTACTCGTTTACGTTGTTGATGGCAGCAAAGGCAGAGAAACGGGAATGATCGGAGAAGCGAAGAGCAAAGAGACGCGCCATGTACCGGTCGGCTGTTCCTGCGGCTGTTTCGGCATTGGCAATCCATCCGATGGAGTACTGCTTTTTAAGGCGAACGTCCATCACCAAACTCTCATCGCCCACCTTATGTCCAAGCATTTCGCTGCGCCTGCCTGCTTTTTTGTAGAGCTGGACATTCTTTACCATATAGGCAGGCAGATTTTCGAGCATCACCGTGCGGTCTTTCTTGAAGAAGTCCTCGCC
>Ga0302288_1002668_pt1 | contig 10306 bp, 8 predicted proteins | sample III_Fen_N1_1_FD_194549 | JGI IMG/M metagenome (GOLD analysis project Ga0302288, IMG submission 194549) | Peat permafrost microbial communities from Stordalen Mire near Abisko, Sweden - III_Fen_N1_1 | ecosystem: Environmental > Terrestrial > Soil > Wetlands > Permafrost | place: Sweden: Abisko...
GCAATCAATTACTTGACAGCATATTATAAGGGTCTAAAACTACTACGAAAAGAGGGTTTTCAACCCGATATTGTTCATGCAAATATACTAACCCGAACAGCTTTCATCGCCTATCTATTAAAATTACGGAAGGGAATTCCGTATGTCGTTACCGAACATTGGTCCAGATATTTAGCTATTAAGAACTCATACAAGGGGTTTTTGCGTAAAATTTTGACCCAGATGGTGGTAAAAAATGCATCAGCAATATTACCCGTTTCTGAAACACTCAAAAACGCCATGTTAAGCCACAAATTAGTGAATAACAATTATATTATTGTTAATAATGTAGTTGACAATTACTTTTTTAAAGAAACTATAGTCGTACATCGAACGAAAAAGCGGATACTTAATATTTCCTGCTTTGACGAACATGCAAAAAACACAAAAGGCATCATACGTGCAACTAATGAATTAGCGAAAAGACGCGATGATTTTGAGTTGATATTGATTGGTACTGGAATGGATTATAATGACGTTTTTGAATTCTCACAAATGCTTGACTTTCCAAAAGGAGTTGTGCATTTTCTAGGAGAAAAAACACCTGAAGAAGTGGCGAACTGGGTTAAAAACAGTGATTTTTTGGTTTTATTTTCTAATTACGAAACAGCAGGAGTTGTTATTGCAGAAAGCCTTGTGTGCGGAAAGCTAGTTTTAAGCACCAAAGTGGGTGCAGCACCTGAATATATTAATGAACAAAATGGGATTATAATAGATGTTGGTGACGAAACAGCTTTAGTGGAAAAAATGAATTATCTGCTGGATCATATTGATGATTACGACAATACAATAATTAAAAACGAGGCTCGAAAAAAATTTGATTCTGCATATATAGGTGGAATTATTACTGAAATATACACACAATCGTTAAAAGCACATGTTTAGTTAACAATTTTTATTTATCAAATTCAATCCTGTGCAAAAATCTTCAAAAATAAATATTGGCAGAAATGATGTGATATGGAATTATCTAGCCACTTTCTTACAAATAGGGTCAGGTATTTTACTTTTTCCAATCATTCTACGAATGCTATCTTCTGAAACAGTAGGAATTTGGTCAATTTTTATTGCTATAGCATCATTCGTCAATTTGCTGGATTTCGGTTTTTCACCCTCATTTACGCGTAATATAACCTATATTTTTTCAGGAGTACACAAATTAGAAAAGACAGGAATATCAAAAGAAAGTACTAATGGACATATGAATATGGAATTGCTCGGTAACACTATTCGAGCAATGAAATGGTTCTATACTCGCATTGCCTTACTCGCATTTATTCTCCTCATTACATTTGGAAGTTTTTATTTATTTAATGTAATTAATCATCATTATTCGGGCGATAAAATACAGGTTGCTATAGCCTGGACATTATTTTGCATTGTCAACACGTATAATATTTACACGTTGTATTACGATTCGCTAATGCTTGGTTTTGGTCTTGTAATGAGAGATAAACAACTGATAATTATTAGTCAAATTGTATATTTAAGCATTTCTGTTATACTTATTTTTTGTGGTTTTGGATTAATATCTATTGTAGCAGCTCAGGCGGTTTCTATTGTTACAAAACGAACATTATCAAATAGATATTTTTACTCAGATACTTTAAAAAAAGAACTAAAAGCTATTAGAACTGACAATTATCGTGAAATTTTAAAAGTAATTACACCTAATTCTATTAAAGTTGGATTAACAAGTTTAGGAGCTTTTCTTGTATTACAATCATCCGTTATTATTGGTTCGCTGTATTTATCATTGAATTTGCTTGCCTCTTATGGAATAACAGTTCAAGTAATAAATGTAATTGCCTCATTGGCATCGGTTTATTATTCATCGTTTACTCCGCAAATTGCCCATCTGAGAGTAGAAAACAACGCATATGAAATAAAAAAAATCTATTTAAAGTGTATTGTCCTCATGACAATAACATTTTTCGTTTGTGGAATTGTATTGATTTTATTTGGTAGTTGGTCTTTGTCATTGCTTAAATCTCAAACCTCATTATTAAGCGGCCCGATGATGACCATAATTCTACTCATTGCTTTATTAGAAAAAAATCACGCCATAGCAGGCGGTTTTTTATTATCTAAAAATGAAGTTCCATTTTTTAAAGCTGCAATCATTTCAGGAGTAGCAACCATAACGCTACTATTTATATTTATAAAATTTCTGCACTGGGGAGTTTGGGGGATGATTTTAGCACCTGGAATTGTGCAGATTGCATATCAAAATTGGAAATGGCCTTATGTTTTAATTAAACAATTAAATTCAAAAGAGTAATATGGCTCAATCATATAATATTATTGACGAATTAGAACCTTCTGATAGCTGTTTATGTTTCCTGACACCAAATGCAAAAGTATTAGAATTTGGCTCTGCAACAGGTTATGCTACACGCTATATGACTGAAAAGTTCAACTGCGAAGTTACTTGCATTGAAATAAATCCTGAAATGGCAGAAATTGGGAAACGATATGCAAAAAAAATGATTGTAGGTGATGTTGAGGTATATGAATGGGAAAATGAGCTGGATAACAATTTTGATTTTATCATTTTTGCAGATGTTTTGGAACATTTACGTAATCCGCAAAAAGTTATATCCAGAGTAAAGAAATTTCTTAAAGAGGATGGGTATATTTTAACTTCGATTCCTAATATTGGTCATAATGCTATTATTATGAACTTAAAAAAGGGAATTTTTGATTATACGGAAACAGGTTTATTGGACAATACGCATATTCACCTATTTACGCGCAAAAGTATAACTGAAATGTTTGAAAGCAACAAGTTATATTGCGCTGCCGAAGAAGATAAAATAATTCGTCCTTGTAACACTGAATTTCAGCGTTATTATATTCAAGACCCATTGTTGGCACTTTCGCTGATTGGGAAAAAAGATGGACATATTTATAGATACGTTCAGAAATGGAGTTTAAAACAACCTGAAATACATAGCACTAAAATTCGAGGTGAAAGGCTTTCTATTGGCGGCAAAATTTTCGAATTAGGTTATGACCTTGCTTGTTATATAAAACGAAAATTAAGGATTGGAACTCCTAAAATTGTAACGAATTTAGTTCACAAGCCACTAGAAAACAAAGAAAATAAAAGATATGAAAAATACAGTTCCTAAAGTTAGTATAATTGTGCCAATACACAATGCAGGCGAGCGATTGAATGCATGTTTGGATACACTTATTAATCAAACTTTACGAAGTATTGAAATTATCTTAGTATTGGATTGCCCTACGGATGGTTCAGATGTTATAGCAAAGCAATATGCTGACAAAGACAAAAGGATAATAATTCTCGAAAATGACACTAATTTGCATATCGGTTACAGCAGAAACCGTGGAATTGAAGTCGCAACTGGAGAATTTATAGGGTTTTCAGATCATGATGATTATAGGGAGTTGTCAATGTATGAAGAGTTATATTCTAAAGCAGTTACGGATAACTCATATCTTGTTATGAGCTACCAATTCGATTCGGAAGTTGAATTAGCTCGATTTAATGAACAAAGTGATATTTTCGATATAAAACCAAAAGAAACACTTTTGTCTGATCTAATTGGATTCGGGAATATCGAGGGATATGGAGCTTCTTTTGTAAATATAACCAACAATATTTATAAGAATGAATTAATAAAATCTAATGATATTAGGTTTGTTGATACAACGAAAATTACGCCTGAAGATGTGCTTTTTCAAATAGAATGTATTTATTATGCATCAAAAATTTCTATATTAAAAAAGTCTTTTTACTATCACATATCACATGACTCAAATGAAGGTGGAAATTATTCATATATCGGTTACGAAAAACGAAGTGCTGGTATAGCCCAAATTTATTCTTTCATTAAAGATAAAGATATTTTTGAACTTTATAGAGATTCTTTTTATAGAGGTGTAACAAAGCAGTTTCTTAATGCTATAACGGGTACTATTTACCCTGAAATGAGTATTTGTAAATTTATAAAAGCTGTAAAGCATTTGCGATCATACCCTTTTTGTAAAACAGCATTTACTAATTACTCACTTCCGACTTCAAAGAACAGGATAATAAATAGAATAGTTAGAAACTTTTTAGTTTCAATAATGAAATAATAATCAATAATTTGCAAAAGAATCTTCCCAACTATATGTCAAATTCAACATTCACACAAACGATTCAGGTAAATAAAAATCAAACAGCAGCAGTTTACGGCTCTGGGGTGCTTCCTGTGTTTGCCACTCCGGCTTTAATAGCACTTATGGAAAATACTGCAATGCAACTTATTGAACTTCCTGAAAGCAACAGTTCAAGTGTCGGGATTTCTATCAACATGAAACATCTAAAAGCAAGTGCAATAGGTGAGATAATTCATTGTACTGCAATTGTAACCGAAATAAATGGAAAAAAATATAGTTTTCACATTAAAGCATTGGATGAAGCTGGAAATCTTATAGGCGAATGCGAGCATGAAAGAGTGGTGGTGAATGTAGAAAAATTCATGAGTAAGCTCAAATCTCAATCTTAGAAAAAGCATCACCATAGCCTTAGCTAAAATTAACGAAAATAGCTTCGATTTGTGTGAAAGGTCTAATCTTTTTGAGCAAAATGCTTTTATTAATGGAAAAAAAAACGCAATTTTGCACTTTGTTTCCGACAAATTTTCAACCTCATTTAAATAACCCTTCTCACGAATGGCTTTAGCGAACGAGAATTATTTAAAAACTCCCGAAATCTATTGTTTTGACGAAATAGAGAAGCGTGTTAACGCTTTTAAGGTATTACATCCCAACGCAAAAATAATCCGCTTAGGAATTGGTGACGTTACTCGTCCCCTACCGAATGAAGTGGTTCAGGCAATGCATAATGCCATCGACGAGATGAGTCAACAAGATGGTTTCAGAGGATATAGCCCACCTCAGGGTTACGATTTTCTTATTGAAAAAATATTGAAAGAATATCGTTCTATGGGAGTCTCTCTGGATAAAGATAGTATTTTTGTAAATGATGGTGCTAAATCTGATATTGGTAATATAGGGCATATCTTAGGGCGAGATAACATTATAGCAATCTCAGATCCTGTATATCCGGTTTATGAAAATGCCACTATTATGAGTGGTCGTGCCGGTTTTTTGACGGATGATCAGAAATGGAGTAACGTTGTATATCTGCGTTGTACAGAAGAAACAGGTTTTATTCCGGAACTGCCAACAGAAAAAGTAGATGTAATTTATTTATGCAATCCGAATAACCCTACAGGAACCGTTTTAAATAAAATTGAACTTAAAAAATGGGTCGATTATGCCATTGAACATCAAAGTATTATCATATACGATGGAGCTTATCAGGCATATATAAATGAATCTGATGTTCCTCATAGTATTTATGAAATTAAAGGAGCAAAGAAAGTAGCCGTAGAAGTTCGCAGCTACTCAAAAACAGCCGGTTTCACTGGTTTACGCTGTGGATATTCTGTTTTCCCTTCGGAGTTAATGGTTTATACAAAAATGGGGGAAGAAGTTCCACTCATTAAGCTTTGGAGCAGACGGAATGCAAATTATACTAATGGCGTTTCGTATATTGTTCAACGAGGAGCTGAGGCTACTTATTCTAGAAGAGGAAAAGCCGAAGTACAAGAATTGGTGAATTATTACCTAACAAATGCTTCTCTTATTCGAAATGAATTATTGTCAATGGGATTTAAAGTATATGGTGGTGTAAGCTCGCCTTATGTTTGGTTCAAAACAAGAGACAATGAATCATCCTGGAAATTTTTTCAACAATTATTATATGAAAATCAAATAGTTGGTACACCTGGTATTGTTTTTGGATCTTCAGGTGATAATTATATGCGTTTTACAGGGTTCAGTAACCGCGAAGATACGTTGGTGGCTTTAGAACGTTTGAGAAAAGGAGTTTAAATCATTTAAAAACAAGTCATATACCAAATAAAATTAAAAGAATATGTGTGGAATTGTAGGTTATATTGGTAATAAAGAGGCTTATCCTATTCTAATTAAAGGTCTTCAACGACTGGAATATAGAGGATATGATAGTGCCGGAATTGCATTAATTCATAATGAAAAACTAAATGTATATAAAGCAAAAGGGAAAGTATCTGATCTTGTTCACTTTGCCGAGCAAAAAGACATTGAAGGTACTATTGGTATAGCTCATACGCGGTGGGCAACCCATGGCGAACCTAATCAGGTGAATGCGCATCCTCATTACTCTCAATCAGAGGAGTTAGCATTAATTCATAATGGGATTATTGAAAACTATGCCATTCTTAAAGAAGGTTTAAAAAAACATGGTTTTACATTCTGTAGTCAAACAGATACTGAAGTGTTAGTTCAGCTCATTGAATATGTAAAGAATTCAAACAAGGTTGATTTGACCACTGCGGTTCAATTAGCATTAAATCAGGTTGTTGGAGCTTATGCTATTGCTGTGATTGAGAAAGGGCATCCCGATGTAATAGTTGCTGCACGTAAAGGAAGTCCTTTAGTTGTTGGAATTGGTGAAAACGAATTCTTTTTAGCCTCAGATGCAACACCAATTGTTGAATTTACCGATCAGGTAGTTTATATTGGCGAAGAAGAAGTTGTAACTCTTCAACGAGGTAAACAATTGAAAATTAAGACTATTGGCAATGTTGAAAAAACGCCTGAGATTAAAAAATTAGAAATGACATTGAGTCAGTTAGAGAAAGGTGGCTATCCTCATTTCATGATTAAAGAAATTTTTGAACAACCAAAAACATTAAGCGATAGCATGCGCGGACGTGTTAATGTTGACGAAAACAACATTACGCTCGCCGGTTTTATTGATAATAAAGAAAAGTTTTTAAATGCTAAACGTATTATTATCGTTGCTTGTGGAACTTCGTGGCATGCCGCTTTGATTGGTAAATATGCTATCGAAGAGTTTGCCCGGATTCCAGTGGAAGTGGAATATTCATCTGAATTTCGATATCGAAAACCAGTAATTCATACTGACGATATTGTTATAGCTATATCTCAATCAGGAGAAACAGCTGATACGTTGGCTGCAGTTGAACTGGCAAAATCAAAGGGAGCATTCATTTTTGGAATTTGTAACGTGGTTGGTTCTTCAATTCCACGTAACACACATTCAGGCTGTTATACACATGCCGGTCCCGAAATTGGTGTAGCTTCAACAAAAGCATTTACAGCTCAGGTTACCGTTCTCACTATGTTAGCCATGATGATAGGTAAAGAAAAAGGCACTTTACCTCAAGAAGATTACCTGAAAATTGTATATGAACTGGCGAGAATTCCAGAAAAGATAAAACACATTTTGGAACAAAACGAAAGGATATCTCAATTTGCCAAAACGTTCACCTATGCGCAGAATTTTATTTATTTAGGTCGTGGATATAATTTCCCTGTTGCTCTGGAAGGTGCATTGAAGCTAAAAGAAATATCCTATATTCATGCTGAAGGATATCCTGCAGCAGAAATGAAACACGGTCCAATTGCACTGATAAGTCAGGAAATGCCCGTGGTAGTGATAGCTACAAGTGCAGGAATGTATGAAAAAGTAGTAAGCAATATTCAAGAGATAAAAGCTCGTAGAGGAAAAATTATTTCCATAGTTACCGAAGGTGATGTGGTCGTTAGCAACTTATCAGATTACTCCATTAGTATTCCTGATACTGAAGAATGTCTGGTACCTTTATTGGCAGCCATACCGTTACAATTGTTGGCATATCACATAGCAGTTGTAAAGGGTTGTGATGTAGATCAACCAAGGAATCTTGCTAAGTCGGTTACGGTCGAATAGTACTTATTGAAAACCCCTGCGTTCTCGTCGGGGTTTTTTTATTGTATTTATAATTAGGTATTTAAAGTGTATTATTTAAAAGAATCTCAAAAGATAATTATTTTTTTTCATTATCAATTATTCACTAAAAGATTATGTGCGGAATAGCAATGGTTAGGCTGTTAAAGCCTTTGGATTATTATCAGGAGAAATACGGAACGTGGCAGTATGGTTTGCAAAAAATGTATCTGCTTATGGAAAAACAGCATAATCGCGGACAAGAAGGTGCCGGTTTAGCAACCGTAAAACTAGATATGCCACCGGGTGAAGAATATATCTGGAGGGAACGCGTGGAAGGTAAAAATGCGATTCAGGAAATCTTTGCCACCATAAATAAAACAATGGCAACCGTTTCGGATGAAGTATATAATTGTGTTGAAAAATCGAAAACCGAATTGCCTTTTGCAGGCGAATTATATTTAGGTCATTTACGCTACAGTACTACAGGAAGAAGTGGTTTATCATATGTCCATCCATTTTTACGTCGTCATAACTGGAAAAACCGTACTATGGTACTAGCAGGAAATTTCAACCTTACAAACGTAGATGAATTATTTGAGCAACTCACGTTAAAAGGTCAACATCCAAGGGATAAAGGAGATACATTCCTGATGCTAGAATCCTTGGGTTTTAATCTCGATCAAGAGGTGCAAAAAGAATATAATAAAATCAAACAGCGTTATTCTAACGATTTAGTGATTACCCGTAAAATTGAAGAAAATCTTGATATAGCCTCTATTATCCGTAAATCAGAGAAAAGTTGGGATGGCGGTTATGTCATTTGTGGTATGTTGGGACATGGTGATACATTTGTTTTTCGCGATCCCAAAGGAATTAGACCCGCTTTTTATTATGTAAGCGACGAAATTGTAGTAACTGCATCTGAACGTCCTGTGATTCAAACAGCTATGAACGTAAAGGAAGAAGATATTCACGAATTGAACCCAGGTGAAGCTATGATTATTAAGAAAGATGGAACTGTTAAATTTGAAATAATCCGTCCGGCTACTTCAGAATTATCCAAATGCTCATTCGAACGTATTTATTTTTCTCGTGGTAGCGATATTGATATTTATCGTGAACGTAAACAATTAGGTGAATCGTTGGCAGAACCAATTTTGAAAGCAATCGACAACGATGTGGAAAATACAGTTTTTTCATTTATTCCGAACACTGCTGAAGTTGCTTTTTATGGTATGGAAGAAGGAATTAAAGCCGCCACCAACAAACCTATCCGTGTAGAAAAAGTACTCATTAAAGACATCAAATTGCGCACTTTTATTTCCACCAACGATGAACGTAACGATCTGGCGACTCACGTTTATGATGTGACTTACGGCTCAATTCGACGTGGAAAAGTAGATAATCTGGTAGCAATCGATGATTCAATTGTACGAGGAACTACACTAAAACAGAGCATTTTAAAAATACTTAACAGACTAGAACCAAAGAAAATAGTTATCGTTTCATCATCACCTCAGGTTCGTTTTCCTGATTATTACGGGATTGATATGGCTCGCATGAACGAATTTTGTGCTTTTAGGGCTGCAATAGAATTATTGAAAGAATCAGATAGACAATACATTATTGATGAAGTATATCGGAAATCCAAGGAACAAGAAAACTTGCCAAAAGAAGAAGTGGTAAACTATGTGACTGAAATTTACGAACCATTCACGCAAGATGAGGTCTCTGTAAAAATTGCCGAAATGCTTACTCCCCCCGGAATTAATTGCCCTGTGGAATTGGTTTATCAGACTATTGAAGGGCTTCACAAAGCTTGTCCAAATCATACCGGTGATTGGTATTTCTCAGGAAATTATCCTACTCCGGGTGGAAACAGACTGGTAAACAAGGCTTTTATAAATTATTACGAAGGAAAAGATGGATTATCTCACGGTTGTTAGTCAATAATTAGAACAACACACGTAAATAGTTAAGAGTAAATAGTTACAAGTTACAAGTCTGTTTATCTGAATATTGCTTATAAAAAGTATATCATTAATAATAGATAACTTATGTATTATGAAAACTAAAAAATTTATTTTTGAATCTGAGGTTGAATGGGAAGCTGCCGGCGAAAGAGTAACCCGACAGATTTTAGGTTATGATGAGCAAATAATGACAGTGAAGGTTAAATTTGAAACCGGTTCAGTTGGGTATGTTCATAAACATCCTCACGTACAAACTACCTATGTGGCTAGTGGCATATTCAATTTTCAGATAGGTGACGAAACTAAAATTGTAAAAACCGGAGACGGACTGTATATGGAATCTAATGTAGAACATGGTGTTACGTGTATTGAAGCTGGGATCTTGATAGATACGTTTAGTCCTTGTCGTGAAGATTTTTTGAAAAAATAAATACTTATGTCTTATTTAAAATGGGATGGCTCAATGTCATCTCATTTTCGTTTAACTAAACCAATA
>Ga0302288_1002669_pt1 | contig 10301 bp, 10 predicted proteins | sample III_Fen_N1_1_FD_194549 | JGI IMG/M metagenome (GOLD analysis project Ga0302288, IMG submission 194549) | Peat permafrost microbial communities from Stordalen Mire near Abisko, Sweden - III_Fen_N1_1 | ecosystem: Environmental > Terrestrial > Soil > Wetlands > Permafrost | place: Sweden: Abisko...
TTTTATGTTAGTTAAATTCCCCGTTACAAAAGCAAGGTAGGAACCGCCTGTTCCAAGCATAGGGGTATAGGTAATTACTTCTATTGTTCCAACTGTCCAGAAAATAGGTGCTACTCCAAGAAGTCCCTTGAATACTGCCGAAAGCTGAGGCCAACTGTTATAATGCACACAGATAGCTACCGGTACCATTAAGATTACAAAAACTGCTGTCCAGATCCATATTTTTCCATATAAATGCGTTTTATTCTGATATGTCATATGTTTTCTCCTGTCAAAGTTAAAATTGTTCAAACGTAAATGTCTGTTTAATTATCTATTGCAATAATTATTTTTTTATAGTCCAATATTTCAATATTCTCCTGGCTCGCTTTTGTCAGATTGCAATTTTTTATCAACCTATCAAAGGCGTTATGATAACAGCAAAAATCATGGCCCCTATCATACTGATGGACAGGGCATAATTTTCCAGACCTTTCATCTTAAATTTCTTAATCAGGATTCCACAGATACCCATTAAAATTGCCGAACAAAGCAACACGAAAAGTGGTATAAATCCTGGAAGTCCTTCTCTGAGTTTCGAAAATACCATTCCTAAAAACGCAGAAATCATACCCAAAAACATGGCTGTTATGAATAATTCTCCCCATTTTCCATCTTTTTTATTTATATTAACAATTCCACTCTGTATTCTTTTTAATAAAATAGGTACCAGAACAATACTTGGCATGATTCCTAAAGTCATAACCCAGGCTATCGCACCATAGACTGCCGGGTCTTTTATGGTCTCAGACAGAGAAACTCCCAGTGCATTTGCAGTGGTGGTAGCCGCCGGAAGCTCATAAGTGATAGCACCAATAACGCTGAGGCGAATCCAGGGAAGCGGAATTCCTAAGAATTTAGACAAAGTCACTACTCCAAGAAGAATAGAAAAAGCAGGTGCCAACGTAAAAAGTGCTGTGGATATGATACTTTTTTTGACCAGAGCCATATCCATCCCAATAGTTCTGGCCTGGCGGTAAGCTCTTACCAGAAAAAAGAAAGATTGGGCAATAACAAATAAAATTACAAAAATTGCGATACCATAGAGAAAGGTGCTGTTAGGGCTGAAATTCATGATTGTTTCTCCTTTTAAGATTATTGTTCTGCTTTTTTTATACTTTTAATACTTAAACATGTACTTAAAACATCTACATAAAACATTTAAATTACTTTTATAATAATATCATTAATTTTACTCCGGTACAACATAATGAGGCTGCACACATAACTTCATTCTCATTACTTTTAATAAATTTTTCTGAACTAAAAATCAATGAAAACAAATTCATAAAAAAAAGGATTTACTCCGGGGCTTTCAAAACTCCTTTGTAAATCCGATCCAATGTTACTTTATATTACTAATACTCTTCTCTTCTTCTGCCAAATTCCGGTGATTCAATCCATTCCTCAGCATTGGTAAGCAGGCGGTCTAATTCTTCCAGAGTCTCAAAATGTTTTTCTTCCTGGTCAATTAGAAACCGGAATAATTCTTTTTCTTCCTCTGTGGAAGCCTCTTCAAGAAACTTCTGATAAAGTTCTATACTTTCCTTTTCCATTTTGGAACCAATACGGTAAAAATCCAACTGACTTGGAATTTTTTTCCATTCTATATCCATTTTTTCTGCATTGGCAAATATATTTTTTGTATTTGTCAGCAAGTCTGAATTCTTAAGTGTATATGTTTTTTTATCCTGAAGATCAAGAAGGAGCTTTGCATGGCCCTTTTCTTCCTCCGCTAATAAGAGACAGACTTCGTTTAAACTGTTTTCCTTATTAAGTTCAGCCTGTTCTCTGTAGTAATTTTCTCCGTCCTGTTCCATTTTGATTGCAAAATCCAAAGTATTCATAATCGATTTCCTCCTATAACTTTTTTCATTTTAAAATTACAATACTAATTTTATAATTTTCTTTTTCTCACGTTGCTACATAATTATAATACTTTTTTTCAAAAATTTCCAATATTATGCCATCTTTCATAAAAATTTAATAACCTCTGTTCTATCTCAATATGATTATGGTACAATGAGCATGCTATTTTCTTATCATAAAGATAAACAATATAAACGAGGTGACTAAATTGAATCCACTTTACATATCTGTATTTGAAAACGAACCTAATGTCAGAGCTTTCTTTTCCACAAAAGAAGGTTCCTCTTTAAAAAGTCCCTACTATAATGAATCTGTTCTGAAAGAACTGAACCTTCTAAAATATCCAATAATATGGCCGACTCAGGTTCACAAGGATCATATTGAAGTTATTAAAGATACTACTTTTAAAACCAGCTTTGGTTCTTCCACAAGGATTATTTGCCCTGGTACGGACGGACTTGTTACAAACTGCACCGGAGTTGTCCTCACTACCGTGCATGCGGATTGTCTTGCAGTATTTTTTTATGACCCTTTTAAAAAGGTAATTGGTCTCGTTCACGCAGGCTGGAGAGGTAGCTCTCTTGGCATTGCAGTTAATGCAGTTAACATTATGAAAAAAGAATTTAGCTGTAATCCCAAGGACATTCTTTGTTTTATCAGTCCCGGAATCAGTCAGTGTTGCTTTGAAACAGGTCCTGAAGTCTTAGCAACTTTCCAGGAAAAATGGGAATGGGCCGAGGAATATTCTATCAAAAAAGGTGATAAAAATTATCTGGATTTAAAAGGTATTAACGCTAGACAACTGTCTCTTTCCGGTGTGAATAAGATACAGGTCAGTGAGTTCTGCACCTGCTGCAGTTCAGATATTTTCTGTTCTTACCGGAAGGAAGCAGGAATCACAAATCGCATGGGAGCCGGTATCAGCCTAATCTAAATTTCAAAAGAAAATTCATTATTGGAAATTAAGTCAATACAAGCCGTTGCCGCCTCTTTATCATATAGAATCCCTGAATATTTCTGTATTTCTTCTAAAGCCACCGTAATCCCAAGTGCCGGCCGGTAAGGCCGGTGGGAAGCAATTGCTTCTACAACATCTGCCACACTTAATATCTTAGCTTCTAGCATCACTTCTTCATCGTGAAGACCTTTTCCATAACCGGAACCATTCACTTTTTCATGATGTTGCCTTATTATTTCAGCCACAGGCCATGGAAAATCAATATTCTGCATGATATTAGCTCCTATTTCAGGGTGCATTCTTATCAGCATCATTTCTGGTTCATTTAATTTTCCTGGTTTACATAATATTTCTGCTGGAATGCTGATTTTCCCAACATCATGAATCATCCCTGCCATGGTAAGTCCTTCCAGAAGATTTTGAGACAAACCCATTTTTTCGCCAATCTTTCCAGCAAGTTGGGCTACCCTCTTTTGATGTCCTGCTGTATAAGGATCTCTTAATTCTACAATTTTTGACATTGTATCAATAGTCATAATAAAATTATGCTGCAATTTTTTATAGCTTTTGTCCAGGTTATCCACATAACGGCTGTGCTCAATGGCACTGAGCACTGCCAATCCCAGGCGATCCATATGTTCTTTTATTACGTAATCCCTGGCTCCACTTTTAATACATTCTACTGCAATTTCTTCATTAACTGATCCGGTAACCATTATAAAAGGAATATTTCTTGCAATTTCCTGCGTTATATCCAAAGCCATTCTTCCATTAAAGCGAGGCAGCTGATAATCTGAAATGATGATTTCCGGTTTAATATGATAAATAGCATCTATAAAATCCTGTCTTGTATCTACTCTTTTTAATTGATACTTTATATGTGCTCTTCTTAATTCTATTTCAACTAATTCCGCATCATCTATAGAATCCTCCAGTAATAAAATCTGTATCATTCCATTCATAACTTCACCACCATTTCCCAAAAACATTATTCAACATTTTTATTAACCATAAGCCAGTAAAAGCCCAGATGACTTACTACTTCTGTAAAATGTTCAAATAATTCCGGCTTTGTAATAAAACTGTTTACCCCAAGTTCATAACACAGAGATACATCCTGTGCTTCTCTTGAAGATGTCATAACAACTACCGGGATATTTTTCAGAGTTTCATTTCCCTTTATTGCCTTCAGAACTTCAAATCCGCTAATTTTAGGAAGTTTCAGATCTAAAATCACAACTTTGGGGTATCTAAATACATCCCTGTCAGAAAATCTTCCTCTGGCGTTAAGATAGTCTAGTGCCTCCACACCATCTCGTGCACGGACAATCTGGCCGGAACAATGAGATTTTCCTAAGGCCATCAATGTTAATTCCGCATCATCTTCATTATCTTCTACAAGCAGAATATCGTGATTCGTTTCATTCAGTATCATATGTGTTCCTTTCCTAATGTAAAATAAAATGTCGCTCCTTTTTCTACCTCGCTTTCCGCCCAGACTCTTCCTCCATGGCGGAATATTACTCTTTGTACATTTGCCAACCCGATTCCATTTCCTTCAAACTCGTCAACTCTGTGTAACCGTTGAAATACACCAAATAATTTATTGGAAAATTCCATATCAAAACCGGCTCCATCATCCTTTACATAAAAAATGTCTTCAGTTTCGTTTCTTATAGTTCCAAACTCAATTTTAGCTGTGTCATGTTTTTGGGTAAATTTACAAGAATTATTTAATAGATTTTCTAGTACGATACCAATTAAACCTTCATCACAATTAGCTATCACATTTGGCTTAATGATAAATTCTATGTTTCTATCTCTATTGGTTTCTTTATAGATTTCTGCAAATTTTTCTACTAATGCAGATAAATTTACTTCTTTTATATTCATAGTGCTCTGGTTTAATCTGGAAAGATTTAACAGGTCATTAATCAACTGGTTCATCTTGGCTGTGGAATTACGGATTCGCTCAATATAGTGATCCCCATTTCCCGCCAGCTGATCTTCATATTCCGTCAAAAGAGCTTTACTAAATCCATCAATGCTCCTTAATGGTGCCCGCAAATCATGGGAAACAGAATGGCTGAAAGCTTCCAATTCTTTGTTTACCTGTAGAAGCTGGTCTGTTCTTTCCATAACCTTTTTTTCCAGAAGTTCGCTATTTTCTTTTCTTTCCTGTTCCAGCTGTTTCCGATCCTGAATATTTACAAGGGTTCCGACTATTCTGGTTACCTGACCGTTTTCAGATTTACCTATTGCTTTGCCTCGACATTCGTACCACTGCCATTTGTTTTTACCAACACAGAAGCGGACTTCCATCCGAATTTCTTTTATCAGGTTGCTTTCATGTTTTTCCATTTCAAGTTTAAAGTTATTCCAGTCTTCGTGATAAATCCAGTTCTTAATAGCACTTGCCTGGATTTCCTTATCACTGGATTCTTTGATTTTTAAAAGTTTGCTTTTTATATCATCGCTGATACTAACCGTCTTTTTTATACAGTTATAGTCCCAGACGCCGTCTCCAATACAACCTAATATATAGTGAAAGCGCACCTGGTCTGTTCTTAATTCCCTTTCCAGATTAATCTTTACGCTGTTTTCCATAATTTTGAACTGATCATAAAGAACAGTTTCTTCTTTATGGATCTTAATGTTTTCTTCTGGCATAATAAAAAAAGTATTCTGATGACTATATTCGCGCCCATTGATGTAACTTTTATGGGCTCTGATTATTGATTTCAGCACACTTGCAGGATACAGGTTTTTATTATAGACACACAAATACTGTTGATTCTTAAATAATGGAATCAAATCTATATTTACCCTGATTTCATATTCAATTAGTTTTTCCAGTGTTTCATATTTACCATCCAGGGCAAACGTTGCCTCACCCATAATACGGATGCCTTTGCGGTCTTTATTTTTTCCAACCAAATCTATCCAGTACTGAAGTGTGTCATCTGGCTGGAAAGAATTGGTACCACGATAGGTATTTTTAATACTGGAAATAATAAGCTGACCCTTTTCCAAGTAGTTTTCTACATCTACTCCAAGTACTTTCAGGTCAGCAAAAAGATTTTCTTCACTATATTCATCTATTACGCAAATTATCAGTTCATCTTTTATCAGGCCATCCAGTATATACTGCCCCGAACAATACCTATAATCCTCCATGGTATCATAGACAAGGCAGGTATGATCTCCTGATACAAATCCGTTCTTAAATAGTTCATCGCACTTCTGACACATAACATATCTCCTTTCTTAATCATACAATGTTGCATGTAAAAAAGTAGTCCGATCTGCCTGTACCAAGTTGTTCTAATTACTTAATATTGTAATTCTTTTTTTTTAAAAATGCAATGGAAATCAGGGTTTAAAGATTTCTGTCATCTCCTGAAATAGCTTCTATTCCAATTTTTTAATCTATGGGATACCCTTTTCCGATAAGACCGGAGGATTGTGTAACATATACAAAACTGTCGTCCTTTAATTCTCTTACATAATCTTTCAGTTGTACCAGTTCCTGCGTATTGACTACCGTTTCTACCAGAATTTTTTTGGTAACATTACTGGTATCCATTCCCTGGGTAAAAGTAGCACCTCTATTAAGATTTTTAGTAATATATTCCGTAATGTCCAGGTAGTTATCAGACATAATGTGAACAACATAATATCTGGTGGTCCCCATAATTACCATATCTGTTACTTTATTGCAGATTAGGTTACAAATCAGGGAATAAACTATTAGGGTGATATTTCCATATAAAATAGAAGAAGCTATGATTACTGTATTAAAAATAATAAAAAAAGTGCCTATAGTCATGCCTTTCTTTTCTTTCAGATACAGTCCCACTATGGATTCCGGACCGTTAGCCACAGATTGTTTAAAGATGATACCGGAACCTATCCCCAGTAAAAATCCTCCCGTAACCGTTGCTATTATTGGATCCGTTACAAAATCAGGAAGAAACTGATTTACAATACCAATATAAAAAGTAAACATTCCATAGCTTAATAAGGCATAAAAAACCTGTTTTCTGTCATAAAAAATAAATGACCACACAAAAATTGGTATACATAGTATCACAAGCATCGTTTGTACATTTAATCCAAACAGATTATTCAGTACTGTGGCAACACCTCCAAATCCCGTGGCTACCAGATTGTTTGGTAATAGTACCAGACGGAATGCACATGCTCCAATAAATTGTCCAACAATAATCCATAAAATACGTTTTGCTATCTTCATATCTTCTTCATCCTTTTAATTATTATTCCGAGTATTACAAAAATACGTCATATATTAATATTGTATAGTATTTTTCATATTTCTACTATATAATATCTATTAAAATCAAATTTTATATCAAGAAAAATCTTAAAATGGGGATTATTATTATGCTGAAATTAAATAAAAGAAGCCGCTACGCCTTATTATCCGTATTTTCTAACACAGTACTTATTATTTTTAAAGTCATTGCCGGCTTAATGAGCGGTTCCGTCAGTATTATTTCCGAAGCTATCCACTCTTCTATGGATCTGGTGGCTTCCTTTATTGCATTCTTCTCTGTTATGAACTCTTCGAAACCTGCTGATAAGGAACATCCTTACGGCCATGGAAAAATCGAAAATTTATCCGGAGTAGCGGAAGGGCTTCTGATCTTTTTAGCTTCTGCAATGATTATTTACGAAGCTGTTAAAAAGTTTTTCGAACCTTCAGAGATCAGTCAGGCCTATATTGGAATCATTGTAATGGGTATTGCTGCTCTGGTAAACTTTATCGTTTCCAGACTATTGCACAAATTTGCAAAAGCTGAGGATTCCATGGCCCTTGAAGCAGATGCCCTCCATCTGGAAACAGACGTTTACACTTCCCTGGGCGTAGGTGTAGGTCTTTTATTAATAAAGCTTACAGGTTTTCAGAGATTTGACTCCGTAGTAGCCATTCTGGTAGCTTTACTTATTATTAAAGAGGCCTGGGAATTATGTTATAATGGCGTGGAATTTCTGCTGGATGTGAAACTATCTGATGAAGAAGAACAAGAAATCATTGATATTATAAAGAAAGTAATAGAAGAAAAAGATATTCCTTCTCTTAATTATCACAAACTAAAAACAAGAAAATCCGGAAATCAGAGACATATTGATTTTCATATTACTCTTGACCCGGATCTTACCGTTAGGGATTCCCACGAAATTGTTGGTTCCTTTAAAAAAGCAATGAATGATAAATTTAACAATACCAGAGTAAATATTCATGTTGATCCATATGTTAATGAAGTGAAACTTTAACAGTTCAACCGATAAAGAGAAAATTATATATAACTTCACATAGAAAGAGATTGTCTGTTTTTCCGGGCAATCTCTTTTATTTATGTGTCAGAAGGTTATTTAAATACCATATCTTGCGGTTGCATCGAACATATATTCTGTGTATAATACATTTACAAGAACATTTGTTCTGATATTGTTTGGCTTTCCTTCAAAAACAGGTCAGCGTTTCTCAGATTATTTTAAATTTTTAGGAAGAAGGTTTTTTATGAATAAAATATATGCTTTTGATTTTGATGGGACACTTTGTATCGATGCATTCCCGGGTATTGGCAAACCCAGAACGAACATGTTGCGGTATGCAGAGTTATTAAAAAATCGTGGAAACAAACTGATTCTCTGGACATGTAGAAATGGAGAACGATTAAATGAAGCCCTTGAATGGTGTACAACCCAAGGTATTACTTTTGATGCTGTTAATGAAAATCTGCCAGAGACCCTAAAAAAATATGGAACTGATAGCAGAAAAATAACTGCCGATTATTACATTGATGATAAAATGTTAAGCTTTTTCTATGTTCCCATTTTTCTTTTATCAAGCAATTTCCGCTTCAAAAAAGAAGAAACTGCTTTAGAAAAGGATTTTAATTTTGGAGATTCTTTTTTGCATAATTCAATTTCCATAATCAATAGTTAAGCATTAATTAAAATAATCATCGATACCATTTGCTATTCCAACTGCAATTTTTGTCTGATAGTCATCGGTGGCCATTAGTGCATCCTCTGTGGGATTTGTCATATATCCCATTTCCACTATGGTCACCGGTACTTTACTCCAGTTAATGCCGCTCATAGTATCTGTTTCCCACACATATTCTTTATGACAACCTGTGTTTTCCACCAAGGCATCCAATACACAGGAAGACAGGGCCTTACACTTCTCATAAATATCTCCATTATAAGGATTATCTGCAGTCTGGCAAATAGTCATAGCTCCGGTTACTGAAGAATCCTCTGATCCATTTGCATGAATCCTGATAAAAGCATCTGCTTCTGCCTGATTTGCTGTTTCTGCTCTTTCGCTGTTGCTTATATTAACATCATTGGTAGTCCGTATCATAATTACAGAATATCCACGGTTGGTAAGTTCCGTCTCCAACTTTTTTGCCACTATAAGATTTAATTCATATTCGTTTAACCCGCTGACACAGCCAGCAGTTCCACTTGATACTTTAGCTTTCATTTCAGATGATCCGGGTCCTACTGGTTCTTTTTCACTGTTACCTTTTGCCTGATGACCTGCATCAATTACAATTGTTTTTGCTGTGCTGGAATCTGTGCTATTGCTGGCAGAAGAATCCTGGGAAGATGATTTGGAATCCTCAGATTTTTCTACTGCAGGATTATCTGATTCCTTATCGGTTGCTGAAGCTTTATCTGATGTTGTGTTTGATGTTTTATCTGTTCCTTTGTCAGGAGTAGTATCCGCCGTTATATCTGAAGCAGAATCTTTTGCTGTATTAGTTATTGTATTTGCTGTTTTAACTGATGTTGTATCGGTTGCTGCACCATGTACGGTATCGGTTGTTGTATTTGTTGTTGTCTCTTTTACTGTATTTGTTGTTATATCAGTAATAGCCTGACCTGTTGTACCTTGATTTCCACATGCGGTTAATATAAATATAAAACCAATTATTAAACTTATTATCTCAAAATATTTCTTCATCGTATTTTTCCAGCTTTCCCTTTAGTACAACATTCATTATAGGATACCTTCTTAAAACTTACAATCCAATAGATTGTTTCTACCTTATAAATATACCTTATAAAGTCTTTAGAATTTTAACCTATTTTTCAATAGATTCTATTCCTTACTTACCAGACCTATATAGGGACGTTAAAATATTTTGTTAAATATTTTGTTTTGTAATTTATAGGTATCTGTAGAATTATTTAAAATTAATGTTATAATTACAAAGTAAATACACCATGAGATTATTATATGAAATATAAACAAACCTTATTTCATATGAAAAACAATAGGACTTTTATTTTATAATTAGAAAATGACAATTGAGGTGCACCTTTGGGCAAAGATAATTTTTTATATTTAAAACTATATAGTGATATTAAGGAAAAAATTGATGCTCATATTTAT
>Ga0302288_1002671_pt1 | contig 10299 bp, 12 predicted proteins | sample III_Fen_N1_1_FD_194549 | JGI IMG/M metagenome (GOLD analysis project Ga0302288, IMG submission 194549) | Peat permafrost microbial communities from Stordalen Mire near Abisko, Sweden - III_Fen_N1_1 | ecosystem: Environmental > Terrestrial > Soil > Wetlands > Permafrost | place: Sweden: Abisko...
GGCCATGATCAGGACAGGACATTTAATCTTACCTAAATCAGCGTATGCGATGTTGGGTTGATCAATCATCATTTGGTTAAGTGCTGCTTCTTTGGCCGACGATTTGGGGCTGGTAGCCACTTTTTTCATTTCATCCAAATCGGCTTGCGATAATGCCGTGGTGTCGGGTACCGTGTTGGCTCCAGATGCAGCCAGTTTTTTCACCCGGTCAGGACAATTCAATGCCATCAGTAATCCGTCAATTCCGCCATCGCTCCAACCTAGTACATTAGCCGATTTAATATGCAAATAATCCAACAAAGCGCAGAAATCGGAAGCCATCTGTTCATACGAAATGCTGTCGGGCGATCCTCCTGATTTTCCTTGCAAACGACTGTCGATCGCAATGACCTGATAATATTTCGCGAAGAAAGGAATCTGGTAGCGAAAAGCATCGATTGAACCTCCATTTCCGTGTAGCATAATCAAAGGTTCTCCGCTGCCGTAGGTTTCATAATACAATTGAATGCCGTTTGTCTTCACATATTGACCAGCCTGCGGATTGTTGCCGTATGAAATTGAATCTGATTGGGCAAATGCTCCTATAAAACCGGGCAATAAGATAATAAGGATGCAAAATATCTTTTTCATTCTTCTTTTAATTGAGAATAAATAGTCATTGGTCATTAGGAAATAGCTAAAAACCCTCTTCCTAAATGACTAATGACTTTTTTCTATTGTTTAAACAATCGAGCAAATCCCGGATAAGCTGTTAAAGCGATCAAATCAAAATCAATTAATTTTTGCTGAACCAGCGGCAATTGATCTACAATTTCGCGGGCATGGTCTTTGTCTCGGGCTTCGAGGATTAATACCGCGCAATGCTCTTCGGTAAAATACAGTTCGCGGATCATCCCTTCCTGTTGCAATTCCCATGCTTTACGGGCTTCGGCTTCCAGAAAAGGCTGATAGTCGGAATCCTTAACGTTTGGCTGTTCTTTTTCGATGGCAAGTATCTTCATTTGTAAAATTTGGTGTTCTTCTACAATATTACGAATATTTCAGACCCGGACAGCAGCTTCCTCCAATTGACTGATGTCTATTTTTTTCATCGCAAACATCGCTTGCATCACTTGTTGAGCCTTGTTTGGGTCCGGATTATTCAGCAACCTGCCTAATGCTTCAGGGACAACCTGCCACGAAACGCCAAATTTGTCCTTCAGCCATCCGCATTGTACTTCCTCGCCTCCTTCTGTAAGCTTTTCCCAATAATGATCAACTTCCTCCTGAGTTTTACAATCAATTACGAACGAGATTGCCGGAGTAAATGAGAAAAGCGGACCACCATTTAGGGCAGTAAATTGTTGCCCTTCGATCTGAAAACTGGCTGTCATCACAGTGCCTGCGGGAACCGGAGCGCCTTCGCCATAACGCGAAATGCTTAATACTTTCGAGTCTTTGAAAATGGAAACGTAAAAGTTCATGGCTTCTTCAGCCTGATTGTCGAACCAAAGAAATGGAGTGATTTTTTGTATCATGAATTAAATATTTTCAGTTGAATCTGAGTGGCTAACTGAGACTGAAACATTTGATATACTGAAAAGTTTGTCTTACTTCCGGCTTTTATGTTCTTCGATTTCTTTCCGGAGGATTTGATTGATGTCTATTTTTGCATTTTTCAGGACATAAATACAGGTACCTTTTTCACGCGCAAACCCATTGGTAATTTCACCAAACCTTTCAACGCTATCAAAGTAGGGCTTTGAAACCACCAACTCCTTGCCGTTGTCATCAATCTCCTTGACCCGAATAACATTTCTGATTTCCTTATCGAGCCTGAACCAATTGATATAATCGGCGTTCAGTGAAACTGCACCAATGCCTTTTATTTTGGAATAATAATTAATTGCTCCGGTCTGACCATAATTGTCGCAATAAATGAGGGTGTGGTTAGGATCGGAAATTTGGTTAAAAGCACTATCAACTTTTTGGGTCAGTTCTTTCCATCCCTGCATGTCGGCAAAATCCTGTGGCAAATCGTGGTTTTTACCGTCTTCCCAGCGAAGCAGACCGAAGTCCTTGTATTTCTGAGGGTGCTGAATGATTTCTTGCGGGGTATGGTTTGGAAATGCAATCTGCAATAATGGAAAGAACATCAAAATCGGAAGGGCAAGGATTATTGGTCGTAAGTATTTTATTCGGTTACCAGATAGCATTTGTTCCAGATAAACGGTGCCAAATGCCAGAAAAATAGGGTAGAGACCGATGGCGTAATATCCTTTTGCCTTGAGATAGATAAACAAACTGATCGTGAAAAGGAACGACAAGCCAAAAATCCGGTATTTTCGGTACGGCCGATAAATGATGAATGCGACAAACGCTGCCAAAATTACAAACAATGAGCCCATGAAAAACAACAGTTGTTCTTTCACAAAATCGAAGCGGTTGACATTGACTAATTGAGTTCTGGCCAGTTCGTCGAGGTGCTTAGAAACCGGGAATCCGTTTGTGTACTGCCAAATCAAATTGGGTAATACGAGCAAGGCAGCCAGCAACATGGCATAATAAAACTGTTTGTTCCTGAAAATTGTGCGGTGTTCAGTAATCAGGATCGCAGGCAAAAGTCCGATTAAAAGGAAGACAATGTTGTACTTATTCAGGAATCCAAATGCAAAAGTAATTCCGGCGTACCACAGCCATTTGCTGTTTTCGGTATTGATGTATTTGACGATGGTAAAGAAGAGTAATGTCCATGCCAGAATGTCGGGCGAGTTGGGCTGGTAAAGCATATTGAGGCGAATCAACGTGGAAAATACCACCGAAACTGCACCCAACAGCAGTGCAAACCATCCACCTTTCAGTTCTTCGATGGTTTTCCAGACAACCAACAGAGTTAACGCACCAAACAATGCCGGAAAAAACTTCACCCAAAACACGCCATTCCCAAGTTGAAGGATGATCCACGAAATCCAGGATGTGAAAGGAGGTACTGACGTATATCCCCAGGCTAAATGCCGTGCCTGATCCAAATGCAGAAATTCGTCGCGGTGTAGCTCGTACACCGGATCGATAAGAACATATTGCAACACAAATTTGAGCAGGATAAACCCAAGTAGGACAAAGTTTCGGTTTTTCATTGCGGTAGTTATCGGATTTTATCCGATAAATTTACTGATTTTCTGAAAAGAAGGTTCTTTGTTTAGGTCAACTTCCGAATTTTATCGGTAACTGAACCTCGTTCCATTACCCGGATGATGAACAAAACAATGGTGGCAATCATTCCGGGATTAGAAACGATGCTTGCTTTGGCGGTCACTTTCTGATCGCGGACTTCAATCAGCGAAAGGATTTGATCATCTGGAGAAGCTGAAAGTTGATTGGCGAATTTCCAAGCTCCATTGCGTGCCTGTTTCATGCTAAAGTCAACCATAAAATCATCGACTTTTCCAGCCAGTTTTAAAATAAGCTTTAAGGTTGGCCAAACTTTTGATAAATCTTCTTCTACCTCGTGAATAAGTGACGACAAAATTTCATTGATCCGGTTAAAATCGTTTTCCAGATCAGCGATGTTTCTGCCTTTCGAAATTTCCTTAGCCGCAACGCCCAGATCGAGGTTGATGTGGGCGTTTATTCCCAGAAGAAGATGCTGCAAAACGATGGGCTGGTAATGGGTTGAAAAGTCGAATGCCTTTTGCCACGAAAGCATGACGGGTTCGCCTTTTTTGAATGAAAAATAAGCGTCGATATACCGCTTGGCAAAGGCGACATCCAATTGCTCCATGCGTGGTCCGTCATCGAAAGAACCTGCTGCAATTCCTTCTTTTACTTTGATGGTTACCTTTTGATATAAAGCGGCAAAATAGCCTGCCGGATCGCTGGTCTGTTCCGATTTCAGGATAATGTCGGCTAAGACTGCAATAACTTCATCGATGTTGGTGATTTGCTTTGGATTCATTTCTGATGTTGATTCAAAAGAGTGAAAAAATGAGCAATTGGCAAAAATCGAAGTTGAAAGTTCCTAGGGAATATTATCTGGGGTTCAAGGAAAAATCATGTCATTTCGCTTTTGATCCAAAACGTACAAATAGCTGAAAGGTTGATACTATTCCCGTATCCTTTAAAAAGTGAAGGAAAAAATTGAGGTACGAATCAAAGATAAAGGTGCAGATTCTTGTGATTTCGAATTACGTTCTGGTCTTCAGATTCCTGATGTTGCGACAGGTAATCGTACAAAACCGTTTCTATTCCCAGTGCTTTGGCATGGAAAATCTCCGAGTTTAGGTCATCCCCAACTACCACCACATCATCGCTACTGAAATTGTAGTCGGCAAGTATTTTCTCAAAAAGGTCGCGTTTGGTTAAGGTCGATTGATCGGGATCGATCACAAATATAGCTTCAAAGTCGTTTTCAATGCCGAGCTGCTGAATCTTGCTGTGCTGCATTTTGGTATAACCGGTAGTCACTAGAAACCTTCGGCAAGGAATCGTCAAAAGCGCTTCGTAACCTTCAAAAGGTTGCATTTTTTCGTCGTAGGTCAGATCTGACAGTAACTTAAAACAGTCAGTTTTCAGACTTTCGCTAAACAAGAACTCATCGGCAATGTATTGAAACGGCCGTCTCATGATTTCGAACCTGATTTGCTCAAAGTCGCCTTCGTATTCGCCGCTTTCGAGAATAAGCGAAAACAACGATTTGAAAAGTCGGTCACCAATGGAGCTTACCGGATAAATGGTATTATCTAAATCTAAAATGATTGCCTTTTTTCTCATTACTTCTTGTTTGATAACTTTCCCCGCTTTACTATTCTATTTTCCTGAAAAGTCTCATTGTACTCTACCTGATCGTTTTTATTGATTCCGATCCAGATTGTAGGTTAATCCAACTCTGAACCCTGATTCATACACTTTTTGTTGATTGTCGCCCGATGAAAATGAGATTAAAGAATGGAATTTCAAATACGATTTCAAAAAAATAATCGCCACGGTCGAAAATATATTTTGCACCAAGTCTCAACAGGCCACCTTCAGCGTTTTTATCTTTTGTTCAGCATTAATGCAGCCCATTTTCTTCTTTGTTCATCTTGTTTCTGTAATCCAAAATTCAAATCAATGAAGACTTCTATATTATTCCTGCTTATTTCTTTTATTGTTTGTATGTCTTCATGCAAAAAGGACAAGGAGGTCGTTGTGCCTGTTTCAGATTTTAAAGCCCTGAAAAATGATGTAAGCTGGACTGCCACCAATACTTGGGCAAGCTATTAGAAGAAGGATAAGAAGTTCAATGTTTCCGGGGCAAAACGTGATCCAAAATACTACCAGGAAGAATCGTTGGGGCTAAATTTTACAATTCAGGATATTTCGATGCCATCAGCGATTAGTAATTTTTCATCTGGCTGGTCGTATATACTTGGTGGCGACGTTCAAACTGACAGTTATTTAATGGATTCAACAAATGCCAACGAAATCCGAATTACATCGATTGATACAATCAAAAAGATAATTTCGGGAACCTTTACTTTCAAGCTCGTTCGAGATTCGCATTATTCCGATAAAGGTGAAGTGTTTCAGTTTAAAGAAGGTCAGTTCACGGTAGAGTATACCGAAATTGAATAAGAATGATGGATATTTTTATATTTTAACGATCGAAATATCCATCATTATAAATGATTAAAGTTCGCGGATCTTTATGTTGCGGAACCAAACCGGGTAACCGTGATCCTGAAGACCAATAAAGCCGTCTTTTGAAATTCCTTCGGTCCAGCCCGGAAAGTCTTTGAATTTGCTTTTGGCAACCATGGCATCCCATTCCGGAGTCCACAAAGTATAGGAAACTACTTTCACGCCGTTTTGAGTGTGGGTAACCTGACCATCTTTCACCTTGATTACAATGGTGTTCCACTGTCCTGCAGGATGAACTGTTTTTGGATCAGCCGGAAGGATGTCGTACAGCGAGCCAGCCAGATGGCTGTCGATTTTGTTGTCGGTAGCATCTGCATTGTCGAGTACCTGAATTTCAGGAGCTGCATAATAAATAGGCTTTCCCAGAACTTCGCGTACATCGTAGAAAATTCCAGAATTGGCCATTTTGCTGGCTTTCCAGTCAATCGAAAGTTCGAAGTTTTTAAATTTCTTTACTGAATAAAGAATGTCGCCATCAGCGCCTTGTCCGGGTTTTTTACCCGCTCCGGTAAATACTTTCATGGCATCTTCTTCAAGCACCCAGTTTGCAGGCATCGCAGTGCCATTGCATTGTCTCCATCCGTCGAAGTTTTTGCCGTTAAACAAAAGTTTCCAGCCTTCTTTTTGCTCTTTTTTCGAAAGATTGTTCACCGTTTGTGAAAACCCTGGAAGTGCGATCAATAGCGCAATTGCTAATGATAAAGTCATAAAAATGTTTCTCTTCATGATTTGATTTTTTGAATGACCCACATGTGAGTCAAGTTGATTTAGTGTTTAGAATTATATGCCAAAAATAAGGATTTGCAATGGCAATCCTAGTAAATCGGTTCAATTGCTTGTTAAGAAAAGTGAAATTAGTTAACCAAAACTTCGTATTTAAAAATAGCAAAGGAGAAGTAGATTTAACTACCTCTCCTTTGTTGAGATTATTCGTCAGAATCGAATCCAATAATTTAGTCGACACGATAAGTGTTTTGTTTCATTACTCCAGGATTAATGTCAACCTGTTTTTGTGGAATTGGACAAATCAATTGGGTGTCGTTTATTTTAAAACCTTTCGATTTCATTATTTCTACAGCGCGACCAGTGCGGATTAAGTCGAACCAGCGCTGACCTTCGAATGCGAGCTCAACTCTACGTTCCTGAAGCACTTTATCGCGGAATACGACTTTGTCAGCGGTGCTGATATCAACAGGTGATGTTTCTGTCGACTGATAGCCAAATCCCCTACGCCTAACTTTATTTAGCATGGTGCAGGCTTCTACAGTTTTACCGTTTTCGTTTAAAGCTTCAGCATACATTAACAATACATCGGCGTAGCGAATTACAGGGTAATCAATGTTTGCATCACCGCTCTGGTAAGGCACATCCCTGTATTTTTTTACGTGCCTGATAAATATGGTTTTTCCGGTTTTGTTATCGACATAAGAGGAAGCCATAGAGTAGTCTTTTCTTAAATCACCCAATTCATAAGCATTATAAACTAATGCATTGAGTTAAGATGTTTTCATGCTGCAATTTGTGTCGGATAAAACGGGAAATAACTTTTGGCCTCAAATGGCATAAAAAGTTATTCTCGTTTTAGGCCGCTAATACATACTTCTGTTTAGGAGTATGATAATCCAGAGATTGGTGCAGTCTTTCATGATTGTAAAACTGAAAATACTGATCCAGACCTTTCCATAAAGATAGACCATTTTCATACACATTCAGATATACGTTCTCATATTTGACTGACCGCCATAATCGTTCGATAAATATATTATCAAGGGCTCTGCCTTTTCCATCCATTGAAATTTTTATGCCATTGTTAATTAACGTATTAATGAATACTTCACTGGTGAACTGGCTTCCTTGATCGGTATTGAAAATCTCAGGAATACCGTGGTTTTTGATTGCTTCCTGAAGTACTTCGCTACACCATTCGGCACTCATCGTATTGGATAATGACCATTGAACAACGTATCTGCTGTGTAAATCGATAATCGCTGTCAAATACATAAAACCAGTCTTCATCGGAATGTAGGTAATATCCATTGCCCAGACCTGGTTGCATCGCTCGATTTTCAGCCCCCTGAGTAGATACGGATATTTGTAGTGCGTTTTATCGCTGATTGTAGTGCGTGGTTCTCTGTAAATTGTTTGCCAATTCATTAGCCTCACCAAACGGCGCAGTCGTTTCTTGTTTACCTTGAAACCAGCCAATACGAGCAATGCAGTAAGCCGTAACACACCATAAAAGGGGTGGAGAAATACTGCTCATCCAATTCCCGCATGATCGCCAGATTTTCTTCAGACTCTCCCGTTGGAATATAGTAAAAACCACTTCTGGTAAGTGCGAGCAACTGGCATTGTACTGAAATACTCAATAAAGGACAGCAAGGTTCGATCATGCCTTTTCGTTGTTCTGAACGGATCATTGTAGCTTTTTTTTAACCAATCGTTCTCAACTTTTAACTGACCAATTTGAGCGTAAAGGATTTGTGTTTCTATTCCTTTATCTTTTTGCTCGGCTGAATCAGCAGAAAACAAATTGCTGAAATTTTTCAAAGCCTGTGATTTCCATGTGGAAATCTGGGTCGGCGTGAGTTCATACTTCTTGGCTAATACTTCAAAGGATACACGCTCTTTAAGCGATTCTAAAACAACTTTGGACTTAAACTCTTTACTAAACTTCCTTCGTGTTGTCGACATAAATTTTGATTTAAAGATGATCAATTTATATCTTAACTCGATGTCCTATTTTCGGGGGGCATCATATTCTAAATATTGAGCCGTATTTCTATGGTAGAGTTGTGAAAATCACCGTATTTTCTTTCCAACAAGGAATAGCAACGGAATTGTTTTCCGAATCTATATACGGATACACAGGAGTTCCTAAATTTGAAACAATAGGAGTACTGCAATACTTTTCTTTCCTGACGTCAAATCTGTAAAGATTACCCGTTTTCCATGAACCGGAATATAGAGAGCCATGTTTATCTATTACCATTCCATCACAATATCCGATTCCTGTATCGTACAATAATTTAACTTCAGGATCGGCTAACGAAATTTCATATATTTTTGAACTAGGAGTCTGAGTAATAAACACTAATCTCTTACTTTTTCTATCATAAGCGATGCCACTAGATTTTTTAAACCCTAATGCACAGAAGACACGATAGCTTTTGTTTGAGACATCTACCTTGTATAGATTTGTACCCCAAAAATCGGTGATATATAAAGATTTTTTATTGTCAGTTGCTACACCGCATAGTTGCCCAACTCCTTCTATTTTTAGTTTAAATATTTCCTTACCAGATTTTAAGCCATAACCAAGAATATATGTAGAATCGTTTGCAAAATAAACAACAGAATCAAGAATTGCGATCCCGACAGGATTAGTAAGTTTGTTGATAAAGACTGATACCTTACCGTTATAGTCCCGTTGAAGAATGTAATCTAAACTGTCGCCCTTGTTTTCACCATAATTTGGAATCAAAAACCTGTGGTTGGCGTTGTCATTGATAACTTGCACCGGATGAAAATAGTTTTGGGCATTGGATGTGAAAAACAATGTACTCATTAAGAGTATTAAAGAATAAATTTTCGCTTTCATATTTTAAATTTTAATGATTAAAGTGAACTGGGCGCAAAAGTAGAGTCGGGAAATGTATTGTAGGTACGGAATAACTTTTCCGAACCTAATCAGTGTAACTTTTTAATCTAAATTCGCTAGGTGTTGATCCAGTATATTTTTTGAACGCGGTATTGAAAGTCGATTTTGAATTGAATCCTACTTCATAAGCAATATCGAGAATATTTGAGTTATTGTTTAATATTAAGGCTTTGGCATCTTCGATTCTGTAAGTATTAATTAATTCATTGAAATTTTTTCCTGTCATCTGGTTTATGATCATCGATATTCTGTTTTTAGGGAGTCCTGTTCTTTTCGCAATGTCATTAAGATTGATAAGTGGATTCCGGTATTCCTTATTTAAAACTAGCTGATTAAATATTAGGTTGTAATTATATCCCAGATCATCGGGGGTCATTCTTATTCCTTCATATTTATTTATTTGCAACAATTGCTCTTTTCTTAATAAGGCAAATAATATCAAAGCATTGATAACAATAAACAATATAATTAGAAACATTGTACACAGATGTAAGCATAATTCTTCCATACGAAAAATATTCCATGCAATAAATATTCCAGTTTTTAATATCAGGAGTAATGTAAAACCGGTTAATACTGGCTGAAGCCAGTTGTTATTTGTTTGTTTTTTAAACTGTGTAAAGAAATTTATTCCCGTTTTGCGATAAATAGCAATAAGATATACCATGTACTGGATATAAAATGTTGCAATAAAAAGTATGGCATATGTATGGTAATTTATAACATAATTCCATTCATTCAACATCAACACAGAAACAAGTGTCAGCAGGCAAGCAAAGGGAATGTAATGGAGCATTGTCTTGAATGATAATTGTTCGCTATGGTCAGCAATGAATAAATAAAACAATGGCATGACTAAAAAAATAGTTGTGTTGCTGAGGTTCGTAATATATAGAAAAGACTTGTTGTGTACAAAAACCAAGAATATTATCCCAATGATGAAGAACGTGAAAATAGCTGTCAGTTTTATCAGAAAATAT